>OLNP01002778.1_pt1 | contig 12291 bp, 3 predicted proteins | sample 1671951 | NCBI WGS metagenome assembly OLNP01 (sample SAMEA3136629, study PRJEB25190) | human gut metagenome | biome: human gut; feature: human-associated habitat; material: faeces | place: Austria | collected 2013
AGAGCCATCCGCACCGCCGCCCTGCTCGCCGTCGCCAGGCGTCGGGTCCGGCTCGGGCGTCGGCTCGGGATCGGGCGTCGGCTCAGGCATCGGCTCATCGGTCACCGTGATCGTAATGTTCAGACGCTCGGAATACTCGCTGTACGACATGCCAGGGCGCTGTGCCGCAATGCGCACACACATGTTGCTATCGAGCGCAATGGGCTCGGTGTACTTTACACGGCCTTCGTCACGGCAGGGGCAGGTGTCGTTGGTGGTGTACCAAATCGTCGCGCCATCCTCGGCAGAAAGCTCCAGCTTCGTGCCCTTGGGCACCGTAATGTAGTTCTCCTTGGGCGACCATGCACCAAACGTCGTCGCACCAATCGTCGCCACCGGTCGCGCCGGTCGCACTGCCTCGGCAGACACGCGAACGTCGACCTGCTTGGACAGCGCCGTGCCGTCCACCGCCGCCGTCAACGTCGTCAAACCGGGCAGAGCACCATGCAGCACAAACGTCGCCGCGCCGTCCTCGCCCGTCACGGCCTGGGTGGCATCGACAGAGCAGATAGCCGAGGACTCCAGCCCAACACTAACCTTGGCGCCCGCAAACGGCTTGCCCGCCTTATCGGTCACGTGCGCCACCAGCTCAAAGTCACCGCCCTCAAGCATGGTCACGGCCTGCTCCACGTTGAGCTTGAGCTTGTCGGCACGAACGCCCACGGCAAGCTCGCCACTTGCCCAGCGCGCCATGGCCGTGCCGGCGTAGTTGCGAGCACCGTCGAGCTCAAACGCCACCGTCGAGCCCGTCTCACGCGCATCGGCATAGCGAATACGCAGCACGCGCGACAGCGGCTTGCCATTGGGATCGTCCTGTTTGTCGAGCCACGTATACGTCACGTCGCCCAAGCCCTGCGCGCACAATGCGACCAGGGCATCGTCGCTCGCATCCATATACTGCGCAAACTCAACCTCGATGCAATCGGTATAGGCATGGGCCGAAGCCACCTCGGGTGCCGCCGTCGACACCAAGCCAATGTTCACCTCAGTCTGAATCGGCGGCACGCGCAGCCAAGCCGAACGCGCCTCCTCATACCCGTCCTTGGTCACGCGCACCTGATACCAGCCGGTCGGCGTATTCCAGTTGTAAGCACCGTCCGCACCCGTCGCAAGCGGATTGTCCTGCTCATACTCCTCGGCATCCCAACGCACCGCATTGGTACCGGCCGCATCGTCGGCGCTCCACAGCTCAACCGTCGCGCCTCCAACCGTATTGGACAGCAGGCCTTCGTACACCACGCCCGCAGGGTCGGGTGCGGCCTTGGCAGCCACATTGCGATAACGCGCCTCGAAGATCGACTGCATCTTCTCGTCCGAGATCAAGCCGTCCTTGTTGGCCTTGTAGACCTCGGTATCGGTCAGCTCGCCCCAGTTGACCGTAATACGATTCTGGCACGCGCGCTCCACCTGTTCGCAGGCAACATCGTAGGCGCATTCGGCATTGGTCAGCTTAATCGCACGCTCCGAACCTACGCTGGTCGAAGCCGCGTCATAGGCAGCGCCCACCACGGTACCCGCCGAACCGGCCGTCAGCACGCCGGCGATTGTCATAATGGAGCCCACTGCCACATCGGTGCTGTCGTGGCAGAGCTGGCGATACAGCAGATCCTCAAACGCACGCGCCTTCTCCATGGCGTCGCGCAGCGCGTAAATGCACTTCCAGTCGTCCTCGGTCTTCTCGGGCTTGGCAAGCAAGCGCGTATGCTGAAGCTCATAGCCCTCGCGCTCGCCCTTCACCTTCTGCATACGGACGTTCACGTTCTCCCAGTTCTTGCTGGCATCGTTCACGCCGTAAATGCCGGTAAAGATGCCGATGCCCTGGGTCGCCGCGGGAAACGCCTGGCCGGCCGCCTTCCACGCATCGGTCTTAAAGACCTGTCCGAACATCTCGCACTCGATCTTATAGCTCTTGAGCGAACGGATCGTGCGGATGAGCTTCATATGGGCGCTCACGTCGCCGTTGCGCTTCCAGGCCATGAGCCATCCGCGCACCTTGGAGTTGTTGAGGCTATGGACCACATTCCAGTTGTCGTACAGGTCGTCCAGAATGTCGCACTGCATGGCGATCGAGTTAAACAGAAGTGCCTGGTTCTTGTTGTTATTGGAGTTCTCGATAAATTCCGACTCGATATAGGCCGTCTGCTCGCCATCGGGCGCGGCGACCTTAAAGCCCTTGACGGTATCGTCGTCAGCCGCCTTGTAGCTCAGCGAGCTGCCGAGCGCCTGGCCCAAATCGTTAAACCCGCTCGTCGACTGGCCGTTGTACTCGCTGGCCTTAATGCCCGCACACTTGTTGAGCGCCGCGGCGGTTGCGTCATTCCAGCTTCCGTATTGGTTGAGCTGGCCGATACCCATCGACTGGCCCACCAGATCCTCGGCCTGCTGGGCAATAAACTCCGCTCGCGATGCATGGTCGACGAGCTCCTTGATGGCGGCCGCATCCGCAGCGTTCGCGCCCTGGGCCGCCGCGAGTTCCTGATACCAATCCTCGCTGGTGCCGTAAGCATCCTCAAAGATCATCTTGTCCACATTGACGCCATAGCTGTCGCCCTGCTGGGTCAGCAGCGCCGCCGACCCGCCGACCGCGGCCTTGAGCTCAGCCGCAAACTGCGCGGCCTCGTCGTTGCCAGCACCATCACCCTCGCCGTCGCTGGCGGCAGGGGCGCGACGAGCCTTACGGGCAGCTCCACCTTGGGCTTCGTCCTCTTTACCGTTCTCGTCCTCCTCGGCAAACGCATCAGCGACCATCTGGTCAATCGCGTCGTTAAAGACCTCGTCGACATCATTAAACGAGTTATCCATCATATACTCGTGCCACTGCTGCACGGCATTCGAGAACTCCTGCTGGCGCTCCTCGGCCGCGGCGGAATGCTTTTTGGCCGAAGCGTTGGCGTCAAAACTCAGCATGGTCATAAGCTGAGCATTGGAGATGCGGTAGGTCTGCGGCATAAAGATCTGCTCAAAGTTTCCGCAGTTCACATAGGTCGAGTCATTCGCCTTGTTGAACTCGTCGAGCAGCTTAAGGTAACCCTCGTCCACATACTCCGCCGCATAGCGCACGCGGGTGCCCTCGCGCGACTTTTGAGTCAGAGGAATCGTCACCGTCTTGCCATCCACGCAGTCCACGTACAGGTCGAGCGTGTCGGCGGCCTCTTCGTTTCCCACCTCGAGCGTGATGTCAAAGGTCCAGTAGGCGTTCTTCTTTTGTGGTAGATGATGGAAGGTCCACAGGCTCTTGCCGGTGTCCTTGCCGTCCTTGACCAAGTTTTGCGTACCGCCACGATACGTCACATCAAAGTTCCAGACCGAAGCGCTCGGAACATAGCGCACATAGTTGCGAGCCGTCACCTCTGCGGCGGCGGCGGCAACATCGGTCGAGCCCACGCGCGCCTCGAGCGTCACACGCTCGGCGGCAAGCGCATCCTGCGGCAGGTCGTATTCAATCTTGGCACGGCCGAGTTTATTGGTCTTGCCGGTGTACTTTGCAGCCGACGAGCCCGTCCCCACGGTGAGCTGCACGCTCTTGCCCGGCGCTGCATAAACGTAGGCCACATTGCCCAGCAGGCTGTGAACGTCGGTGTTGTCGACCTCGATGCGCGATCCGCTAACCTCGAGTGTGGTGCTTCCCAGCGGCAATGTCACCTCGCCCAGCGTAATGAGCGGCGAGATGGCATAGGTGCCCGCGGCCTTAGGCTTAAAGCGCACAAACACATCGGCGCCCATGCCCTTCTTCATATCGAGAACGAGGTTGTCGCCCTCCCAAGTTGTGTCAGCCCACATGGCATCGGAGCTGGCGCCGGCTTCACGAGCGCCTGTGGACACATCCTCGACGGCATCCTTGGCCAGCGGAATCTCAATCTTGGCAGCCTGGCTGTCCTTGAGCTCGTAATGAATGCGCAGCTCGGTCTCCACGCCAACGACCGCGGACGAATCAGCGATAACCGAGCCCGCCGTCAGCCCGCGCTCGGCACGATACGTCTCCACGTCAAACGTGGGGACGTCGAGCGTCACGTCGAGCTGTTTGCCGTCCTCAATCTTCACCTGCTTTTGCGCGATATGCTTACCCACGGTCAGCCCTAGGCGGCTAAACGCGGAATAGCTCGTTGCTTGGATGTCGTAGCTCGTCTTGTTAAAGGCGACGATGGTGTACGAACCGGCCTTAAGGCGCGGCGTCTCGGCCTTCATGATAGGCGTGGTGCCATCGTCTTCGTAACCCATCAGATAGGTGACGCCGTCGGCGACCAGCTTGCCGTCGGACGTACGGAACACCAGCACGCGGTTGGCGCCCTGGTAGTCGCCCTTGGTCGTGACCGTCGCCGTGCCCCAAGGCTTCAAGTCGATATCGACCTTGCCGGCCGAAGGCTTCACCGTCGCCGTCGCCCCACCCAGCTTGAGGCTGTCTTTGGGCTCGAGCGTTATCTCCAGATCCTGGTCCGCGTCGGCAATGGCCTGCGACACCACGAGCGCTGTACCCTGGATACGGTAGTCGTTTTCCTTGTCGCCCTTGGCAGGTTTGAGCGTCTTGCCGCCGCTCTTTACCGTCAGATCGATGTTATCGAGACTATCGAGCTCAATGCGTTCGGTCTTATCCTGGCCTGCGACCGGTTCGAGATAGGCCACATTGAGTTCAATCGCGCGCGAAGTCGGAATCTTGGTAAAGTCCTCCGCCTTAATCTCTCCGATATTCCATGTGCCCGTCATCTGGTCGCCCGGGCGCGCCAGCACCATGTCATAGTAACCGCTGAGCGAAATGCGCAGGGTGGCTGCTGTCTTGGAGAGAGCGTCCGCTGTAAAGCTGCCGTCATCGCCAACCGGCAACGGCGTGGACTGCCCCGCCTGCACGAGCACGGCCGCCGCGCCCTGGGGAAGTTTGCCCGTGATCTGGGCGGCCTCGCCCATCCACTCAAACGTGTAGGCAGGCTTCGAGGAATCGACGGAGTCCTTGCGATCGGCCACGGCATCGGCAAGCTTTTTGACCATCGAGGGGTTGCCAGCCGAATCGGTCGCATAGGCATAGATGGTCTGGCCTTCACTAAAGGGAATCGCATACGTTACGCCATCGATTGTCACGCGCTCATTATAGTCGCCCGGATAGCCCGCCTCACCAAACTGAAGATCGGGGTTCATCACGCGCAGGGCAACGGCATTATGGTTCGTCTCGTTTCCGTATCTCGTGTTCTCAAAAGCTCCCCACTCTATCATTTCCACGCTTTTGGGTAGCACAATCTCTTTGCCGGCAATCGCAGGATCAAGAGAGGCGAACGCGTGCGCTCCGATATATTTAACGCCGTCGCCGATCGTCACCGACGACACATGCGAGCACCCGTCAAAGGCATTGCGCTCAATCCGCTCCACCGTGCCCGGCACATTGATCTGCGTAAAGGTGAGCACTGTTGTGTCCGAGACATAGAACTGTGGCACGCCGCAATAGGCGAATGCAAGATAGTCGATAGTTTTGACCGAAGGCGGCAGCGTTGCCACCACCTTGTCGTCAAGTTGTTCACATTCCTTAAAGGCCTGCTCGGGAATCGTGGTAAAGGCCGCGTTGTTGGGCCAGGTTACCGTTTGGAGCGTCTTGCTTTTGTAGAATGCATAGCTCTTGAGCTCCTCGACCGAATCGGGCAGTGCGATCTCTTTGATGCTGCTGCCGCCCAAGCCTCCAACCGAGCGGACATGCGAATTAGGGGCGAAGGTGATCGATGTGAGCGCAGCGCTTCCCATACCCGTAAGGCTTACGACATTTTTGTCGTCGATGGTCGAGGGCACCTCCAACGTGGTAATGCCCGCGTCGCCATACTCGATAGAAATTTCGTTGGTGAGGCTATCAATCGAGAAGTAGTACTGCGCGGGGGTCTGCTCGCCGGCCACGTAGCCATCGTCGTATTCGTCCTTTACGCCCGTGGCGCCCTTCGAGGTCATCCAGAGCCCAAGATCCTCATTCCAGGTTGCTTCGGCTTCGGCGGTCTCCTCCTGCTTCTGCTGTTCGGCGAGCTCCTTGCCCTCGACAAGATCGGTGGCAAGCGTACCCGCAGGTGTGCTCTCGGTCTGCCCGGCGCCCGTCAGGCCCGCCGCCGATGCAATCTCGGAGGCCGGGGGCGTAGGGGTATCACCGGTATCGAGCACCGTGGGGCCGGCAGCGCCGGCATCGGGCGCGGGGTCGGCGGAAGCAGAGTCTGACGTTTGGGCGTCAGCCGAATCGGCGGAAGCGGCGCCGGCTACTTGGCCGTTATCCGTCTGCACAAAAGTGCTATCGGTGTTGAAGGCCTCGGCAAACGCGCCCGCGGGAAACGAACCCGTCACCATCGCGAGGGTTACCGTGGCAACAGTCAGGCGGCGGCAAAGCGCTCGAACAGTAGTCCACCTCATGGTCGATCCTTTCTTGCAAACCAAAAGTCATCCAGCGTAATCGTTGCCCAAAAACAAAGCGAACGGTAGGTTCATATATACGAACCTACCGTTCTGCCTGCGCAAACCACCACAAAGGGGACAGGCATCTTTGTGGTGGTTTTGGACTTAGCCGGCCGGTTTGTCTCAATCTGTAACAGTTAGAAACCAAATATCCCGCTTGGTGTTACAGATCGAGACGTTAGGTTGGCGACCGAACAGTTCATCTCAATCTGTAACATCTAGAGCCGTTTTGGGCAGTTTGGTGTTACAGATTGAGATTTTGCTAAAGCCGAGGATAGGCGCTGTCACCAAAACCTAGCGCTTGCGACGCTTGGTTGCGGCGAGGCCGGCGGCGGCTACGGTTGCGCCGGCGATGCCTAAGGCGGCGACCGTCATCGCGGTGGTATCCCCCGTGGTAGCCAGGACAGCATCGCCCTTCTTGGCCGGCGCGGTTTTCTCAACCGTCTTGGTCGTGGCGGTTGTCGTGGCCGGCTTGGCCGCGGGCTTCACCTCAGGCTGGGGTGTAGGCTTGGGATCCGGCGTAGGCTGCGGATCGGGGGCCGGCGTGGCCTCGGGCGTAAAGGTCAGATCGGTGTTGAGCCACAGGGTGTAGATCCAACCGCTCTCGGGATCAACTACACTCGCTTCGCCCACCTGGTAGCCGCACTCCTGACCGTTGATCACCAGCTTGGTGTCGGGCGTGAAGTAGAAGCCGCGCGCGGGCTTGAGGTAGATACCGTAGCGATAGGTCACGCCGGGCTTAAAGGCGTCGATGTGATTGGTGATGTGCTGGTCCCAAAACTCAACGGAATTCACCTCGCTGCCGTCGCTACCCATCCAGTACTCACACTGAGGAAGGGAGTTGGAGCCCGTCGGAACATTCGCCGTAAAGACCGGCCTATCGCCTGCCTTGAAGGTGGTCGTGGCACCGTTGATCTCGATAACGTCGATGGCCCGCCATTCGTCGATCGGCTGCTCGCACACCATATTGTCAGCGTTTGGCGCGAAGACGCCGTTGACGGTCTTTACGTGGTGCACCCAATGACCGTTGACGTTCATATTGCAGTCATCGGCCACGGTATTGTCGCCCTTGAGCCTCAGCTCAACGGAGTACATGTAGAACTTACCATCTTCGAAGTGTTCAATCCTCCTCGCGCCCGTCGGATACTTGGCAGGGTCGGAATACCAGAAGGCAACGGGCGTGAGCCCCGTAGGGTCGCTGGCATCCATCTCTTCCCAGCACTCGTAGGCGATCTCGTACTTGTCGGCATCGGCAGCGGGGACCGTCGCAGTCGCGCGCGGCGCCTCGCCGGGCGCGTAGTCGGTCTTCACGTCGTTGACATTCAGGTTATGGAGGGCTTCGTTTTCCGATGCAACAAGCGTAATTTCGCTATTGATGGCATAGCGGAGGTAATAATCGTACCTGGTTTCGTTGACGATAGTCGAGCTGCCTTCATAGTCAGTTCCAGTATACTCCAGTGCCGAGCCAATATAGAGAGCCTCATTGCGCGTGAGTCGATACGAGCCGCCTGCCGCGCCACCCGTAAAGGTCAGCGTCAGCCTCATGTGATCGCCAGCGGGTTCGAAGCGAGCCGTCACGTCGGACATGGATGCATCCTGAACTTCGACCAGAGTGCCCGAAGCGGCATCGGCCCTGTAGTACTTAACCTCGACGACTTCGCTCGCAAGCGCTTCTGGAATGCCACCCTCAACATCGGGAAAATCGTGGGTATACGGCTGGCCCTTTTCGAGTGTGACATTGCACGGAAGCACACAGTCCGTGTAGCGGGGAACCACGGTCGTATTGACCCTAACGTCGCTACCGCCAACAACATCGGTCACACCGCAGGGCATGATGGCGCTGCTCGCCGGCATGGCGGCGTTGTCGCTGGGAGTATTTTGTTCAGCGGGTGCCGCATCGTTGGATTCATCGGTGGCGCCAGTCGGGGCCGTCTGCTGAGGCGCAGCGGTGGCTTGCGCCGCCGGAGCAGCATCGGTTGCAGGCGCGGTCGAAGCAGCTGGTGCGGTCGTTGCGGCCGTATCCTCCGCAACCGTCGGCGTCACCGGAGCCGCGGCAACCTCACCAGTCGCAGCGGCGGGATCCGCACACTCGGTCGCAAGCGCCAAACTCGGCAGTAGCAGCTGACCAACCATAAGCGCACACGCACCGACGCTCGCAATCCTCACACCCACGCAGCGCCAAGTACCATGAACCAGCGAGCAAGTGCGTTCGCGCTGGGCCTCCTTATCAAAGTGGCTTCCGTACATAACGGCCTCCTTGGTCGTAGGGACATACCACCATAAAGGCGCCTGTCCCCTTTGTGGTGGTCCTGTATAACCAAGATGCGCCAAATGACTCTATACGCCTAGGTTCGTAGATGCGAACCTAGGCCTCTACCTGCGGAAATACAAAGAGCCGCCGCAAGGGCATTTATGCCCACGCGGCGGCTGAAAATGGCTATGAAAGCTTGCACTAGCGGTTGCGGCGCTTGGACGCAACGAAGCCGGCGCCGATGACGGACGCACCGGCAATTCCGAGGGCCGCTGCCGCCGTCGCGGCGTTGTCGCCCGTGGCGGCCAGAGTGCCCACGGACTTCTGAGCCGCAACTGCCTTCGCGGCCGGCTTGGAGGCAGCAGCCGTGGAACTCGCCTGAGTCGGCGTCACGGACGGCGTGCCAGTCTCACTTCCGCCGCCTGGCTGCGGCGTGGGAGCCGGGGTGGGCTCAGGCTGCGGCGTGGGCTCAGGCTCGACCGCATCTCCGGAGCTGATTACCACGCTGCGGGCAACCTCGTCGGAAGTCCTAACATCCTGGATAGTAGACGACCCGGCAGCACCGATGACGAGTCCGTTTCCCGTAGTTTCTCGCACGGTGCCGCCGGCGGGAGTCGTAACTACCGATCCGCCATCAATTGCAAGATAAGGGGCTGCATCACCTAGATTGACAGCGTAGATTGCCGCCGTAGAGCCCAACGCCTCAACATTTGAATTAATGATGTCAATTCGAGGGATGGCGGACTGGGAGCTGGATTGGGAATATATTCCGTAGCCATGTTTACGACTGTAGCCAGTTCCGTCACCGCATCGAGCTGTAAGGTTCGAATTCTCGACGAGCACCCGCGACACGCCGTCCTGCGCGCGCATCCAAACACCATCCAAAACATCGGCCCTATCACTCACCACGAGCGTAACATCCGCCCCGTTGGTAATACTCAAACATAAATCTGTCTTGCTTCCAACCGAATACAGGGCGAGCGACGCACCGTTCCCATTGCGCGCCTCCGCATTTAATTTTGCGTTATCCACCGCGATGCAGCCTCCATGCTCGGAGGAGTAGTTTTCGGCACAGACTGCAATGGCTGTGTCGAGCCCATTTGCCTCGACGTGGACGTCGGCGCCCTCGCTAATAGTTATGTTGCCTGCCCGCGTGTGAATGCCGATGGTATCAGGCACATTGTTCGCTGCCGTCACGTTAACGTTGGCACCGCGGATGTCTACGTCGCCGCCGGTCTTGCCGTCCCCCGAAACCGCTATCGTATCGGTCCCGGCCGTTGCGTTGAGAGTCACGTTGCCCGAGATGGCGAGGTTACCGTACTCGACATTAACAGCGCTCTTGCGCCACCATCGTTCGGCCGTCGCGCTGAGGGCCCCCTCCCCCGTGATGGTGAGGTTGCCGTTCTTGACCTCGATGGCGCTCTGCCTGGCGTCGGCCGTGATGGTGTTGGTGCCTGCCACATCAATGTTGAGGTTGCCCTGAGCGCTGATGCTGGCGCCGTCGTAGCCGCTGAGCTTCATGTCGTCGGCGCCGTCCCAGGACCAGGTTCCGGCATCGTCGCCAGCGGCCTTGCTGTACTGCGTGCCACCAACGTTGACCCACTCGGCGGCGAGTGCCACACTCGGTAGCAACAGCTGGCCGGCCATGAGCGCGCAAGCCCCCGCGCAGACGAGCTTGGCGCCCACGCGACGCCACGTTCCGTGGGAGAGCGCGCACGAGCGGTCGCGGTTGATTGAGTTGTCATGGATTTGCTTTCGCATGTGAGCCTCCTTGCCGTAAGGGATGCTTCTGTAACACCATGTTACGGGAAGATATCCGGACTCCAGGGCACAAATTCACATGCGGCGCATCTGCCAGTGCAAAAGGCGACAAGCGTGCAATCACCGAGGGGGGGGTCTTCGCCTTCCAAAGACCCGCCCATACCGTCCTGGTCTACAATCGAGGGCACGATTGTTCCGTCCACCCAAAGGACCGTTCTTGAACCTGAGCAAGACTAAAATCAACGCGCTTTTGGCACTCGCGCTCTTTACCTTCGTCTTTCTTGCCGCCGAGTTTCGCTTCGATATCAATGTCGGGCTGCTCGCCGGTGCCGAGCGTGTAGTGATCGCGCAGGGCTTTATCCTGGGTGCCAGCGTTATCGGCTTTATCGGATACGCGCCACTGCTCGGGCTCGCACAGCGTAAAGGCCAGCCCCAGGCAGTTGCCAGCGCCGCCGTCCCCATCGCCATCCTGGGATTGACCCAGATACAGTTCCCCGCGGGCACGCTTGCGCTCGAGATTCTGGGGTGCCTCACATTCCTCGGACTCGGCCTGCTGGGTGCTGCGGCGCACCATGCGTTCGCGATGGCGTTCCAAGACGATCCCAAGCTCGCCACCGGTGCAGGAGCGGCATACGCCGCGGGCATTCTGATGCAGTTCGCCCTTAACCTGCTCGACTGCGGCGGCATCGCAGAGCTCATCGTTCTTGGAGCGACGACGATCGTCATCTCCGCCCTGAGCGCTGCTCCCCAAGCGACAGACGAGGGCTCTAGCCACACCGTCAACCCCTTTATCGAACCCTCGCATGCCCTCGCCAAGCAGGCGTGCTGGAGCATTGCGCTCGTCATGATTCTCGCCTGTCTGTTCTCCACCCTCGATAACGTAGTCACGTTCTCCAACGCCCACGGCACCATCGCCGTGCAGACCTGGCCACGCCTCTTTTTGGCAGCGAGCGGTCTCGTCGCCGGCATCGTCTTTGACCTTGCCGAGCGCCGTTATATGGGGCTCGTCATGCTCGGCGTCACAGTACTCTCCACCATTTCGATTTTGGCCGTGGAAGCCGGCGCCGATCCCAACTTGGGCCTCATCGTCTTTTACCTGAGCTCGGGCTTTTTCGTCACGTTCTTTACCGCCACGTTTACTCAGCTGGCACCGCGCATGCACGCGCCCGCCCTCTGGGCCGGCATGGGTCGCGCGGCCAACAATGTGTGCGCGTTCACCACATCGGGTATCTCACTGGCGCTCGTGACCTCTGGCAACGTCGCCCTCATCATGATCGGCGCGCTCATGCTGCTCGTAGCGGCCAGCGTTGCGTTCGTTGCCGCGGGCCTATTCCGCCTGCCCCAAACCGAGCAGGAGCGCGAACATCAGCAACGAGCCGAGGAAGCACTCGCCGCGCCGAGCATCGAGGAGCAGCGTCAGGCCTTTATCGCCGACCACGGACTCACCCCGCGCGAAGTCGACGTGCTCATAGCCGTGACCCAAGACGAACGCCCGCTTAAGCAGGTCGCCGAGGAGCTCAGCATCTCGATGCGCATGGTGCAGCGTCATCTGAGCTCCATCTACCAAAAGACCGACACGCAAACGCGCGCCGGTCTCACCAAAGCCTTTCCCTCAGCCTAAAACAAAAACCACCACAAAGGTGCCTGTGAACTGCCTCCCATTTCTTGGACATCGGGAAATGGGAGGTTTGGAGTGGGTATGATGAATTGGACACCTATTTAAGAGCGAAAGGTGGAGTGGGTATGATGAATTGGACACCTATTTAAGAGCGAAAGGTGGAGTGGGTATGATGAATTGGACACCTATTTAAGAGCGAAAGGTGTTCAAGATG
>OLNP01002785.1_pt1 | contig 12266 bp, 8 predicted proteins | sample 1671951 | NCBI WGS metagenome assembly OLNP01 (sample SAMEA3136629, study PRJEB25190) | human gut metagenome | biome: human gut; feature: human-associated habitat; material: faeces | place: Austria | collected 2013
AGGGCGCCGTGGCGTCGGTGGCTCAGGGCCCGCAGGGGGCTTCGGTGGCCGTACCGTTGGGCGGCATGGCCTTTGTGCAGCCGCAACCACAGGTCACCCCCGAGATGGAGGAGGCCGCAAAAGAGATGGAGGAGGCCACCGCCAATTACATCGACGAGCTGCGCAACCTCACGGAGATGCTCGCCAAGGTGTCGGAACAGAGCCAGCGGCTCACCCGCGACTCCGAGGAGATGGAAAACCTCAACCGCACCCTCACCGGAATATGCAAGGTTTACGAGATGCAACTCAAGGGCGCGAGCGCACAGATTGGCACCATCGACCAAATCAACGAGCAGTCGCGCCGCATGGCAGAGCAGATAGCCGAGCTCAACGCCATCTACTCGCGCATGATAGAAGCCATGACTGTCAACATGAAGGCAGCCGCGCCGCTCAAGGACTGACGGCCGGCGGCGAGCGTGCCGAGGCATTTTTGTTTACATGGGAGGCCCCTGCCGTGACGCGGCGGCCGCCCGATTGGAAAATATAACGATATGGCAATAAAGAAAAGACCTGTTTCCCCGCGCCAGAAGATGATAAACCTTATGTATGTCGTCCTTATGGCCATGCTCGCCTTGAACGTCTCGACAGAGGTGCTCAACGGCTTTTCCATCGTGGAGGAGAGCCTGAGCCGCACAACGGCCAACTCCGCGAAGGAGAACCAGGTCATATACGATGATTTCAGCGAGCAGCTCAAGGCCAACCCGGCTAAGGTGAAGGCATGGTTCGACAAGGCCCAGGCCGTCAGGCGCATGAGCGATTCGCTGTATAACTTTGCTGACGAACTGAAGGTGGCCATAGTGAAAGAGGCCGACGGCGAAGACGGAGATGTGAAGAACATCGTGGGCAAGGAAGACCTCGAGGCAGCCAACCAAGTGATGCTTGCCCCCGGGCGCGGGCGCGGCCACAAGCTCTACGACGCCATCAACTCGTTCCGCGAGCGCATCCTGGCCATGGTTACCGACCCCACGCAGAAGGCCATCATCAGCAGCAACCTGTCTACCGACGTGCCCCGCAACATACAGACCATGGGCAAGAACTGGCAGGAGTACATGTTTGAAGACATGCCCGTGGCCGCGGCCGTCACGCTCTTGTCGAAGCTCCAGAGCGATGTGCGCTACGCAGAGGGCGAAGTTTTGCACACGCTCGTGTCGAACATCGACCTGAAGGACATACGTGTCAACTCGCTAAATGCCTTCGTTATACCCAACTCGCAGACCATCGTGCGGGGCGACAAGTTCTCGGCTCACATCGTAATGGCCGCCGTCGACACCACCCAGGTGCCCGAGATATACATCGGCAACCGCAAGATGAACCTCAAGGACGGCCTTTACGAGACGGTATGCTCGCGTACCGGCGACTTCACCCTGGCCGGATACATCGAGATGCTCAACGGCAACGGAGAGCGCGTGCGCCGCGATTTCAGCCAGAAATACGCCGTTGTCGACCCCAGCGCCACCGTCTCGGCCGACCTCATGAACATGCTCTATGCCGGCTACAGCAACCCGATAAGCGTGAGCGTGCCCGGTGTGCCGCTCAACAAGGTGACGGCGACGATGACCGGAGGCACTTTGCAGCCCGTGGGCCCGGGCCGCTACATAGCCCGTCCCACCGCCATCGGCAAGGACGTGACCATCACCGTGTCGTCGACCAATACCGGCCGTGTGCAGCAGATGGGCCAGTTCACGTTCCGTGTGCGCAAGCTGCCCGACCCGACGGCATACATAGCCATGGCCGACGAGCACGGCAACCCCACGCGATACAAGGGCGGCGGCCTGCCCAAGGCGAGCCTCATGGCTGCCGACGGCATCGGGGCCGCCATCGACGACGGCATACTCGACATAGGGTTCCGCGTGCTCAGCTTCGAGACGGTGTTCTTCGACAACATGGGCAACGCCGTGCCCATGGTGAGCGACGGCGACAAGTTCTCCGACAGGCAGAAGACAACGTTCCGCCGCCTGGCCCGCAACCGCCGGTTCTACATATCGCGCGTCACGGCCGTAGGCCCCGACGGGCTCCAGCGCACGCTGCCCACGTCGATGGAGGTCATTGTAAAGTAAAACCAGACATAAAGCCTTTTAAGATATGAAACGACTGTTGTTCATTACAATCATAGCGCTTGCCGCGGGGGCGGCATCGGCACAACCCAAGATGAGGCGCAGCCAGGCTGCCGCCAAGCAGGCCCAGCAGGCCTCGGGGCAGATGACAAGGCGTGCACAGCTGATGTTCCCCACAACAATCGACATGCCCGAGGACGTGGTGTGGCGGCGCGACATCTACCGCGAGATAGACCTCATGAAAGATGCCAACGCAGGCCTGTATTACCCCGTGGAGCCCATAGGCAGGCAGCTGAACCTGTTTACCTACGTGTTTAAGCTGGCACTCAACGGCTACATACCCGTCTACGAATACAGGCTCGACGGCAACGAGGCGTTCACCGACTCGGCCAAGGTGCAGATGAAGACCGTGCTCGACAATTACCACATATTCTACGAAGAGAGCAACGGCAAGGTAAGGGTTGACAACAGCGACATACCGTCGGCCGAGGTAAAGTCGTACTACCTGAAGGAGAGCGCCTATTTCGACCAGGCCAACTCGTCGTTCCACCGCAAGGTGATAGCCATCTGCCCGGTGATGACCCGCGACGACGATTTCGGCGGGGAACCGTCGAAGTATCCGCTGTTCTGGGTGAAGTATTCCGACCTCGAGCCGTTCCTCAGCCGCCAGGAGGTGATGACCAGCAACCTAAACAACGCCGCCACGATGAGCATGGCCGACTATTTCACGCTCAACCGCTACGAGGGCAGCATCTACAAGACCAACAACATGCTCGGGCGCACGCTCGCCCAGTACTGCACCACCGACTCTGCGCTTACCAAGGAGCAGAGGCGCATAGAGGCCGAGCTGGCCAAGTTTGAGCAGAACATATTCGGCGACCAGGAGCGCAAAGACTCGCTCGACACCGTACCGCCGCCACCGTAGACCACGGGGCCGGCACCGGCCGCCTGGGCAGACTGCCCGACAGCGCCGGCAGCGCCCTCCTCGGCTTCTTCTTCGCCGAAAGCGTGGGTAGGCAAGTCCTTTCCGTCGGCCGTCTTGTCGAACGGTCGGTCGAAGGCCGAGATGAAGAACACAATCACCTCGGTGCCCATTCCGATGTAGAGCATTATGTTTGCGCCGGGCAAGTGAGTGAGCTTGAAGAGCGTTCCGAGGATAACGATGGATGCACCCCAGCTGTAAGCGTAATTAAGGAACGTCTGGCCGGGCACGCTGTCGAGCCACTTCTGCAGGCGGTAGATTATGTTGAACTTGCTGTATTCAGTCATCTCTTCTTCGATTTTTTGATTTTCTCACTTGTGGTATTGGCCAGGCTGCGCACACACCTGAACCCGATGTACGACCGCGGCTGGTTTTGGTACTCGTAGGAGCGCCATGCCGAGCGTATGTAAGACTCGGGGTCTTTCCACGACCCGCCCCTAACGCTCTTGCGCTTCAGGCGGTACGGGTCTTCGAGGGCGGCCTTGTATTCGAGCTGCGGATTGATGTCGTTCATCATTTCCACCCCGGCCTCGGTGTAGACGGTGCTTGTCCATTCGGCCACGTTGCCCGCCATGTCGTAGAGCCCGTTGGTGTTTGCCTGGTAGATGCCTGTCTTGCTGGTTATCAGATTGCCGTCTTTGGTGTAGTTGCCGTTGTCGGGCTTGAAGTTGGCAAAGAAGCATCCGTCGCCGCTCGCGGTGTTTTCCATTTCCCATGGGAACTCGTCTTGGTTCTTCCCCCTGGCGGCATACTCCCACTCGGCCTCGGTGGGCAGGCGGTAACGCTGCACGAACTGTGCGGCGCGCCCCAGGCCCCTGAGCAGGAACTCGGTGCGCCATACGCAGAAGGCGTTGGCCTGTTCCCACGTCACTCCTACCACGGGGTAGTCGTTGTAAGCCGGGTTGCTGAAGTAGAGCCTCATGTACGACTCGTTGTCGGCATTGGGGAAGTCGTTCACCCAGCATGTGGTGTCAGGGTAAATGTTTACGATGTAAGTGTTGAGGAAGTCCCACGGGCCGCTCCTGGGGCGGTTGATGGTCTGCCTCACCACCCTTCCCTCGTCGTCGATGTATGCAGTGTCCTTCGATATCCACACCTGCTCGTCGGGGTTTACGCGCACGTCGGTGTTGAGGTTACGCTGCTCCGGGTCGGTGCGGTACTTGCGCTTGGCCGCCTCGGCATAGTCGTAAATCTCGTATCGGTAGTTCATCTGGCTGGCGTCGAGCATCTTCTCGCCTGTCACGGGGTTGGTGGTATATACGCTCTCGATGGCCCTCAGCTCGTCTTCGTTGGGCTTGCGCGGGATGGCTTTCTTCCAGTTGAGGTACGGCTTGACCGGGTCGCCGTTTTCGTCTTCCTCAATCTTGTATGTCTCGTCGCCCCCGTATGCCGGGTCGGCCAGCCGTTCGCGTATTATGGAGTCGCGCACGTAGTACACAAACTGGCGGTACTGCGAGTTGGTGATTTCCTTCTCGTCCATCCAGAAGCCTTCGACAGAGATGTCCCTTACGGGAGTCTGCTTTCCCCACAGGCTGTCTTCCTTTTCCAAGCCCATCTTGAGGTGGCCCCTCGGTATCATCACCATCCCGTAGGGCGTAGGCTCCGAGAAGGCCTTGCCGCCCGTGCCGGTGACCTCGCCTCCCGACGCCATCGACGCCTTGCCGCCGAAGCATCCCGCGAGCGAGAGCGTCGCCACGGCGCAGAGTGCCGTTATGATTGTTCTCTTGTCCATATCTGTTACAGTAATCTCACACTTTTATGCTTGTTCCGTCCCTTCTTTCCCAGATCCATGTCGGTCTGGTAGCCAATGAATATCTCGTGGCTTCCGTTGCCGATGCTTATGGCCGAGGTGTACACTTCGTAGCTGTAGCCGAGGCTTACGCCGTGGAAGTTGCCGCCAACCATCACCGTCACCGAGTTGGTTGGGCTGTACGACAGTCCGCCGTACATCATTTTCTTGCCGTTGGTATATTTCACCCGCCCTGTCACGTCGGCCCTGTAGGCTGTGCCGTCATACCGTGCCATGACGCTCGGGTGTATTGTTAAGAACGGGTTTCTGAGCTTAATATTGTATCCTCCGGTCAAATAATACGTGCGGTCTATCTTGAAGCTCTGCGTCTCGCCGATGTCTACGGTGGGCGCATTGACGTGCAGCACGGAGAAGCCTGCCCACCAGTTGCGGTGCATATAGTACAGCCCCACTCCGATGTCGACGCCCGTGCCGGTGGCGTCTGACGACGGGAACGCCGGGTCGTCGGGCTCGCCGGTGTCTACCCCGCTGCCGTCGAAGCCCTCGCTGAGCAGCCCCAGGTTGACTCCGCCGCTTATGTTGCCTCCCAGCAGCGGGTACTTGAGCGCATACTGCAGCGCGAAACGCTTGTGGGAGAACAGGCCTATGGCGTCGTTCATGAACTGCACGCCTACACCGTGATAGAGCTTTAGAAGGTAGAATGGTATGTCGGCGCCGGCATACATGGTGCTCGGGCTGTTTTCAAAGCCCGACATCGTCTTGGCGTAAGCGGCGGCGATGTTTATCTTCTGCTCCTTTCCGACCGAGGCAGGGTTGAACGACGGCTCCAGCGCCCAATAATGAGAGAAGGCCGGGTCATACTGGGCCTTGGCCGAAATGACGGCCAACACCACCATGGTCAATATTACGCTACTTCGCTTCAACACATCTGTTATAACGCTCCGACGGCTGTTTTTATTGTGCCGGGCGGCAGCTTTTCGACTTTTTTGACGCCCGATGCGCAACAGCCTCGCCGTCAGCGGTTTCGCAGAGATGCCGTTTTGCGTTGCGATACGGCCTGTCTTGGCCTGCCGAACGGCCCGTTTCTCACGCCCGTACGGGCCGTTTGGCAATGGGGGCGCGCCTCCGGCATCTGCCGTAGGCCCACGGTGGTGGCGCCATGCCACAAAAAAAGGAGGGCGCCCGGCTGATGATGGCGCCCTCCCTGCCTATTGCTACCGGCCTGTGCCGGTGACGTCATTTCACTATTACCTTGTATGACTCACCGGAAACCCTTACGACATAAAGGCCATTGGCAAAGGCATGCGATGCCATGTTGCCCACGGTGCCCGAGTAAACCAGCGCTCCGGCAACGGTGTACACCTCGGCCACGGTGGCTGCGTCGGCGCCGGCAACGCTTATCGTGCCGCCCGACGCTCCCACTGCCATGCCTGCGGCCTTCGGCGAAACCATGCCTGTGGCATACTTGTCCAGGTCGACAACGGGGTAGCCGTCGTTCTCATTGCCTGCGCCCAAGGCCCAAAGCTCGGCGCCCTCGGCCTCGTTGTTCAGGCGCGTCACAAAGTCTTCAGACGTCATCAGGCCGGTGGTGAATCCCTTGGCGTTGTCTATGGTATACGAGGCGAACACGTCGTTTGAAACGGCGATGGCCGGGCCACCAAACAGGTTGATGTCGAAATAGACGTTGCGCATATTAAACTTGTTGGGCTCGATAAACACCAGGTAGCCCAAAATGCCGCCGCTCTGGTTGGCCTCATACGACATCAGCGAAGCTGCCGAGTAGCTGTTGTATATCTCGCAATCGCCCTCACGGCCTGTCACCGCTCCGCAAATGCCGCCCACCATCATGGCCGACTCCACCTTGCCGCGGTTGTAGCAATGGCGTATCACGCCGCCTTCCATGGATGCCGCAATGCCGCCGGCACCGCTTGTGGGCGATTCAACTGAGCCGTAGTTTACGCATCCCTCCACGACAGCCGAATTTGCGCCTACTATGCCGCCTGCCGATATTCCGTTGATGCCGCCTGCCCCGGCCACCACGCTGCCGTAGTTGACGCAGTTCCTGATCCGTGAGGTCATGCCATCGGTCTTGCTGTTGCAACCAACGATGCCGCCACAATAGAATATGATGCAGCTTACCTGGGCATAGTTGGTGCAACCGTCAACCAGGCCGCGGTTGTAGCCAACGAACGCCCCGACCATCGAGTTGCCCTTTACCGAACCGCTTTCGATGGTGAGGTCGTGGAGCTCGAAGTGCTCTCCTGTGGTGCCCAACAACCCCGACGATATGATGTTCTCGCCTGTGTTGACGTTGAGGTTGCGTATCTTGTGCCCATTGCCGTTGATGATGCCGTCAAACACGAACTCCCTCATTTGCGTATCTTTATAGCCTATGGGCAGCCAGTCGTAGCCGGCGAGGTCGATGTCGGCAACAATGTCAAAATAAACACCGCTGTAAGTCTGGGTTCCCATGTCCACGTCGTTGGCAATCTTGGCCAGCTGCTGGGGTGTTTCCACCTGGTACGGGTTCTGCTTGGTGCCGTCGCCGCCGGCAAAGGCGTCGGCAGCCAGCTCGTTCCACAATGGCAGCACCTCGAAGGTGGCTGCTATGTCCGTGGGTTCCTTTATCTGCAACGAGAGCTTGCCCTTGACCTCGGCCGCCATTTCTACGCCGTTCACCGTAAGGCTTGTGAGGCTGTAGCCCTTGGCCATCATCGGCTTAATCTCTATATAGTCGTCTTTCACCACCTTGTCGCCCGACTGAAGCACCTTGTTGCCGCAGCGAACGCTCAGGCTGCCTTCGCCCGTAACGGTCCATGTCACGGCGCACTCGTTGTCGGGCTGCTCCTCGCCGGTGAACACGGCGGTGAATATTGTCTTCTCGCTGAGGGTCAGGGTGACTTGGTTTTCGCCTAACTTCAAGTCGGACAGCATGTCGCGGTCGTTGGCCTTAAACTCTACGATGCTGTTTCCAGGATCGGCGACAGCCTTGACCGTCACGCTCGAACCTATGGTAACCAACTCGCCCGACTCTATGGCCCGGCCCTCGCTGTCGTACAGCTCGAGTCGGCCGTTGCCCGAAACGCTGCTTATCACGGGCACTTTCTTCAACTCGGCCTGTGCCTCGATATGTATGTCGCCGGTCACCCGGTACATGTACTGGAACTCTCGCCCGCTCCCATCGCTGTCGCCGAGCTTGTCTGTGCAGTCTTCACCATTGATCGTAAAGCTCTTCAAGCCATAACCATTCTTGCACGACAGGGCTATCATTATGTTTTTGCCTTCTGCCACATAGCCTCCGTTGTCAACCGTGTTGAACTCGGAGTCGATAACATACATAACAAGGCCCTCGTCAAGGGCGTAAGTAACTTTACAATCATTTGCGTAAACTCCGCATAAGTTCGCAAACAACAAGACAATTAACGTAACAAGATTTCTCATAACTTTAATTATTAAAATTTCCGTAAATATACGTATTATATAAGTTGCAGAACGCGCCAAACACATAATTTATCTTAATTTGATACAACGAGAGCGACATTTCCACCATACCCGCTAATTAATGTTGCATAACGAACAGCGCCAGGTTGGCACGGCGGGCGGTTGGGCCCAATGCGCCGGACAGAAGCCAAGCCGATGACCACATGCCGCCGTGGATACTGTCGGCTGCCCCTGGCAAAGGCGCATCGGGCGGCCGGGAGCCACGACCAAGGCCGGGATGCGGGCAATAGACCGGCTGCGCCCGGCCAGCGCTACGCTTTATTCAACACACATTCAGGCGACATTCAAATGCCGGCGAATGTGCTGCCAACAAACAGCCGCCTCTTTCCTGTTTTCACGCATGCGCCGCATGGCGCCACGAAACGGCCTGTTTCGCACCCTGGAATGGCCTGTTTCGGGCTGCCAAACGGCACATTCGGGAAGCCCAAACGGCACCTGTCGGCAACTCGCTGAATGGCAGCGGGTTGGATGGGGTGGCAGTCTGGTGGCACAGAAACACCGGATGGCAACGGCCACTGCCCCACAGCAGCGCAACCAGACGGCGGCCGCCGGGCCGGCATCACAACTTTTGGGGAGATGCAAACCAAAAAAAAACTAAAATCAAAGACTTTATAACATGGTATAGGTATCACTTCTGCAAAAAATGATTACCTTTGCTTACAGAACGAATACCTAAAATAATTTAGCAAGAACAACAAACTAACGCGCCTTGCAAGCGCAACCCCCGCCCTACGGCAAGCGCCGCAATGCAACCGCGGCCGACCGGAATGGCAGAACAACGCGAAGAAACTAAAACGAGTCAACGGGCACAATCCCGTAACGCAGCAACCGATGCTGCTCACGACTACCATACAAACAACATATTATATGTAATGTAAATGGAAGACAAGAAGAGACTATCTATCAAATTGGCAGAGGACATTGGCGTCGACGTCAGCCGCTGCTACCAGTGTGGCAAGTGCACTGCCGGTTGCGTGCTCGCGCCCGACATGGACATTGCGCCGAGCTTCCTGATGCGCCTGCTGCAGACGGGCACGGAGAAAGCCGACGCACGCGTGCTTGGCTCGACGGCCATCTGGCTGTGCCTGAGCTGCGAGAACTGCGTGGCACGATGCCCGATGGAAATAGACCTGCCGGCCATAATGGACCACTTGCGCGAACTGTCGCGCACCGGGGGATGGGTAAACGAAAAGGCAAGGCCCATAGTTGCATTCCACAAGTCGTTCCTCGACATGGTGAAACACAACGGCCGGACATACGAGATTGGTCTCGTGGCCGAGTACAAGATGCGCACGATGCGGCTCATGCAAGACGTGGACATAGCACCGACGATGATGGCCAAGGGCAAGCTGAACATCGTGCCGGAAAGGCTTAAGGACAACGGCGACAAGGTGGGGCGCATATTTGCGAACACCATCGACAAGAAAGACTGAACCTAAAACTAAACATCTATACATGAATACAGGTTTCTATCCGGGATGCTCGCTCAACGGCACATCCCGCGAATATAACGAGTCGGTGAGGGCCGTGGCCGCTGAGCTGGGGCTGAAACTTACCGAGATTGACGACTGGAACTGCTGCGGGGCCACCGCGGCCCACTCGATGAGCCGCGAGCTTTCGGTGGCACTGCCGGCACGGGTGCTTGCGCTGGCCGAGCAGCAGGGCTTCGACGAGGTGCTGGTGCCATGCGCCTCGTGCTACAACAGGCTCAGCGTGGCCGCCCACGAGCTGGCCCGCGACGAGGAGCTGGCCGCCAAGGTGGGCGCTGCCGTGGGCATGGCATACTCCGGAAAGGTGAGGATTGTCAACGTGCTGCAGTACCTGCAGGAACACGCCGCCCAACTGCTGCCCGGCAAGATAAGGCATAACTTCGCCCACCGGGTGGCCTGCTACTACGGCTGCCTGCTCGTCAGGCCACACAAGGTGCTCGGCTTCGACCGGCTGGAAGACCCGCAGTCGATGGACGGGATGATGCGGGCCATTGGCGCCGAGCCCATAGACTGGGCCTTCAAGACCGAATGCTGCGGGGCCGGCCTGTCTGTGTCGCGCACCGACCTTGTGGGCAAGCTGTCGGCAAACATACTGGGCGACGCCCGCGACCGCGGTGCCGAAGCCGTCGTGGTGGCATGCCCCATGTGCCACTCTAACCTCGACATGCGCCGCACGGCCATCAACAAGTGCCTCGACGAGCCTACGGACATACCCGTACTATACATCACACAGGCCATCGGGCTGGCCCTGGGGCTGAGCCGCAAGGCGCTCGGCCTGCAGCGCCACATCGTGGAAGTCAAACTACAATGAAACATGAAGTATGTCAAAAATAGGAGTTTTCATCTGCCACTGCGGCGAGAACATCGGCGCAACGGTTGACTGCGCCAAGGTGGCCGAGGCCGCCGCGTCAATGGAGGGAGTGGCCTTTGCCACCGATTACAAGTATATGTGCTCCGACCCGGGGCAGACGCTGATAAAGAACGCCATACGCGAGCACAGGCTCGACGGCGTGGTGGTGGGCGCATGCTCGCCACGGATGCACGAGCCTACGTTCAGAAAGGCATGCGCCGAAGCCGGGCTCAACCCCTACCTGTGCGAGATTGCCAACCTGCGCGAGCACTGCTCGTGGGTGCATCCCAAGGGCGACGACACCACGGAGAAGGCCATCGAGATTGTGCACGGGCTCGTGGAGAAGGTGCGCCGCAACTCTCCGCTGACGCCAATTCACGTGCCCATAACAAAGAAGGCACTGGTGATAGGCGGCGGGATAGCCGGCATACAGGCCGCGCTCGACATCGCCAACTGCGGCCACAAGGTGATATTGGTTGAGAAGGAGCCGTCGATAGGAGGCCACATGTCGCAGCTCTCCGAGACGTTCCCTACGCTCGACTGCTCGCAGTGCATACTTACGCCGCGAATGGTCGAGGTGGCACAGCACCCCAACATAACGCTCTACACCTACGCCGAGCTCGACTCGCTGAGTGGGTTCATAGGCAACTTCGAGGCAAAGATACGCCTCAAGGCCAAGAGCATAGACGAGAGCCTGTGCACGGGCTGCGGACTCTGCACCACGAAATGCCCGCAGAAAAAGATTCCGAGCGAGTTTAACGCCGGACTGGGAAGGCGCACGGCCATCTACGTGCCGTTTCCGCAGGCCGTGCCCAACAAGCCCGTCATCGACAAGGAGCACTGCACCCACTACCGCACGGGCAAGTGCGGCGTGTGCGAGAAGGTGTGCCCAACCCACGCCATACGCTTCGGCCAGGAAGACCGGATAATCACCGAGCAGGTGGGGGCGGTGGTTGTGACCACCGGTTTCAACGTGCTCGGCACCGACTTCTTCCCGGAATACGGCTACGGGCGCTACGCCGACGTCATCACCGGGCTGCAGTTTGAGCGCCTGGCATCCGCATCCGGGCCCACGCTTGGCGAGATACGGCGGCCGTCGGACGGCAAAGTGCCGGAGAAGGTGGTGTTCATAGCCTGCTGCGGGTCGCGCGACCCGGCCAAGGGAATACCCTACTGCTCGAAGATATGTTGCATGTATACGGCCAAGCACGCCATGCTCTACCAGCACAAGGTGCACGGGGGAGAGTCTTATGTGTTCTACATGGACATACGGGCCGGCGGAAAGAACTATGAGGAGTTTGTGCGCCGGGCCATCGAGGAAGACCACGTCAACTACGTGCGCGGCCGCGTTGCCCGCATATACGAGAAAGAAGGCAAGCTCATTGTCAAGGGAGTCGACACGCTGCTCGGGGCCACTCCCGTAGAGATTGAGGCCGACATGGTGGTGCTGGCCACCGCGGGAGTGTCGAACCAAGGCTCTGAGGAGCTGGCGCAGAAGCTGCACATATCCTACGACCCCTACAAGTTCTTCGCCGAGGCCCACCCAAAGCTGCGCCCCGTCGAGACCAACACGGCTGGCATCTTCGTGGCCGGGGCATGC
>OLNP01002788.1_pt1 | contig 12247 bp, 17 predicted proteins | sample 1671951 | NCBI WGS metagenome assembly OLNP01 (sample SAMEA3136629, study PRJEB25190) | human gut metagenome | biome: human gut; feature: human-associated habitat; material: faeces | place: Austria | collected 2013
CAACATTATCTTAACATAGGAGATTAAAAATGTATAGAGTAGTCTATTATGATAGCACTGTAAATGCTAGTGGATTGCTAGCAGAATGTAGCACTTATAAAGAAGCAGAAGGTATTTGTAAGGAAGTTAAAAAATACTGGGAAGATATTTATATAGAGGAGGAAACAGCATGAGAAAAGATATTTTAAAGCTAATGCAAGAAGTTCAAGTGTTGGCAATAGAAGTTAGCAATAGAACAAAACATGATGTATTTGTATATTTTTATGGCCATGTAAATTGTTTCAAAGTAGAAGTTTGTATTGATGGATGGGAAGAAGAGGAAAAGGAATGTTTAATGGATTCATATATGAATCATATGAGCAATGCAGAAATTAAAAAACAGTTAAGAAGAACAAAGAAAGAGTTAAAAAAGCTGTTGGAGGATAGATAAATGGAAGGGTATATTATAGCGTTACTTGATATGCACACAAGAAGAGCAGAGGGAGCAGGGTTAGCAGCTCAAATACACAAAGAATTTGTAGAGGAGCTAAAGGCATTATTGGAATATAACTACGAACTAGAAGAAAGAAGGAGTGAAAGCAATAATGATATTTAAAGTAAATAAAATAATTATAACTGGCTTTAAGGGATATAAGGGAACAGTTGAATATAACTTTAAAAATAAGAACTTTATAAAAGGTGGAAATGGCTTAGGCAAGTCTAGTATTGGAGAGGCAATTGCATGGGCCATAACAGGATGTGATATTTGGGGAAATGAAAGAGCTACTAAAGATTTAATAAATGACCAAAAGCCAAAAATGACAGAAGTTGTTTTAGATTTTACATTAGATGAAGTGGAAAATTCTATTGTAAGAAGAAAAAAAGGTACTACTAATGAAGTTTACTGGAATGAAAAGAAATGCACTACAAATGATATAAACAAGGAAGTATTTAAAGGAAAAGATATTTTCTTTAGTATATTTAATCCTTATTACTTTCCTCAAATGGCTCCAAAGGATGCGAAAGCATTATTAAGCAATGCTTTAGTTCCAGTAAAGAAAGAAGATATATTTGAAGAATTAGGAGAATACCTTACTAAGATACTTAAGGATAATGGATTTAGAATACCAGAAACCTTTATGAGTGATACAAGAGCAAATATAAAAGAACATGAAGAAAACATAATTTATTTAGAAGGTATTTTAGATGGACTTAAACCTGCAGATGTATTAGAAAAGAAAGAATTTGATAATACTGAACTTGAAGAACTAAGAGAAAGACTTTCAGGCTTTGGAGATAATGTAGAGGAAGAAAGAGCCTTGAATGAACTTAAGGTTGAAGAGGTTATGCTTAAAGCAGAAATTAATAACATATCTCTTCAGGAAGAAATACCTGTGGTAGATAGAAAGAGTAAAAAAGATTATCTGCTTCAAGAATACAAAGAAAAGAAAAATAAGCTTGATAGCTTTAAAAGTAAGATAGTTACTTGTGAAAAATGTGGTAATAATATTGATTTGACTAAAGAAGCTAAGGAGACATTGAATAATGAGATACAAGAAATTTTAGTTAAAGGCAAGAAGCTAAAAGCTGAAATAGATGAAATTGAAAAGAAAAATATTGAAATCAGAAAAAAGAATTTGGCAATTAAAGAATCTAAGGAAAAGGAAATCTCAGAAAAAATAAAAGCTATTGATATAAAAAGAGATACCATTAATAAACAATTGCAAGAACGTAAAGCCTTAGAAAATGAAAGTGCTAAACCTATAAAAGAAAGAATAGTTGAACTTCAAACTGAGGAAAGAGAGACAATTGAAAGAAATGCTTCAATAGGTGCAGCTATAGTTCACAATGAAAGGTTAGAAAAAGAAAGAAAAATAACACTTGAAAGAATAGAAAATTCTAAGAAAAAAATAGACCAACTTAAATTGGCATTGGATGCAGGAAAACAATACAATTCTATAAAGATCAAAAAGCAATCAAGCCAGATTAACAAATATCTTAATAGAGTTTCTATACAGTTTGAAAAAATGACAAAAGATGGAGAGGTTAAGGATGATTTTAAGATACTTTTTGATGGAAGGGATTTTAATAGAGTGTCTGCATCACAGAAGGTTATTGCTAGTTTAGAAATAGCAAACTTATTAATGAATGCACAAAACTTATTCTTCCCTATATTTCTTGATGATGGGGAAAAGATAAATAATATTCCAGAAATGCAAACACAAATGATAGTAGCAAAAGTTACTAAAGATAATGAAATTAAAATGGAGGTTGAAGAATAATGGGAGCAATACAAAAGGTTAATTATGAAGCAGCAGGTCAAATGGTGGAGTTAACACAAGCAACAGTAAAGCAATATTTAGTAAGTGGAAATGGAAATGTTACAGATCAAGAAGTTGGAATATTTCTTATGCTATGTAAAGGACAAAAGCTAAATCCATTTTTAAGAGAGGCTTATTTAGTTAAATTTGGGACTCAACCAGCACAAATAGTTGTAGGTAAAGATGCATTTACCAAAAGAGCAGAAAGTAATAAAAACTACAAAGGTTCAGAAGCAGGAATAATAGTTGTGAATCTTAATAAACAGATAGAAAACAGAAAAGGTACATTCTATCTTAAAGGAAGAGAAGAACTTGTTGGTGGATGGGCTAAAGTTTTGTTTAAAGATGGCAAGGAAGAAATGTTCCATACAGTAGGAATTGATGAATACAATACAGGAAAATCTTTATGGGCCACTAAGCCAGCAACAATGATAAGAAAAGTAGCTTTAGTACAAGCATTAAGAGAAGCTTTTCCTAACGCCTTAAGCCAAATGTATACATCAGAAGAGCTTGGAGTTGATGAGGAACTTCCAATGGAGCCAGTAGATCCACAAGAAGAACAAATGAAAGCTGAATTTGTTGAACCAATAAAACAATCTGCTAGTAAAAGTATTAAGCAACAAGTTATGCAACTTGCTAAAGATAAAGGACTTATGAAAGGTGAGGGCAGAGAGGCTAACATAGAAGGTTTAATGAATTTGTGTAAAGAACATGGAATTAATCTTAAGAGTTTAATGCAGGATGAAGCAGAGAAGTTACTAGATATTCTTATGAAGTATGAAGTTGTTCATGATGTTCCAGAGGAAGATATAAAAGAAGCAGAAGTAGAAAGTGATGAAGTTAGTGAGTCTGTGGATGAAGATGAACCATTTTAGGAGGAAAATATGGAAAGTAGAGTAAAAGAAAATAGAGAAACCTTTTTAGAAATTGCAAGACAAATAAAAAGACCAGGAATAGAAAAGTTAATAACATGGATTGAAGAAAAGAGCGACTTTTTTGTCGCTCCTGCTTCAACAATGTTTCATGGAAATTATGAAGGTGGTTTATGTGAACATAGCTTGAATGTATATAAACTATTCAAGGAGAAGAATGAAAGATATGATTTGGGGCTTGATGAAGACAGTATAGCAATCATGGCATTATTTCATGATTTATGCAAAGCTAATTTTTACAAATTATCATCTAGAAACAAAAAGATTAATGGAAAATGGGTTGCTGTTCCTTGGTATGATGTTGAAGATTCACTTCCATTAGGGCATGGAGATAAGTCAGTAATAATGCTTCAAAACTTTATAAGACTTACTCAAGAAGAAATGTTAGGAATTAGATGGCATATGGGTGGATATGTAAACAAAGATGATTACAGAACACTTAGTAATGCATGGGATAAATGTAAAAGTGGAGCTTGTCTTCATACAGCAGATTTAGAAGCAAGTAACTTATTTGAAGTTCATGTAGATTATGAAAAGGCTAATACTCAAGTAAAGCTAGATATATAGGAGGATTTTATGAACAATGTAAGCCTAATAGGAAGATTGACTAAAGCTCCAGAGTTAAGGACTGCAGCAGGCAACGGAACAGCAGTATGTAGATTTACTATTGCAGTAAATAGACAATTCAAGAAAGATGAAACAGATTTTATTAATTGTGTAGCTTTTGGGAAAACTGCAGAAACAATAAGCCAATATATGACTAAAGGAAGGCAATTAGGTATTCAAGGAAGTATTAGAACTGGTAGTTATGATGCTCAGGATGGAACTAAGAGATATACAACAGATATTGTGGTTAACAATATTACCTTTATAAGTAGTAATCAAAACTCACTTTCGCAAACACAGAATACAAGATATTCTGAAACTAACTTCGATCCTGATATAACTCCAGTTGATGATGGGGATATGCCATTTTAGGAGGAAAAAATGTTATTAAAATTTACAGATACAGAAATAAAAAAACTTTTAAAAAACATAGTAATTCTTGTAGATACTAAAGAACAAAGAAATGAACATGTAATAGAGTATTTTACAAGGCATAAAAGAAAGTATAAAAGACAAAGTCTTAAGGAAGCTGATTATTCAGCATATATAGAATATAATGCTGAAACATCTAAAATTCTTGAAAGTGTAGGGGTTCACAGAAACCTCTACATGACTGATGTGGTGTTAATTGAGCGTAAAGGCTCACTGGATGAAGTGGCAGGAAACCTATGCAATAGAAGTGCTAAATATGACAGTTTTGGGAACGAGATAGTTGCAGAAAATAAAGAAAGAGAAAGATTTAGATTTGAATTAACAAGAATGAGATTATGTAATGCAAGATGTTTCTTATTTATAGAAGATAATAATGGAGATGTAAATTTGAGAAATGGTATTTACAGAAGTCAATACAAACCAGAAAGTTTCTTAGCAAGCTTAAAAAGTTTTGAAATGGAATTTAATTTTTCTTGTAAATTCATAGGCAAGAATGTTATGGGCAGTGAAATATTTTACACAATTTATTATGCCATAAGAGATTTTTTTAAAAAAGGTGATATTGAAAGATTTATAACTTTAGAAAATGCAGAAGGAGAGGTTGTTTAAGTGGAAAGGAAAGAGGAACTTCAAATATGTTATGAAGCTGTAGCAATGTTTGGAACAACTAAGCAGATAGATATGGCAGTAGAAGAAATGGCAGAGCTTACGCAAGCTCTTAGCAAGTTTAAAAGAGGCAAGATTCATAATGTTGAAGAAGAGATTGCAGATGTTGAAATAATGATTGAACAGTTAAAAATTATATTTAATGCAGATAAATATGAAAGATTTAAGCATGATAAGCTATGCAGACTTAAAGGAGTGCTAAATGATGATAAAATTAGAAGAAATGTTGAAGAAAAGGAAAATAACAAGTAAGCAGTTAGTGACTTTAATTTATGCAGGAGAGTATAATTATTGGCTTTTGAGAAAAGAGAAAGCCGAAACCTTCTTTAACTCTAACAATATAGAAAATTGCATAAAATACAAAGATCTATTTAATGAAGTTTTAAAGAATTTAGATATAGCAAAAGAAAGCTTAGAAACACTTCTTGAAAGGAAACTAACAGAAGAAGAACTAAAAGGAATTAAGCTTATTTAGAGGGGGGTGGAGCATGAAAGAGTTATGTGATATAGACTTAAAACAATTAATAGAGCAAGAAACAGGGCAAAGATTTGTTAAAGGGCAAATATGTTGCCCTTTTCATAAAGAAAAAACTCCATCTTTCAGAGTTAGATTTGATAGTAATGCAAATAAAGAAAAATTTAAGTGTTTTGGATGTGGAGCTTCTGGGGATGCAATAGACTTTATAAGTAAATTTAAAAATATTGATTATATAAATGCCAGAAAATATTTAGGGTTGCATGTAGAAAAAAGTGAAAATGAAAAAGAAGTTGATAAAGTAAAAAGTTATATAGAGTGGCAATTATCCCATCAAAAAGATAAAAAAGGTTTTAGATTATTAGGGTTGTTTCAATTTGTTGATGATGAGAATAAGCCATTATATTATAAAGCTAAATTCTTAAAGCAAGATGGGAAAAAGATAACTCCTTATTATCATGTAGAAGACGGAAAAGTAATTAATAGTAGAGGTGTGGAGGAAGTACCTTACAATCTGTATAATGTTACAAAGGCTATCCAAGAGGAAAAAATATTAATTATAACTGAAGGAGAAAAAGATGCCAATACACTTAATATGGAGTTTAAGAATAGTAAGTATGTAGCAACTTCAGTTAAGGGGCTTAAAGATTTTAAAATCTTTAAAAAAGCTCCTTTAAGGGTGTATGTGATAGGTGACACTGGAGAAGCAGGAAGCAAATATAAAGAATGGATTAAGGAGGAGCTCTTTGATAATTCCATTGAATTTAAAATTATAAATTTACCACATTTAAAATTACTTGGAGATAATAAAGATGTCACTGACTGGCTAGAAGCAGGTAATAATAAATATGATTTATTAAATGCTTTTAAAAGGAGTCTTGACTTAAAAGATAATAATGAGCTTCAGCAAAATTGGAGAGGTATATATAAAACTTACTATGATAAAAAAGAAGATGAAAATAAAAGATTTTATATAACAGATTTTCAAATTTTAGAGGTTAAAAGATTAAGATTTTTTGATGATGATAAGGAAGGAATTAAATTAACTCTAAAATCATGTACAGGAGACATATTAATCAAAATAGGGCCATCTACAGTATTTGATGATATAAGAAGTTTTAAAAATTTTTTAGGAACAATAGATTTATCATTTATGAGTAAAAATATAGAGGATTTAACAAAATTAAAAATTTGGATAAATAAATACTGGGCAATAGACAATGAAACTAGATACTCTGGAGTGCAATATATAGAGAAAGATAATAAATTAATGCTTGTTACAAAAAATGGAGCAATAGGTACTGAAGGAAATGATTATTCAATAATTACAGATATAAGTGATATAGATTTAATAAATATAGAGCAAATAAATACAGAAGAACTTAAAAAAGTTAAAAATAAAATATTTAAATTTTGGGATGCAAGTAAAAGCATAAGCATAATTGGAACAACTATCAATGACTTAGCAGCATATCACAATGAACAAGCAGGAGAAAAGTTGCATATTTTATTAATTGTTGGAGAAAGTGGTAGTGGTAAGTCAACTATATTAGAAAGGGTTGTAGCTCCTATATTAAATTATCCATTAACAGATAAAAAATCTATAGGCTCAACATCTCAATTTGCAATTCAAAAAGACTTATCTACAGGAAATTATCCAACTATCTATGATGAATTCAAGCCAAGTATGATGGATAAATATAAGTGGTCAAAATTAAGTGGCATATTCAGAGACTTGCATGATAGGACAATAACTAATAAAGGTGATAAATCGTTTAAAATAAGGTCATTTAGACTTCAAAGGCCGTTAATAATGGCAGGGGAGGAATTATTCCCAAACAATGAAACTGCAGTTATAACAAGAAGTTGCATTGTATATTTATCTAAAAGAGAAAGAACTGAGAAAAATACAGAAGCAATGCACTGGTTAATGGATAATCAAGTATTACTAAATAAACTTGGTAGAAGTTTAGTTGACACAATATTGAATTTATCTGTAGATGAATATAAAGAAATAAGAAAAAATAAAAGAAAAGATTTTGAAGAATTAAAAGAAAGAGCTTTAGGAACTGCTCTAAATATAGCATGTGGAATTGAAATATTTAATAAATTACTTGAAGAACATGGATTGAAAAAGATAACTGGATATGAAAAATATATTTTTCAAAATATAAAAGAAGAGATTTTAGATGGAGGAAATGATACTAAGTCAGTAGTAGAACAAATGCTAATACTTTATAACTCAATGATAGAAGATGGAAGGGCTTATGAAGTACAAGAGGTTGTAATTGATAGAGGAGATGGCTTATTTATAAGAACCTCTGAAATGATAAATCAAATTCATATGTTTGTAAACCAAGTAGGTTCTGCAGAAGTTATTCCATTAAAGTTAAGAGATTTTAAGAAGCAAGCTCAAAAAGCTGGATACTTAATTGGAATGTCAAGTAAGGTTATAAAAATAAATAATAAAACTGTAAGATTTGATGAGTATAGCAAAAACAGAATGAGAGAGTTAAGGGTTGATAATATTGTTGAGCCAGAATTAACTCCAGTTGACAATGGAAAAGTTATTGAATGGAAAGATATTAAGTAGAGGTGTGACAATGTTTAAAAGTTATCAAAATGGAGCTTTTTATGTTCAATTAGAAAAAGGTGAAAAAATAGAAAAAGTACCAGTTGAGTTAGGAGATAAAATACTTTATCTAGGACAATATATAAAAAAGTTAGGGACCCAAAAAAGAACTTCATTTGAAATGCAAGAAGGTTATTTCCTTAAATATGCTGGTAGATTTGAACATATAATATTATTTACTACCAACTCAGATATAGATGATTACAAAGAGGGACTAATATATTATGCCTTCATATGCACTAGAAAAGATGTTATCCTCATGCAAACAACTGATACAGGGTTTAAGGATATAGTTATTAATGAAGTGGATATATTTGAAGATGTTGAATTTAAAGGAATAGAAGAAAAGAGATATGAACAAATAAGCTTTTTAATTTAGATCAAGGTAATAAAAAAGGAGGAATAAAAAATGAATAAAGATACTGAATGTCTTAAAATGTATAAAAAGCTTTTAGAAAAAGAACTTAGTAAAGCAGAAGTAAAATTGCAAAAACAAGCCGAAAGAAAAATAACTAAATTAAGAGAGTTAATATCAGAATTTCCAAGTGTAAAAGATGTTGATGAAGCTTACGGAGCAGGTCTTATAACAGAGGCAAAAAGGCAAAAGTTATATAAGATACATGAAGATATAGAAGAAGCAAAGAGACTTGACACTGCATTAGGAAGATATGTATATATGTTAAGGAGAAAAGTTGAGAATTTAGAGAAAGAAATAGAATATCCTGGTGAAGAAGAAATACAAGTAGCTGAACCTATACAAAAGGGAATTTCAATAAATGAAAAATACAGACTTAAATCTGAAGAATTAAATGTTATGGTAGAGCAAAAGAAAATTTCTAAAAATGGTAATGAGCACTGGAAGGTTATATCTTATCATCCAAATTTAGAAATGGCATTAAAAAGTTTGATAGACAAGGAAATAAATGAAACTGAGCTTGTTAATATTAAAGATGTGGTTAATAAAATTAAAGAATTGAAAAAATATATAGAAAATCGTGACAACTTTCAATGGTATAGGTAACAAAAAATAATGAAATGTAACTCAAATGTAACCTAAAATGTAACCAATAAAAATGGCTTAATTAAGCCATTATATATATATATTTATATATAAGTTACATAGTTACATAATATAATAATATATATACGTGAATAAACATATGTATATTATATATTATTATATATATGCGCATAGTTTTTTTTAAAATGTAACCAGAACAAAAATGTTCTCAAAGCGTTGATATGACTAGCTTACAGAGGTTACATTAAGTGTAACTCAAAAATGTAACCTAAATTAAGAAATGGCTTATTTACTAGCTTTATAGCAAAATCAAGTTTATTAAAAAGTAACAATTTTAAATAAAAAAATAGCCAAAATGACATAAAAAAATGACAAAACAGGGGTGAAAAAATGAATAAAGATAACTTTAAAAAGATGGAATACACATTATACAACTATAGAAATTTGGAAATTAAGGTAAAAAACATAGAAATTGATATAAATAATTTAGAAAATGATATAACCATAAAGGCAATTTCATATGAAGAAAGAACTGGTACAACCAATGCCTTTAATTCAAATGTAGAAAATGAAGTAATTAGAAGAGATAAACATGTAAGAGAAAAAATAAATATTTTGAAAGCAAAATTAAAATATAATAAAGATTTAAAGATAAAAATAGATGGAGCATTAGAAAGTTTAACAGATATAGAAAAAAGTTTAGTTGAATTAAGGTATTTTAGCAGAGAAAAAAAGAAATGGGCTGAAATAGGAATGAGATTAGGTTTTGATATGGATTATTGTGTGAAGTTAAAAAATAGAGTAATAAATAAATTAAGTGAGCTTATTTATCCATAAATACAGTTTTAAAACAGTTTCAGAACAGTTTTATGACAGTTTTTGTACTGTTTTTTAACAGAAAAACAGTTAATTTAAGTAATATAATAGTATCATCAAAGAAAGTCAATGAGGCAACTTGTTGGCTTTTTTTAATGCTTACAAGCCAGTAGCAAAAAAATAAATATGAAGGAGGGAATCCTTCTTAAACACAATCTAGTATTAACTACTGGCTTTAATTTTATGAAAGTGAGGTGGCATTATGGCAAAAACTCAAATGTTAATAAATAAAGTATCTAAGGCATTAAAAGCAAAAGGCTTAATGCCACTAATTAACCATGAACAATTCTATAATGATGAAGGTAAGGCAATAACTAAGTATATAGTGCATTATGGAACTCCAAGAGGGAAAAATAATGATGTTGTAGCAACTGTTTATGGGAAAATTGCTTTATTACAAGTTCTTATAGAAATATTAAAGGAAGGTGGAGCAGATGGATAAGAAGCTTACACCTAAACAAAAGGCATTTGCAGATTATTATATTGAAACTGGTAATGCAACAGAAGCAGCTATAAGAGCAGGATATAGTAAAAAGACAGCAAGGGTAATAGGGCAAGAAAACCTTACAAAACCTGCTATAAAACAATATATAGATAAGCGTAACAAAGTTATTGAAAGTGAGAGAATTGCTTCAATAACAGAAGTAAAAGAATATTGGACTAGAGTTATGAGGGGCGAAGAAAAAGACCAATTCGGATTGGATGCTTCACTTCAAGATAGAAATAAAGCTGCTGAAAATTTAGCTAAAAGCTATGGAATGTTTATAAATAAAATTGAAGCAAATGTGGATGCAACAGTAAATTCAACGTCTAAGCTTGATAGTATTTTAAAAGAGTTAGGTGAGGATGATGAGTGATGAATATAAATTATCTCCAAAATATAAAGCTTTTTTAAAACATAATGCTCCAGTAGAATTCTTAGAAGGAACAACAGCAGCAGGAAAAACAACAGTTGGAATAGTTAAGTTTATGCTAAAGGTTGCAGCTTCTAAAAAGAAAATGCACATTATAGCCTCAAAAACAACAGGAGTTGCAGAAAAAAATATAATTCAAAAAGAGTATGGACTACTTGATGTGTTTGGAGAATTGGTTAAATACAATGGTAATGGTGATAAAGATAATAAAATTCCACACATAAAATATCAAACCTCTTCAGGAGAAAAAACAATCTATATTTTAGGTTACGATAACAAGGATAAGTGGAAAATGGCTTTAGGTTCTCAATTTGGTTGTGTAATGATTGATGAAATCAATACAGCTGATATTGAGTTTGTAAGAGAGATAAGCACAAGAAATGATTATCTTATGGGTACACTCAACCCAGATGACCCCAATTTACCAATCTACAATGAATTTATCAATTGCAGCAGACCTTTAGAAAAATATAAAGATGATGTACCAGGAGAAATATTAGATGACCTTCTTAAATGTGAAGAGAAGCCTAATTGGACTTACTGGTTCTTTTCTTTTTACGATAATGCTTCGTTGAGCGAAGATGATATTGAGAAAAAGAAGTTAAGTGCTCCAAAAGGAACTAAACTTTATAAGAACAAAATCTTAGGTCTAAGAGGTAGAGCCACAGGTCTTATTTTTGGCATTTTCAATAGAAAAGTACATTTAGTAAATAAAGACAAAGCTAAAGAACTTATAAGAAATAGGAATAATAAAGAGCAAACAGAATGGCTTGAGATATTCACAAGTGGCTTAGATACTTCTTATTCATCAAATAGTGAAGATACTATTGCTATGAGTTTTGGAGGAATAACTAATAAAGGCAGCTATTATTTGTTAGATGAAAGAACTTATAATAATAAAAACTTAGATATTCCCATAGCTCCATCTGATACTGCAAGAAACTATTATGATTTCTTAGAAAGAAACAGAAAGGAATGGGGTTTTGCAAAAGATGTATTCATAGATAGTGCAGATAGTGCAACCATCACAGAACTAAACAAATTCAAAAGGGAGCATGGAGCTATATATAACTTTATTCCAGCATGGAAAAAGACAGTCATAGTTGACAGAATTATCCTTCAAAATGGCTGGATGAACTGGAATGAAGAAAAGAATATAGAACCATGTTATTTCATTTTGGAGCATTGCAAAAGTTATATACAAGAACTAGAGAGTTATAGTTGGATGGAGGACAAGGACAACACTCCAGAAGATAAGAATGACCACATGATTAACTCAGTTCAATACAGTTGGCTACCATACAAAACTAAGATAAAGAGGTGTGAAGAATGTTTGAGAAAATAAAACAGGGGGTGAGAAATATGCTAAGAAGTTTTTTACAAATACAAGAAG
>OLNP01002795.1_pt1 | contig 12209 bp, 12 predicted proteins | sample 1671951 | NCBI WGS metagenome assembly OLNP01 (sample SAMEA3136629, study PRJEB25190) | human gut metagenome | biome: human gut; feature: human-associated habitat; material: faeces | place: Austria | collected 2013
CAAAACACCCTTGTTTCGAAGGGCTTCAGGGCAAAAAGAAAAGCCTCAAACCGTTGGGTTACAGGCAATAAGGCACCACCCTCACCAATTCAGTCAGCCGGTGATTTTGCGCACATACTTCATCCTATACAAGCAACTGACGTATGATGAGGAGGGTATATTATGTACAACCTGATTTCCTGCGAATACAACACAGACAACAGCTGCATGGAATCTTGGTTCCCCAAAGGAAGATGCATCGACTGTACCATCGTTGCAAACTTCTACGCTGATAATAGGCATCAGCATTCTTAATGAGCATCCACCTGTCCATCTGCCTATTGCTTTTCTGTGTTTTCATCAGCAGCAGACGCACATCGTTCCTACATGAGCATGGAAATCCACCTCAGCACCTTCCTGATCCAACAGGTGAAAACCGGCCTTCTGATCGGCCACCAGCACGAGATCATCCTCCAGTAGTACAAAATCGCATGGAGAGCTCCGGCATTCCAGTGACCAGCCGCTTTCAGCAGGCCGTCAGGCAGCATGTTAAAAACAGCGATGCTGCCGCGCCCTCGATTGGAGGCGTACAGATGCTGTTGATTCTGCGAAAGGCGGCTGGCGGAAACCGTTTTGACAGTTTCCTCAGGAATGGTGCTGAGAGTCTGCTGTACACAGAGCACGTCATTGTACATATAGAGGACAGTCACTTCGTTGCTCAGTTCGTGGCACAGATAGCAGAGCGTATCATTGGTAGATGCCAGATATCTCGGCCCGCCGTACAGGTGCAGCATGGAGCGATGAATGAGCAAGCCGCTTTGCACATCCGCTTTGTAGATCTCGATGTAGTCCGTGCTCTGATCACATGCGCACAGGTACTGCGTACTGAGAATGAAGAGAGTCTGATGCACATGAGATTCCTGTCGGCGGTTGGGATGAGGTCCGCGGCCTGCATGTTCCACTATCTGAATCCTTTCGTCAAGCCGCCCCTCAATGGAAAATACGGCGATAGAACCAGTGCCGTAATTGGCGCAGTATAAACGGTGGTCCGATGATGAGCAAAGAAAGCACGGCATATTACCGCCACAGTGCTGTGTGCGATTGCCTTCATCTCACCTTCGGCTCATATCCCATTCGGACATCCGCGCAATGCTCCCTCCTTACCTATGGATGTGGAAAACTTCTCCCGTCGACCTGTAACAGATAGATGGGATCAATCAGGGACAAAGTCTCACACTTGCGGATGCTATTGCCTTCCAGAGAACAGAGCAGCAATCCCTTGCCGCCCTCGTGCGCAAGCGCACCTGCAAAAAATTCCATGGCTTAGCCTCCTTCAGACTGACAGGGGATGCGGATGGTGATGATGGTCATCACGCAGGGTTTGCTGTGATCAGAAAGACGTGGTTATCACGGTTGAGCAGATACAGGCGATGTGGAGATTTTCACACAGACAGCGCGGCGCCTTGATGGCCGCCCTGCTGATTTTCTTTCCGAATCAAACGCACCTTATCTGACCTTTCCACAGGGAAAGGAGGTATGCGCCGATGGAGGAAAGGCTGCGCTATGAAATCACCAGCAGGATGAGAATGCCGGTTATTCTCAGCCTTCATGAATCGTTGAGCGTCCCCGAGGAAGACAGCAAGCTGCGTATTCCGGCATGCAGGCACATCATGTTGCGGAATGTAGGCAGTGGATACGGCTCCTTAGTTGCTGAACGAACCGCCGTCCCCGCTGTTTTTATGCTTCTGCCTCCCTTCGTTTTTCTGATGCACCTAAATTGACGCACAGCACGATTGTGATATAATATTCTTGTTTGGAAGATATCTCTGACTGATCAAAAAGAAACTGAATAGAGTCCCATCAAACGTAAAGGAGCACGAATGTGTTTACGTTAGTTGTTGTTGACGATAATCTTGCTATTATTGATCTGGTTGCTCATGGCATTGATTGGTCGGAGCTTGGGTGCAGCGTCGTGGGCGTAGCCACCGATGGCACTCAGGGCAGCGCCCTGATCGTAGCTAATCAGCCGGATATTATTATTACGGATATCCACATGCCCGGCTTTGACGGGCTGAAAATGATTGAAACGACCAAAGTTTTTTCGCCCCACAGCAAAGTGATCTTCATTAGTGCGTATGATGATTTTCGCTATGCACAGGAAGCTATTTCTCTCAGGGCATGCGCCTATCTTCTCAAACCATTTTCCAAAAAAGAATTGGTTAATACCGTCAGAAGCGTTCTTGGCGAATGTAAAAAAGATCCTGCCCCAAAAGCAGCGGAGGATCCTGCTCCTACAGCGGACAACGCAAATCTGCTTGTCTCATCCATGCTTGAGTATGTGCGCTCTCATATTTCCGGTTCTCTTAGGCTGGAGGAACTTTCCCGTCATTTTGGTTTTTGCACTTCCTATATCAGTTCCCTTATCAAAAAACAAACCGGCCAGAATTATTCGGACTGGGTCACTCAGGCGCGTATTGACTATGCCAAAAAGCTCCTGAAGCGGCCCACTCACAAAATTGAAGAAATCTCTTTTCTGGTTGGCTATAAAAACTATATCACGTTCTATAAAGTCTTTGTCCGGAACGAAGGAATGTCTCCCACCGACTACCGCAAACTGAAGGGCGGAAAAGAAAGTGAAAATCCGAAATAAAATTTTGCTCTGTTTTATGGTCTGTGCCTTGGTGGTTTCTATTGCTTCCACCATTGTGGCAAATCGCATGTTTTCACAGGAAGTACTGGCAGACCGAGAAAATGAATACCGGCTGATGATCCATCAAACGCTAAACAGCATGAATCTGACCTCCAAGGATATTGAATCCGCGCTTGTTTCTCTGTCTTCAAGCACGGATTTTTCTGCCACCGTTCAGCAGATGGATATTCCCGCGTCTACCCGAAGCCGCGACATCGTATCCAAGCTGCGGTATATGTGCTACAATAACAGCTATTTTACGGCCATGTGCTTTGTGGACGAACATAACAACGTCTATTACGGCGCGCGCGAGCTGGGCGACAGCGGCACGGTGATGCGCTCGGTGATCCAGAATCGAATACATCAGCTCTCCGGGCAATATACCCAGTGGTTCAGCGATGTCAACGGCGATGTCTACGTAAAGAAGGATGTATATACCGTTACACCGCTATATCGCTGCGGCATGCTCATTGCCCGTCTGGACACACCGTATCTGCGCTCGTTATTGGGAGTGGATCTTCTGGCAGAAAGAACGGGCAACAGCGTTCTTCTGACCGCTCAAGGAGATCCTGTACTTATCAGCGGATCCATGTCTTATGATCAGGCGCTGGAATTCTATCGCAAACATCTGGAAGATACCGGCACCTACAGCGACATCATTCAAATGGATGGAACGAACTATTATCTGCAGGCGGATGAACTTCAGTTTTCATGGAAAATGATGCATGTGATCCCATTGGAACATATGCTTGCGATCACCATGAAGGTATCCAAAATGAATCTGCTTATTTGTGCTGTCATTTTCGCGTTCTCTATTCCGCTGTTGTTTCTGTTCTCTCATTCGCTCACCAAAGGCGTCAAGCGCCTGCACAAAACCATGAATGAAGTGAGCAAAGGACGATTTGATATTGTTCTCAGACCGCAGAGCAAGGATGAAATCGGCATGCTTACACAGCACTTCGGCTGGCTGGTGGGAGAGCTGAAAAACGTGACCGAGGAACGAATCAATCGCGCCATGGAAAAGCAGCAGGCTGAATACGAAATGCTGGAGGTGAAATACCGTTCGCTTCAGGCGCAGGTGAGTCCGCATTTTATCTGCAATATTCTCACAACCATCAATGTGATGAATGAAATGGGCAAAACCGAAAAAGTAACCGACCTGTCCGTGCTTGCCGGGCGCTATCTGCGCAGCAACCTGAAAGCCGTTGATGAAAAAATCATCGTTCTGGAAAAAGAGATTGAACATGTGGAAGCCTATCTGGAAATCTATCGCGCGGTATACGGGGATTATGTAAAACTCGAAAAAGAAATACCGCAGGAGGTTTTGCCTCTTGCGGTACCCAATATGATTTTGCAGCCTCTTGTTGAAAACGCGCTGATGCACGGCGGCATCCACCACGGCGAGGTATGCCGCCTCACGCTTCAGGCCGAGATAAGCGATGAATGGCTTTTCCTTCGTCTGGGGGACAATGGAAATGGCATTGAACCCTCTCTCCTGGCTGAGCTCAACCACGCGACGCCGGACGTTTCCTTTGATAAAAAACTGAAAGGCTTTGGCCTTAAAGGCGTCATTCAGCGGCTGCGCTTCCTGTACGGAAGCAACCATCATTTCGAAATCACCAGTTCAGGCAGCGGTACGCAGATCGTCATTCAGCTGCCCGCTCAACCGTATCCATCAGATGACACGCTACCCAATGGCCTTCCTTCACCTCACGCAGCTGCGGGCACTCCGTAAGGCAGCGTTGCGTGCAGTGGGGGCAGCGCGTAGAGAACAGGCAGCCCGGAGGCGGATCGGCCAGGTTGGGCACCTCACCCGAAAGGATGATGCGCTTTTTGCGGATGGTCGGATCGGGCTCCGGCACGGCGCTCATGAGCGCTTTGGAATAAGGATGCATCGCGTGGGAGAAAATCTCGCTGGAGGGCGCGATCTCCACCAGCTTGCCCAGATACATCACGCCTACGCGCTGCGAAATATGCTGCACTACCGGCATGCCGTGCGCGATGAACAGATAGGCCACGCCCATCTCCTTTTGCAAATCCTGCATCAAATTCAAAATCTGCGCCTGCACGGATACATCCAGCGCCGAAACAGGTTCATCGCATACGATCAGCTTGGGCTTCACCGCAAGCGCGCGTGCAATGACGATACGTTGGCGCTGGCCGCCGGAGAACTCATGGGGATATTTGCGCATTTCCTTTTTGGACAAACCAACGGTGGACAGAATGGTTTCCACCTGCTTTGCAAGCTGGTCGCCTTGGACCAGCTTATGCTTTTTCAGCGGCTCTGCAATGATATCTTCAATGGTCATGCGAGGATTGAGCGAGCCATACGGATCCTGAAAGATGATCTGCATGTTCTTGCGCTCCTGCCTGAGCGCCTCGCGATCCATCTTGCGGATATCCCGGCCTTCGAGAAGAATTTCTCCGTCGGTGGGCTCTGTCAAGCGCAGAATGCTCTTGCCAACCGTCGTTTTTCCGCAGCCGGATTCACCCACAAGGCCAAAGGTTTCACCCTCGTTGATCTCAAAGCTTACTCCATCGACAGCCTTATAGTATCCTACGGTTTTCTTGAGCAGTCCCTGCTTGATGGGAAAATATTTTTTCAATCCACGAACCGTAAGCAGCGGCTTTGTCATGCCTGTTCCTCCTCTCTACCGCGATCGGCCAGATGACAGCGCACCTGATGGCCGTTGCCAAGATCCGTCATAGGCGGACAGCTCTGTCGGCACAGCTCCGTCGCATACGGGCAGCGCGGATGGAAATGGCAGCCCTTGGGCATTTCAGTAATGTGCGGCACCACGCCCTCGATGCTGTTGAGTCTCTCGCCGCCACTGTTCATGCGCGGCATGGCCTTCATCAGTCCCTGCGTATAGGGATGAGCCGGCTTGCTGAACAAGTCCTCCGTTTGCGCAACCTCCATCACCATGCCGGCATACATCACCACCACACGGTGGCAAAGCTCCGCCACAACGCCCAGATCATGCGTGATGTACAAAACGCTCATGCCCAGCTTCTTCTGCAATTCGCCGATCAGCTCCAAAATCTGCGCCTGAATGGTGGGATCCAACGCGGTGGTGGGCTCATCTGCGATCAGCAGGCTGGGGTTGGAACACAGCGCCATGGCGATCATTACGCGCTGGCGCATGCCGCCGGACAGCTCATGCGGATAGTTTTTCAGTCTTTCCTCAGGCATGGACATGCCTACCAGCTTGAGCATCTCCTCTGCCTTTGCCCGGGCGGTTTTTTTATCCACGTGCTGATGCAGCATCACGGCCTCCATGATCTGGTTGCCGCAGGTGTACACAGGGTTGAGCGATGTCATGGGCTCCTGAAAGATCATGGAGATTTCGTTGCCGCGCACAGAGCGCATCTCTTTTTCCGACAGCTTCAGAATATCGCGCCCCTTGAAGAGAATCTCGCCGCTCAGAACGCTTGCCGGGGGCGTGGGGAGCAGACGCATCACATTTTTGGCCGTGACAGACTTGCCGGAACCAGATTCGCCGACCAGACCAAGGATTTCCCCCTCTTCCACCGTGATGGACACATCCGTCACCACGGGAACTGGTTTGCCCTCAAAGAGAAAAGCGCTGGTTAATTGCTTGATTTCCAACAGTGACAAAGGAAATCCTCCTTTCATCAATCAGCACGGATGCGCACATCCAGCGCATCGCGCAGACCGTCGCCTAGATAGTTCAGGCCCAGCACCAGCAGCATGATTGCCAGTCCCGGAAAGATCGACAGCCACGGAGCGCGATCCAGATACGGATAGCCGCTTTTGAGCATGCTGCCCCAGCTGGCGGCAGGCGGCTGAACACCCAAACCCAAAAAGGAAAGGCTGGCTTCTGCAATGATGGCCTTGGCGCAGCTGAGCGTGACCTGCACGATGAGCGTGGAAGACATGTTGGGCAGCATATAACGGGTGATGATTTCAAAGTCGTTCAGGCCAATGGCACGCGCGCCCTGCACATACTCTGTTTCGCGGATGGACAGCGCGCGGCTGCGCACCAGACGGCAGAAGTTGGGGGTGTAGACGATGCCGATGGCGATGAAGATGTTACGGATGCTGGCGCCCAGCACCGCTGTGATGGCCAGCGCCAGAATGATGGCCGGAAAAGACCACAGCGCATCCATGAATCCTGAGATGACCGTGTCCACAATGCCGCCGTAATAGCCCGCGATGAGGCCAAAAATCGTTCCCAGCACCAGAGCGATCATCACCGCGCACACGCCTACAATGACCGTGATGCGCGCTCCTGCGATGATGCGCGAAAGCGTGTCGCGCCCCAGCTCATCCGTGCCCAGCCAGTGGGCGGCGCTGGGAGGAGAGAAGCGTTCCTTGACGGAGGTAGTGGACGCTTCATAAGGGGAAATGACCGGCCCGGCAATGGTTACGAAAAGAACCAGCACACAAATCGCCATGCCGAACATGGCCAGTTTGTTTTTGCGGAATTTCTTAAAGAACCTCTTTTGATTGGTGCTCCATTGTATTTTTTTCATGGCAATCATCCTCGCTGATAGCATAGAAAGTCTCATAGGGGATGCAGCTGGTTTATCCGGCCGTGCTGTTGTGCGAGATACGCGGATCGATGATGACGTAAACAACATCGATGAATGTGTTGATAAAGACAACGATGATCGCCACGCTCATAATCAGTCCCATGGCTACGGGATAGTCGCGCGAAAGAATGCTGTCAACGATTTCGCGGCCAATACCGGGCATGGCAAATACGGTTTCGCACACCACAACGCCGCCGATCATTCGTCCCACCTGCATGGCGATGACGGTGATGACCGGGATCAGGGAATTGCGCAGCGCGTGCTTCCAGATGATCACGCTGCCCTTGAGTCCCTTTGCCTTGGCTGTGACGATGTAATCCTGATCCAGCACCTCCAGCAGCGCTGAACGTGTCTGCCTCATGACGGTTGCGGCAAAGGCGGCGCCAATGGCAAAAGCGGGCATAATCATGCGCGAAAGATTCTCCAACGGGCTTTCAAAGAAGGAAACAAAGCCCGAGGCAGGCAGCCAGCGGAGATTGACGGAAAACACCAGAATCAGCAGCATGCCCAACCAGAAGGGCGGCATGGCCACGCCGATCATGGACAGAATGCTCCCGGCCATATCCAGAGGGCTATTGCGCCGAATGGCGGAAATGATGCCCGCAGGAAGTGCGATCAGCAAGGATACGACCATGGCAAGGAACGTTATTTCGAGTGTAACCGGAAGACGCAGGGCTATTTTTTCGCGGACAGGCTGACCATTGATCAGCGATTTGCCAAAGTCCCCTGTCAGCATGCTTTTGACCCAGTCGGCATACCGCACAAGGAAGGGACGGTTCAGGCCCATTTCTTCGCGAAGCTTGTTGATGTATTCTTCACCGGCATCAATATTGGCAATGCCGGATGCCGCATCGCCCGGGAGGATATTCATCAGAAAGAAAAGAATCAGGCTGACGACAATCAAAATGGGGATCGCTGCCAATATTTTTCGGATAATATGCGTTATCATAGCGGTACCTCCTTCAAAAAATCTGAATTGCCCGATTACCGGGAACCATCTGGCAATTCCACGGCATACCGCCAATAAAGCTCTTTGGAGCCACAGGCGTTGATTTGGACGGGAATTTCAATAAAACAGAATGAGATCTTTCAGAGCCAAAATACAAAGGGGGGCGTTCGCCGCCCCCCCTTCAGGTTCCTTTACTGGGTGATATAAGCAGCGCTGAGGTTGAAGGTGCCGTTGGGATTGAACACAATGCCGCTGATGTTGTTGGCGTAGGAGATGAAACGCGGATACTGGCCAAGGATGACGTACAGCGCGCTGTCCAGATACTCCTGCTGATACTGATGGAAGATGGCCGTACGGGCTTCGATATCGCTCACGTTCTTGGCGGAGAGGAGCAGCTCCTGAATCTCCGTCACGTGCTTGGGATCGCAGTAGGCCAGCGTGGAGTTGTACTGCTGGTTGGGATCCAGACCCTGGATGGCGATAACACCGATGCCCATTTCACCGGAGCGCTTGTCCTTGATCAGGTCAATCCAGGCGAGACGCTCGAGGGGCTCAAGCTCCAGCGTGATGCCGGACGCCTTGACCTGCTCCTGAATGAGCTGGCACATGGTGGCATCGGGCTCACGGGCGATGTAGGACAGCTTGATGGTGATGCCGTCGGGATAGCCGGCCTCAGCAAGCAACTCCTTCGCCTTTTCGGGGTTGTAGGTGTAGGGGTTGTAATCGGAGTAGAACCACTGGTCGGGAGTAGCGTCGAAGGCTTCCACAACGCCGTAGCCTTCCAGACATACTTCCATGATTTCCTCACGGTTGACGGCGAAGCTCATGGCCCGACGGATGAGGGGATTGTTGAGCTTCTCATCGTTGAGGTTGAAGCACATGAAGTAGGTCTGACGGTTGTTGGTCATGACCGTAATCAGGTTATCCATCTCCATGCTCTTGGAGATGCTGTTGGCGGAGGAATGATAATCCACCATGTCGATATCGCCGGTCTGGAGGTTAATGGTCTTAACGGAGTCGTCGCTCATGAGGCGGAATACCACTTCATCCAGATAGGGCAGAGATTCGCCGTCCTCGCCCTTGAGGTAGTAGTTCTCGTTACGCACGAGCGTCACATGGTCGCCCTGCACATACTCCTTGAGCTTGAAGGGGCCGGTGCCGCAGGCATTGGTCACGATATCTCCGCTGGCCAAAGAGGCGGGAGAGAGCATGAGGCCGCAGATGTTGGTGAACACGCTGGGCAAAGCCGCATCCGGCTTGGCGAGGTTCACATTGACGGTGAATTCATCCACCACGTCGATGGAGACGATGTTGCCCAGCTCGCTGGTCTTGTAGACGTGGCCGGTATCTTCGGCGATAGCCCAGTCCAGATTGGCCTTAACCGCTTCCGCATTGAAGGGGGTACCATCATGGAAGGTAACGTCGTCGCGCAGCTTCAGAGTGAAGATCAGGCCATCCTCAGAGGTTTCCCAGCTCGTTGCCAGCTTAGGAGCCAGATTGCCGGCTTCGTCAAAGGAAATCAGCGTATCGAACACCATGTAGTAGATGTAGCCGTCCTCATTGCGCGAGGAGGTGGTGGCGGGGTTGAAGGATGTGAGCTTGTTCGTTTTGGCGATCGTCAGCGAACCGCCGCGCACGGGTGCTTCTGCAAGCGCCGGGGCCATCAGGCTCAGGCACAGGACCAAGACGAGAAACAACGACAACAGTTTTTTCATGGGGACCCTCCTTTTTCATTTTTGTTGTTTGGAAATGTGTACGATCTCTCAACTGTCACTATCACTATATCTTTATGGCCTTTTTTGACCATATACTCAATTTTGATTTTTATTGACTGCAGCGAAACAGTTTCTGATCGGTCCAAAAAAACCGCACGCATATTTTCCTGCGGTTTCAAATGGTTTACCACACGGGGTTTTCCCGATCCAGTCCTTCAAAGAAATAATAGGTATCGCCCTTGGGACGGATATCGGTGAGCGTGCCGGTGTAATGGCGCAGGTTGCGCGGCTTATAGGGATGCTTGAGTACCTCATCCACATTGACTTCAATACCCAGACCTGGCTTGTCGCCGATGAGCAGATAGCCGTCCTCAAACACGACGTTCTCGTTGGTGACAGCAGTGCGGAACTTGCCGTCGGTGAGCATCATCTCATGGATGAGGAAGTTGGGCGTGCAGGCTGCCAGCTGCAGGATGGCCGCGTTGGATACGGGCCCAGAGGGATTGTGGAAGCTGACCGGGACGTGTGTGGCCTCGCACATGGCCGCGATTTTGCGGCTTTCCAGCATGCCGCCGGTGTGGAAGATATCCGGCTGCGCGATGTCGATGGCTTCCTTATGAAGCACATCCCAGAAATGATACTTGCCGTAGAAGCGCTCGCCGGCTGCGATGGGCACCATGCTGTGATCGCGCACGCGGCGGAGGCTGTCGATGTTGTCCGGCACGGTGGGCTCCTCCATCAGCATAGGCTTGAAGGGAGCCAGCTCTCGGGAAGCCTCGATGGCGGTAAAGTGGTTAAAGCGTCCGTGGCACTCAATGAGCAGCTCGATATCGGGGCCGACCGCCTCGCGCACCGCACCCACGATGGCAACAGCCTTGTCCATTTCGCTGCGGGTCAGCGTCATATGCGCCTTGCCGAAGGGGTCCCACTTGAGCGCCTTCACGCCGAGAGCAACCGTTTTTTTCGCTGCGCTGGCAAATTCCTCTGGCTCGCGTGCGCCAATGAACCAAGCATTGGCATACATTTTCACCTTGTCGCGCATTTTGCCGCCCATCAGATTATACACAGGCTGGTTGTAGAATTTGCCCACAATATCCCACATAGCGATTTCGATGCCGCTGAGCGCGCTCATCATCACGGGACCGCCTTTCCAGTAGGAATCGCGGTAGACTTCAAACCACATCTTTTCAATATCAAGAGCGTTGCGGCCCAGCACCATGCGGCGCAGATCCTCCACGCAGCCCTCCAGCGCCATTTCGCGCGTGCCAAGCGAAGCTTCGCCCCAGCCATGAAAACCATCGTCCGTCTCAACCCGAATGAACGCCCAATTGGTACGGAATGCATCCATCGTATAGATTTTCAGGTCAGAAATCTTCACCTTGATCTACTCCCTTCTTCGGTTTTACAGTTGGGTAAGCTTCACTGCATCCACATGCATTTGAGCCAGTGTGCGAATGCCGTCGTAATCTTCCTTTTCAATCAAATCCCGTCTGAAGATGGTGACGCCTGTGCCGACCGCCTTCACGCCCGCCGCCAGAAGCTGCGGAATGGTGACAGGGTTCACACCGCCGGTAGCCATCAGCGGAATGTGACCAAGCGGTCCCCGCAGATTTTGAATGTAGTGAAAACCCAAATCATCCGCCGGAAAGAGCTTGACCATATCCGCACCCAGCTTCCATGCCCGCTGAACTTCCGAGGGCGTCATTGCTCCCGGTATGCTGAGCATGCCCAGCCTTTTGGTTTCCGCCATCACTTCTTCGTCCGTGCCGGGCGAAATGATGTATTCCGCGCCGGCCTCATAGGCTGCACGAACCTCCTCAACCGTCAGAACGGTGCCTGCGCCCAGCCGCATCTTGCCGCCCACGGCCCTTGCTATCGCACGAAGCTTTTCTGCATTTTCCTCAATGGGATTTTCAATGGTGTGATCGAAGGTGCTCTCCAACAGGGTGATGCCCGCCTGCGCGCAGGCCTCCGCTGCTTGGACAAGAACCGGTGTTTGTATCCCCCGGGAGATAACGACCAGCTTATCCTGAGCAATCTGTTTCAGAAGTTTGTTCAATTTCATTCCTCCTTGCGCATGGGGGGCAGATCGGCTTTTGGTTGTTCCTATATGTTGCTGGCATTATCATAGCGTATCGTTTTCAGCGTCGCAAGCCCTTTCCCCGAAGTGGCAAAAACGGATATATATTTTTCAATAATCAGACAATGTGCAGATTGTCTGAAAACGTCATATTTATGAGAGATAAGATCTCATTCATCTATCCTATTATAAACGCTAAAATAAAAGTGAGCCAGCAGAGAGGAAAACGCTCATGAAAGA
>OLNP01002796.1_pt1 | contig 12204 bp, 9 predicted proteins | sample 1671951 | NCBI WGS metagenome assembly OLNP01 (sample SAMEA3136629, study PRJEB25190) | human gut metagenome | biome: human gut; feature: human-associated habitat; material: faeces | place: Austria | collected 2013
GTAGTCCCATTCCCACGTACACCTAAAAATGCAGAATTCTAAAATACTAAAAACTCTCGTGCAAACGAGAGTTTTAATTTTGTAAAATGTGTAATAGCATATATAGTGGGCATTATAAAGAATCCTTGTCCAAAAGTATATCAATTACTAAAGTATAAAAGAGACAAAAAAACACGTCGGCTTAATTGACGTGTTTTTTAACTAATAAATTAATAAGCTTTTATGTTATTTATAATTTAGCGAGATTTTCTTTTTTTCTTTCCACCTTCATAAGCCTTTTTATGACTTGGCTTTTGATAATTTTTTTGTTGTTTTTGATTTGATTTAGTCGTTAGTTTACTTGATTTTACTGGTAATTTTGGTTTTACTGGTCTAATTAAACATTCAGGTTCATAGCCAACTAAATCTAAACGTCCGGCTTTTTGTAAGGCTTCATAAACTAAATCATAATTCTTTGGATTTTTATATTGAATTAAGGCACGTTGCATTGCCTTCTCATTAGGATTTTTTGGAACATAAACTGGTGTCATTGTACGAGGATCGACGCCTGTATAGAACATCGTTGTGGATAACGTACCTGGTGTTGGATAGAAATCTTGTACCTGTTCTGGCTGATGATTAATATCACGTAAATACTCAGCTAATTCAATGGCACCATGTAAATCACAACCTGGATGTGAACTCATTAAATATGGCACTAAGTACTGATCTTTATTTAACTTTTTATTAATTGCATAATATTTTCTTACAAATCGATCATATAAAGAACGTGTTGGTTTCCCCATATAATGTAACACCTTATCTGAAACATGCTCAGGGGCCACTTTTAATTGTCCGCTGACATGATGTTCAACTAATTCATGGAAAAATTCATCATTTTTATCATACATCACATAATCATAACGAATTCCTGAACGAACAAATACTTTCTTCACATTTGGTAAAGTTCTTAATTGTCGAAGAAGATCAAGATACTCACTATGATCTACTTTTAATTGTTTACATGGATTAGGATGTAAACATTGCTTTTTCTTACAAACACCTTTTGTTATTTGTTTATCACAACTTGGGGCATAGAAATTAGCTGTTGGTCCTCCAACATCATGAATATATCCTTTAAAATTAACATCTTCCGTGATCTTCTTAGCTTCCTCAATAATTGATTCTTTAGAACGTGTTTGAATGGTACGTCCTTGATGGAAGGTTAGAGCACAGAAATTACACCCACCATAACATCCGCGATTAGAAATTAAACTAAATTTCACTTCATCAATTGCTGGAATATGTCCTAATTCTTTATACATTGGGTGATATTCTCTTGTATAAGGAAGAGCGTACGTATAATCCATTTCTTCTTGAGTTAAACGTTCACCTGGTGGATTTTGAACTACATACCAACCTTGGCAAGGCTCAACTAATGTTTTTGCGACAATTGAATCCGTATTCTCATATTGGATATTAAAACTTTTTGCATAAGTCATTTTATCCGCTACAATTTCTTCGTAGCTTGGAAGCATGATGTAATCATAAGCACGACTTAAATCTTTAGTTTTCCAAACAGATCCACGAATATAAACTAAGTCTTCAACTGCAATTCCAGCATTTAAAGCATCAGCAACCTCAATAATAATTTTTTCGCCCATCCCATAAAGTAATAAATCAGCTTTAGCATCTAATAATAAAGAACGACGAACTTTATCATCCCAATAATCATAGTGAGCCAGACGACGTAAAGATGCCTCAATTCCACCTACAATAATCGGAACATCTGGATAAGCTTGACGTGCCATATGAGAATAAACAATAGTTGCACGGTCAGGACGTTTTCCCATTTCCCCATTAGGAGTATAAGAATCTTTTTTACGACGGCGTTTAGATACCGAATAATGATTGACCATCGAATCAATATTTCCAGAAGAAATTAAAAAACCTAAACGAGGCTTTCCAAAACGTCTAAACTCTTCAACCTCTTTCCAATTTGGTTGTGAAATAATACAAACCTTATAACCATATGCTTCAAGTGTTCTTGTAATAATCGCAGCACCAAATGAAGGATGATCCACATAAGCATCACCCGTAATATAAACGAAGTCAGCCTGTTCCCAACCACGAGCCTTCATTTCCTCGTGTGTTACTGGTAAAAATTCTGACATATTATCACCTCGTCAAATTCAGTCTATCGACATTATAACAGGTTTCTTCTTAAAACATGAAACACATTTATTAGCAATAGTTATAAAAAAGTCTAGGTATCTATTAAAATTTAAGGAAAATTAAAAGAGACTAATCTCATCGACTAGTCTCTTTTAGAAATTATTTAGAAGCTTTCTTTTTTTTATCGTAAATAATATAACTAGCTGTTCCAGCAATAACAAGTAATGCTGCTCCAGCAATTAATAATAATTGGTTAAAGTTTTCTGTTGTATTCATTGAATCATCAATCATTAATACATAAGAAGAATGTGGCGTTACTGTTATTGAATCACCTTTAATAACTTCAATTACTTCAGTTCCAGCTGTCTCACCATTTACAACTAATTGCCAGTCTGCAGATTTCGGTAAAGAAATGACTTGTTCGCTATCTGTAGCATTGTGGATAACTGTAATATCTGATGCTGAATCCCCGTTTGCATTATTTTCTAAATTGAAAGCAACAACTCCAAGAGGAATATCTTCCATGAATGTTAAATTATTTTGAATATCTTCTTGTGCAGACATACGGAAGGCCGGATGTGCCCTACGAAGTGAAATTAATCCTTTATAGTAATTATAAACATCTTGATTTTCGTTTTTCCAATTCCAATGAATTTGATTAACTTCATCCGAAGCATTGTAACTATTATGATCTCCATCTTTTGTACGCATCATTTCAACACCTGCATGTAAGAAAGGAACACCTTGTGCAGTTAATATGATAGCATTTGCTTGCTTTTGCATTAATTTAATTGTTTCTTCATCCGCATCTGGAAGAGTTGCGATTAATTTATCATAAAGCGTGTTGTTATCGTGTGCTGAGACATAGTTAATTGATTGAGCTGCCTCAGTTGCCCAAGGACCACTTGCTCCACCTGCTAAAGCTACGCGATTATAATCGATTTGAGAATGTTCTGTTGCACCAACAATACCAAATTTAACACGCTCATCAAAAGTAAATTGCCCATTTACAAAACCAGGCTCTTCAGCATTAAACACGCTACCTTTTATACCATCACGAATATCATCACTAAACATCGCAACTCCTGGCATTTGAGAAGCATAGATTTTTAATGCAGCTTCAGTTGGTTTTAATGCTGAACCACCTGCATCCCAACCTTCACCATAAGTAATGATTGTTGGATCAATTTCAGTTAAAGCATTACGAATTTCATTTATTGTGTCAATATCATGTAAAGCCATTAAATCGAAACGGAATCCATCAATATTATATTCTGTTGCCCAGTATGTAACTGAATCAATCATGAACTTACGCATCATTGAACGATCAGAAGCTGTTTCATTACCACAACCAGAACCATTTGAGAATCCACCATCTGTTGTTTGACGATAATAATATCCTGGAACAATTTTATTAAAATCTGAATCGGCGGTTGCACCTGTATGATTATAAACAACATCCATTACAACACGAACTCCATTTTGATGTAATGATTGAACCATTTGTTTAAACTCATTAATACGAACTTCACCATTTTCAGGATCTGTTGAATAAGAACCTTCAGGAACATTATAATTTTGAGGATCATAACCCCAGTTAAATTGTGCTTCATCTAAATTCGTTTCATCAATTGAACGATGATCAAATGCTGGAAGTAAGTGAAGGTGTGTAATTCCTAAATCTGTTAAGTGATCTGTTCCACCTTCTTCAGTAAATTGTAAAAACTTCCCGACATTTTCTAATCCTGACGATTCATGAGTTGACCAGTCACGCATATGTAACTCATAGATAATAGCATCTGTTGGATTTCCGCTAAATTCAGGAGCTACATCTTCAGCCCAATTTTCAGGGTCTGTTAAATCTAAATCTACAACCATCGCACGATTTCCATTGACTCCAACTGCACGTGCATAAGGATCAACAGCTTCGTTTGTTTGATTTCCAACTGTTACTTCATATGTATAATATGTAAGATTTAAATCACCAGAAACTTCTGCTACCCATGTTCCTTTAACATCGCGAGTCATATCGATTTTTTCAATTAAGTTATCCCCACTACCCGCTTCATATAAATTTAAAATGACTTTACTAGCAGTGGGTGCCCATACTCTAAATGATGTATTATCTTTAGAATAAGTAAATCCTAAATCATCACCATCATAATAAAATGCATCATGAAATTCTTCTGAATCAAAAAGTCCTGTATAAGATACCTCGATTGCATCTTTAAATCCTTCTTTTGAAATTGTATAAGAGTTTTCTAAGTTAATATCTTCTTTTAATAATACTACAATCGTAGAACCTGTTTGATCTACCAACACTTGATCTAATTCAAGTATATTTCCTGAATTATCTTTTATTTCGATTCCATCTGTTGAAGTGAATGGAATTGGTGCTGTTAGAATAACCTTTTTTAATGACGTAAAAGTAGCTGAAGATAAACGAGGTCTTAAATCTACATCATCCTCATTATAGTAAATATTAGGATCTCCTTCTAATAAATAAACATGTAATACCTCATCTTTCGCTTTTGTTAAATCAATAAAACGATCTTGATCAATATCTCTGGAGTCCCAATCTCCCTTTCTCATAATAATTCCAAGTTGTTGAGCCCCATTTAAATCTTTTAAATTCATTTTAAAAATCTTTCCGTAATCATCTTCATCGTTAAATGCATAAGATAATCCCTCTTTATCTCCAATCCATCCCCAAATATTCCACTTCTTATATTTATCATCATATCGGCAATAGTGTACAAATACTTGCATCTCAGCTTCTTCATCACTTACTGTAGATTCATTAGCATTTGCAGCAGTTGGTAATTGTACAACTTCACCACCTGCACCTTCTGGTGCTTCAGTTAAATATCCACATTGTCCTTCTGTTACCCAAATTTCAGTATCTTGTTCAACTAAGATACGTTGATCTTCATCACAGTTTTTAGCTACCCAATCCCCTTTACGAATAATGAATCCCGATTCATTACCTACAGCTACTTCGATTTCTGCAATGTAACCAAAGTCATCTCTAGCAGTAAAGTCAATTTGTTCCATATCTTCCGTTCCCGTATCCCAAGCCCAGATATTCCAATCATCATATACTCCATCAGTTCGTTGATAATGGATTGTTAGTTTTGCATTATCTGTTGCATAAATCCTCCCATTTGGTAAAAGTGATGTTACTACAATCGCTATTGCTAGTAGTAATGAAATTAAACGCTTCATATTATCCCCCCTATATTAAATTACATTTTAAATTGTACCATTTTTTGGTCAATCAAAGTATACGCTTACAGTGGTGTGTAAACGATTACTTTGAAAATAAAAGAGATGTCTGACTTTAATAGCATTTCAAAGATTATAACCTATTAAAAATATTCCTTTTTCAAAAATAAATTTTTGTAAATTAAAACTACTTTACATATCAGATAATCTTATAAATTTAAGACTTATTTCTTATGCAAATAGGAGAAAAAAATTAATGATTCTTTACAATAGAGCTTTTAAAGAACAAATAGATTAATCTACATAACTGTTAAATGATAGTTTGTATTGTATATATTTATAAAGTTATTGCAATAATCATATAGAATCGATAAAATAAATTGTGCTATAATTAATAGATAAACTTACACATTATGGATGATGGTAAAATGAGTATGAATAAAATATCTGGATTAGTTAGTTTTTGTATGAAAGTTATACAAGGATTAGATGTAACTGAGACTAATTATGAGACTTCAGGGATTCTTTATAAAAAAAATGATAAATATTATCTATTTTTCGATGAAACAAACTTTGATGATAATTCAACTACAAAGTGTAGGATTGAGTTTAATCATGATCAAATTCGTGTGCGTCGTGATGGTCAAGTCATTATAGATCAAACATATAGAACTACTGAAACTGTACAAGGTTATATTAAAACAGTTTATGGTCAGTTAGATAGTGAAGTTAAAACACACTGCTATATGTTAGAAGAAAATGATACATCTATCCGGTTAACGTTGGACTATGATCTATTTGTATCAGGTGAAAGATCAGGGAATTATAAATTAATAATTCAATTTAATAAGGAGGATATTTAATATATATGATCCAAACATTAAAAGATAATTTAAGAAAAGAAATTAAAGACGCAGTATTAAAGTGTGGATATATTCAAGCTGAAGATGAATTTAACATCATTTTAGAAAATTCAAAAGATGTAAATCATGGGGATTATTCTACAAACGTAGCAATGCAACTTACTAAATTAGCAAGAAAAAATCCACGTATGATTGCAGAAGAATTATTAAGCAATTTTAATAATGAAAATGCTAATGTTGAAAAAGTAGAAATTGCGGGACCAGGATTTATTAACTTTTTCATGAATAAAAATGCATTTACTAAATCAATTAAAAATATTATTGAATTAGGTCAAGAATATGGAAAAAGTAATTCAGGGAATGGTTTAAAATACAATGTAGAATACGTTTCAGCAAATCCTACAGGTGATTTACACTTAGGGCATGCACGTGGAGCAGCATTAGGTGATTCATTATGTCGTATTTTATCTAAAGCTGGATATGATGTAACACGTGAATATTATGTTAATGATGCTGGAAATCAAATTCATAACTTAGTAATCTCGGCATATGCTCGTTATTTACAAGCATTAGGTAAAGACGCCGAAATGCCTGAAGATGGTTACTATGGACCTGACATCATCTCATTAGGAAAAATGATGGCAGAACAATATCAAGATCAATTTGTTGATAAATTAGATGAAAATTATGATTTAATTCGTCAAATCTCTTTAGACTATGAATTAAACAAAATCAAACAAGATTTAAATATGTTTGGTGTGGAATTTGACTTATTTACAAGTGAAAAAGCTATTTATGATAAAAATCTAGTAAAAGAGTCAATTGATCTATTACAGGAAAAAGGATATATCTATGAGGAAGATGGAGCTGTTTGGTTCCGTTCAACAGATTTTGGAGATGATAAAAATCGTGTATTAAGAAAATCTGATGGCTCATATACATATTTAACACCAGATATCGCTAACCATATCGAAAAATTAAATCGTGGAAATGATAAATTAGTCGATATTTGGGGAGCAGATCATCATGGATATATTGCCCGCGTAAAAGCAGCAATGCAAGCTTTAGGTTATGAAGCAGATAAATTAGAAGTAGATATTATTCAAATGGTTCGTTTAATTAAAGATGGCGAAGAATTTAAAATGTCAAAACGTACAGGAAAAGCTGTTACGATACGTGATTTAGTTGACGAAGTAGGTGTAGATGCTGTTCGTTACTTCTTCGTAATGCGTAGTGGAGAAACACAAATGGACTTCGATTTAGATTTAGCAACTAAGAAATCAAACGAAAATCCAGTATACTATGCACAATATGCACATGCTAGAACATGTTCAATCTTAAGACAAGCAGAAGAAAAAGGATTCTCTCCAGTCTTAAAAGATGAATATGAGTTTATTTCACATGAAAAAGAATATGAAGTAATTAAGTTAATGGGAGAATTCCCAATGGTAATCGCAGATGCAGCTGCAAAACGTAAACCACACTTAATCTGTAATTATATTAATGACTTAGCAACAGCATTCCATAGTTTATATAATGCAGAAAAAGTTATTAATGAAGAAAATACAGAAAAAACAAATGAAAAATTAGCTTTAATCAAAGCATTAGAAGTAACAATTAAGAATGCATTGGAATTAATCGGTGTAGATGCACCGGAAAGAATGTAATTTATTAGAGGAGGACTTAAAATGACTACACACAATGAAGAAATGTCAATGTTAGAAGTAGCGGAATTACTTATTCAACGTAAAATTAAACCTCAAAAATTCGAGAAAATTGCTAAAGAAGTATGTGAAATTATGGGATTAACAGATGAACAATTCCAATCTAAATTAGCTCAGTTCTATACAGATCTTACATTAAGTGGTAAGTTCGTAACTGTTGGTGAAGATAAATGGGATTTAAAATCACGCCAAAAATATGAAGTAGCTAACTATGATACATATGATATTGACTTTGATGATGAAGAAGTAGAACCTATTACAGAAGATGGGTTTGATTCGTATGATACAGAAATGGATTATAAAGAAGATGATACAGACAAAGATGAAAATGATGACTTTGTTGACGAAGAAGAAGCTGAAGATGATTATAGTGATGAGAGTAATGCTGAAGTTGGAGAAGATTCAGATGAATTCGAAGGTTTAGCTATTTATCACGAGGATGAGATGGAGTAATCATTAGAAAATATAATATCTATAAAAGATTGTACTCAATATTGGAGTGCAATCTTTTTATTTAGGAACTTATTTCAAGGCATACAGAACGTATTTTCGATATAAGATTGATACGTTTTAAAGGTTAAAAAAGCGGATGTTCTGTTTCAAGTAAGTGATTCAAGCGGTGGATATTTTTCGCTTGAATTTAGGACTGTGTTTCTTAAAATTTTTTATGGTTCGAATACGAGTTTTATTGAGTATAGGATAACGTCCTTCTTCAGTATATCGTTTAAAATAAGCCTAAAGAAAATTTAAATCACGATCGTCAAACAATATCAATGATTTGTTTCGTATCCTTCATCACAAAAGGTAAATAACATGTGACCCATTCCCTAGCAGTGGAGTATTTATGCTTGGCATGCTAGGGAATCCTCAGTAGATTTAACTATAAATGTAAATAAAAAAGTGGTTCTTCCGTTATTTTGGTGAAAAGCCTTTTTTAGGCATAGAGTACTTTAATGCGAAGAAGTTTAAAACTAGCTCGTCCATACATTTGACGTTTAATCATTTTAATTCGGTTGACATTTCCCTCACAAATGGCATTAGTGTATGGATAAACTAATGCATTAATTATCGATTGCTCATCGCGTTTCATTCGACGACAAAACTCACGAAGTAATTTAATTTCGTGATTAACATAACGTTCCAGCCACTGAGATAACTTAACGACTTGTCCCATAGTAACCAAATCTCTAAATAATTGCACTGCTGTATATAACTCACTTAGATCAGAGTGGCCTTGAAAGAGTTGATTTAATAAATCTAACTCTTGTTGAGTTAAAGAGGTTGCCTTTCGCCAGATTAATGAGATTAATTGAAATTTGGTCGCTTTCAAATATTTAGGAGGTTTTTTATTGATTTTATCCTCTACCTTTTTATTCTTTTTTATTGAGAGAGTTGCTTTAATTTCTTGAACTTTTCGTCGGGTTGAAGAAGGTGCTCCTTTAAATCCTTGTTGTATCAATTGTTTATGAATCCAAATAGCTGTTTTCCCTTCCTGACACCATTGTGTGATTTGGTTTAAATAGGGAAGAAATTGGTTAACACGTGGCTTTCTTATTTGTTTTGGGGGTTCAGATAATTGTATATACTTTGTCACACTTGTACGACTTAGCTTAAGATGCCTGGCTGTTTGGCGAATAGAGCCTAGTTGTTGATAGACTTTTTGAACCTCTAAAATGAGTGTCCATTTCGATTGTTCTTTTTCAGATAATGATTCATGACTAACGGTTGACTCTTCATTAGTAGTAGCTATATCTGTCTCGTTATCCGTTGTTTCGAGGACTGGGCATTCAGGTATGATAAACCATCCTTTAGGAAAACGAGAACTGATGGTTTCTTTAACAACATCTAATAAGTTTTTAAGAAAGTGCCACTTATCTGCAATCTGAATAATGTCAGGGTTCGTTGAATGAATCGCTTTGGTATACGTTGTCGCTCGATCACGTGTCACTAATTTAACTGAAGGATGTTTTTCTAACCATTCTTTAAATGCTTGAGTCGAGCGAGAAGCCAAAATCTCAACCGGACGATGCGTTTTTAAATCACAAATGACAGTTCCAAATTCAACGCCTCTACGAAAAGAAAAATCATCAACCCCAATATGAGTTAATGATTGATTTTTTATTTCTTTTTCAGTGGAATCAATACGTCTTAATAAATCTAATAGCGAGTCTCCACTTCGTTCATATCCAAGTTTAAAAAGGAAGCGTGATAAAGCTTCCGCACTCATCGATAATGATAATTGAAGAAAGACTTCTTCAAGACGAACAGTTAAACGCCGGTAGGTATTTAGAAAACCAGTAAATCTTTCAGTGAAAATTTGACGTTTACAGTTTGAATTTAAGCAAAAAAACTTTTTAGCTTGTATCTTTAATTGGACTGGCTTACTAAGAATAGAAGCATCTAATGGTTTTCTAATATACGTACTGTGCACATGCTGACTCTTCATACCACATAATGGACAGTGACTAAAATTTGATTTAGACTTTAAGTAAATCAGGATTTTATGCTCATTATTTTCAATGGATTGAATCATAAGATTTTCAGGAAAAAAGACATTAAGATTCATGATGATAGTTACCTCTCTAAGATGTCTTTTTATTATATCAGGTAAAGCGTTTTATCACCAAAAGTCAGGAAGAACCAATCTTTGGTTAGCTCTGCCTTACGCCCCGATGCCTTACGGCGGCGATATGTGATTTCTTCTGTTGGTTCAATGTTTGTTTGGTCGTTTTCTAAAACAGGATCCTCAAAAAGTGAGAGTTGATTGGGATCAACTTTAGTTTTCTCGCTTGAGGATCCAAAAAGCTTTTTTGTTAGAAATTCTACTTGTTCCGTTAATTGTTGAATTTTTAGAGTCTGCTCAGTGATTTGTTGATCTTGTTGAGTGATTCGTTGAGTTTGTTGATCCAGTTTTTTTAATAAGTTCTGATTTTCTTTGATTAGTTTTGATTCAAACGTACTCAATTGCCTCACCTCTTTTTCTAAAATGATTCATGTTAGGCTTAGTATGCCCAAAAGTAGATAGAAAATACAGGTTTTATTACCATTTTATAATGATTTAAATCAGACATCCTGTTTGAGCTGGTTTGATGGCTTTAGGTTGTTGAATAGATAAGCCTTCAAGTAGCCAACGAAGCTCCTGATGGGTTAAATTTTTGACTTCTTCTTGGTTTCTTGGCTATTGAAGGTTACCCTTCTCAATCCGTTTATATAATAAGATAAAACCGTCTTTATCCCAATAAAGGGCTTTGAATCGGTCTTTTTTTCGTCCACAAAATAGGAAAAGGGCATCGTTAAATAAATCAAGATTATACTTGTTCGTAATGATACCTGCTAGTCCATCAATGCCACAGCGCATATCAGTGTGACCACAAACGATGGGTCACCTACCATTTACGAAGTAAATATCTCCTCCACTGGTAGGGAATGAATATGTTTTGAACATTCGAGAAATTAACGAGCATGTTTAGACATCTCCGCTAAAACGGCATGTAAGATATGTTTATCAACTCCATTATAAAACGTCGCTTCAGCTCCATTCATTTTAAGCTGACAGGAAGGGATAGAGCCTTGAGTTTTAGTACGATGTGCTTCAACCAAATTCGATTGATCTAGCTGAACGGGAACAATGATTGGATTCTCTTTCATAAAAAAATTGACCTCCTTTTCTTTGATAGCTTAATTTTAGCTCAAAGTTGGAGGTCAAAATAGACAGGTTTATATTACCCGCTTACCTTTTTTCATTATACTTTCTCCCTTCTACATATAAAAAACTCTTACTTGCATATCTAAATACAAGTAAGAGCTTTACTAAAGTAAACTTTTATAAAATTCTATTGTTGGCTTATCATTATTTATTAACAGATTTAATTTTTCATATGTTGAATCATAGAAGTTATTATCTTTAGCATATTTAATTACTTCCTCATAAGATAATTCAAAAATATTATCTGTTATGTTATAGTAGAAATCATCATTCATCACACCAAAGAAATATTTTACTGAATCATCATATGTCATTCTTGGTACTTCTTCTAAATCACAATTTTCATCTGTATAACAACCATTTCTATCATTCCATTACGGAAACTCTTTCATTTTTCTACGTATAATCTCATTATTCATAGATACAACCTCCTTATATACTACATAATCATAATATATATTTATATATTACTTAAAATACGTAATGCATCTAATGCCATTACTTTAACATGAGGTTTTATAGTATCATTACT
>OLNP01002803.1_pt1 | contig 12180 bp, 10 predicted proteins | sample 1671951 | NCBI WGS metagenome assembly OLNP01 (sample SAMEA3136629, study PRJEB25190) | human gut metagenome | biome: human gut; feature: human-associated habitat; material: faeces | place: Austria | collected 2013
GAAGGGTTCTGCAAGCAGAAGCAACTCCACCTCTCTGAAAGGTTCCGCTAGCAGAGATAACTCTTCTTCCCTGAAGGGTTCTGCAAGCAGAAGCAACTCCACCTCTCTGAAAGGTTCCGCTAGCAGAAACAACTCTTCTTCCCTGAAGGGTTCTGCAAGCAGAAACAACTCCACCTCTCTGAAAGGCTCTGCAAGCAGAAGCAACTCTACCTCTCTGAAAGGTTCCGCTAGCAGAAACAACGGTTCTTCCCTGAAAGGTTCTGCTAACAGAGGCAGCTCCACCTCCCTGAAGGGTTCTGCTAACAGAGATTGCAACTGCTAATCGGATTTAGACAAACCGTTTTGTAACCGTAAAAGCCCTGCCATCCGGCAGGGCTTTTTTGTGTCTGAAAGAGCCATCCTCCAATGGTTGCTATTCTGTTATAAATGGAATATAATGCAGAGGAAAGCTCATCGAAGGATTGGAGAACTATCATGGAACAGATTTTGATTATAGAGGACGATTTCAGTTTGAATCAGGGACTGTGCCGTGCACTCAAGCAGGAAGAGCGTCAGCTGATTCCCTGCCCTAACTTAAAAACTGCACGAGAACAACTGCTGTGCAGCGACCCTTCACTGGTGCTGCTGGACATCAATCTGCCGGACGGCAGCGGTCTGGACTTTTTAAGGGAAATAAAGACCTCCTCTCCGCTGCGTCCGGTCATCCTGCTGACCGCCAACGACACCGACATGGACATTGTAAACGGACTGGAGCAGGGTGCAGACGATTACATCACCAAGCCCTTTTCCCTGTCTGTTCTGCGTGCGCGGGTCAATACCCAGCTGCGCAAAAAGAACAGCCGAGCCGACAGCATCTTTCGGGACTATGGATTTGTCTTTGACTTTGAACGGATGCAATTTTGGACCGATGGCACCGCTGTGGAACTGAGCAAAACCGAGCAGAAGCTGCTGCGCCTGCTGGTGGAAAACCAGGGAACCACCCTGAGCCGCAGCCGTTTGATCGACCGCATCTGGACCGACGGTGCAGAATATGTCGATGAAAACGCCCTCTCGGTCACTGTTAAACGGCTGCGCGACAAGCTGGGCGCACACGATTTTATCCAAACCGTCTACGGCATCGGCTACTGCTGGAGGAAAAAGAATGGACAATAAGCTCCTGCTTCTGCTGGCGGTCGGTATGATTTTGCTTGCTCTGCTGATTGTCCTCGTCGACCGCCGCCGCACCAAAAAAACGATGGACACCATCGAACAGATGCTCGATGCCGCATTGGAAGGAAGCTACGCCGAAAGCCACTTTGATGAAAGCCGCCTTTCTGCGCTGGAAACCAAGTTTTCCGATTACCTCTCCTCCTGTACCCTCTCCGCACAAAATGTGACGGTCGAAAAGGACAAGATTAAGCAGATGATTTCCGACATCTCCCACCAGACCAAAACGCCCATCGCCAACCTGATGCTGTACAGCGAGCTGTTGTCGGAGGAAGAGCTGCCCCCGCAGATGCGCTCCAATGTGGAAGCCATCCGCCAGCAGAGCGAAAAGCTGCGCTTTCTCATCGACTCGCTGGTCAAGCTCTCCCGTTTGGAAAACGGCATCCTGACCCTTTCGCCACACCCGCAGCCGCTCCAGCCATTGCTGGATGAAATCGCTGCCCAGTACACCCGTAAAGCCGACGAAAAAGGCTTGACCTTCACCGTTCTTCCCACCGCCGCTGCCGCCGATTTTGATGGAAAGTGGACTGCCGAGGCGCTGGGGAACCTGGTGGACAATGCCATCAAGTACACCGAATCGGGCAGCATCTGCGTCGGTGTGCAGCTGTACGAGCTATTTGCCCGCGTGGACGTGACCGACACTGGCATCGGCATCGCAGAAGCCGAGCAGCCCAAAATCTTCTCCCGCTTCTATCGCTCCCAAGCGGTATGCGAAGAGGAAGGGGTCGGCATCGGACTGTACCTAGCAAGAAAAATCATCAGCGACCAGGGCGGCTATATCAAGTTGCACTCCGAAGTGGGCATTGGCTCCACCTTTTCCGTTTTTCTGCCGCGCTCTGCCCAAATCTTATAAAACTGTAAGATTCTTTTGACTTCTGGAAAGATTGTGGAAAGATTGATATGCGATAATCTGTATGCAAGGATCAACGTTATCTTTACATACAGATTTTTTTATGGAGGTATTTGGTATGAAAATTTTACAGGCAAGCAACCTGACAAAAATTTACGGCTCCGGCGAAAATGAAGTTCACGCGCTGGACGGCGTCAACTTCTCGGTGGAGAAGGGAGAGTTCGTTGCCATCGTCGGAACCTCCGGCTCCGGTAAATCCACCCTGCTGCATATGCTCGGTGGACTGGACCGCCCGACCGGCGGCAGTGTCGAGGTGGATGGCAAGGAAATCTTCTCCCTCAAGGATGAGGAGCTGACCATCTTCCGCCGCAGAAAGATTGGCTTCGTCTTTCAAAATTACAACCTGGTGCCGGTTCTGAATGTCTATGAAAACATCGTCCTGCCGGTGCAGCTGGACGGCAAGACACCCGATGCCTCCTACATCGACAGCATCATCGAAACGCTGGGTCTGGAGCGCAAGCTGGAAAATCTGCCCAACAACCTCTCCGGCGGTCAGCAGCAGCGGGTTGCCATCGCGCGTGCGCTCGCTTCCAAGCCTGCCATCATCCTTGCCGACGAGCCGACCGGAAACCTCGACTCCAAAACCAGTCAGGACGTGCTGGGTCTGCTCAAGGTGACCAGCCAGAAGTACGGTCAAACGATTGTGATGATCACCCACAACGAGGAGATTGCCCAGCTTGCCGACCGCATCATCCGCATTGAGGACGGCAAGATTGTCGAGCGCCGATAAGGAGGGTGTATTATGAAGGTAAAAAACAGACGCTGTATCCGAACGCTCAGCTTTCGGCAGCTCAAAGCATCCAAAAGCAGGAACCTCATCGCGGTATTTGCCATCGCTTTGACCACCCTGCTGTTCACCTCGCTGTTCACCATTGCCCTTTCCATCAACGACGGCTTTCAGCAGTCCAACTTCCGCCAGTGCGGCGGCTGGAACCACGGCAGCTTTAAATATCTGACTGAGGAGCAGTTTGACCAGATCAAGACCGACCCGCTCATTCAGGAATGGGGATTGCGCCGCTTTGTCGGAATGCCCGACGACATCCCCTTCAACAAATCCCATGTGGAGGTCGGTTACTCGGACGCTACACAGGCGCACTGGATGTACTGCGACCCCATCGAAGGCGCTCTGCCGCAGGAGGGAACCAACCAGGCTGCCACCGACACCCGCGTGCTGGAGCTGCTGGGGGTAGAACCTGAGCTTGGCGCACAGTTTACCGTCACCTTTCCGGTGGACGGTCATACGACCACCCAGACCTTCACCCTGTGCGGCTGGTGGGAATATGACGAGGCAGTGGTAGCAAACCACATCCTCATCCCGCTCAGCCGTGCCCAGCAAATCTATGATGAGGTCGGTCTCATCCCGGGTCAAGCCAAAGACGGAATGACCGGCAGCTGGAACCTGGACGTCATGTTCAAAAACTCTCTGAATATCGATCAGAATATGAAGCAGGTGCTTGCCAACTTCGGCTATCAGGATGAAAGCCCTGCTGACGGAGACAACTACATCCGCACTGGTGTCAACTGGGGATACAGCGCCTCTCAGCTGGCAGAAAATATCGACCCCGGCACCATCCTTGCCATTGCTACCATGCTGCTGCTGATTGTCTTCACCGGTTATCTGATTATCTACAACGTCTTTCAGATTTCGGTGGCAAACGACATCCGCTTCTACGGTCTGCTCAAGACCATCGGCACCACCCCTTCCCAGATTTCCCGCATGATCCGTCTACAGGCGCTGCTGCTCAGTCTGCTGGGCATCCCGCTCGGTCTGGTGGGCGGCTGGTTTGTCGGCGGCGCGCTCACACCGGTCATCATCTCCCGTCTGGATGGCATCGTCAGCCTGGTTTCCCTCAACCCTGCCATCTTCATCGTTTCTTCGCTGTTTTCCCTCTTCACCGTGCTGCTTTCCTGCTACCGTCCCGGAAAGATAGCCGCCAAGGTTTCACCGGTGGAAGCCGTCCGCTACACCGAGGGCAGCAACATCAAGCGCAAGAAAAAACGTTCTGTAAAAAACCTTTCGCTCTTCTCAATGGCAAAATCCAACCTGGGACGCAACCGCACCAAAACGGTGGTCACCGTTCTCTCCCTGTCGCTGGCTGTCGTCCTGCTCAACCTCACTGTCACCTTTACCAATGGCTTTGACATGGACAAATATCTTGCCAACTTTGTCACCAGCGATTTCGTTCTGGCGGATGCCAAATATTTTCAGACCGGCGCTCTCTTTGGCGGCGACACCCTGCTGCCGGAGTCGGTCATCGACGAGGTAGAAGCACAGGGCGGCATCACCGAAGGCGGCAGAGTGTACGGCAGAACCTTTCCTTCACAGGAATTTATCACCGAGGACTACTACCGCACCCTGCACGGTATGTGGATGAGCCGGGAGGAGATGGACCGCGCGATTAAATTTGAGGAAAAAAATCAGGAGGGTCTGATTGCCGAGGATGCTCAGCTGTACGGCATGGAGCCGTTTGCATTGGACCGCCTGCGCCTGCTCGATGGCGACCTCTCGCCGCTGTACACCGACGGCAGCCGCTCGATTGCCGCTGTCTACTCCGATGATGATTACGGCGAACCACGCCCCGACTCCCACTGGGCAAAGCTGGGCGACACCGTCACCATCCGCTATGTGGAGGAATGGGAATACTATAATCCGCTCACCGGAGAGGTTTTCCCCGAGGGGACCAATCTGGATACGGTCGCTGGCTATGCCTCCCGCGCCAAACGCTGGCGGGATGTCGATTACACCGTCTGTGCGCTGGTCTGTGTTCCTTCTTCCCTTTCCTACCGCTACTACGGTTCAGATGAATTTATCCTCAATGCCCAGACCTTCTGCACCGACTCGGGCACCGATTCGGTCATGCTCTACGCCTTTGATACCACCGACGAGGCAAACGCCGCGATGGAAAGCTTCCTTGCCGACTACACCGAAAATCAAAACCCGCAGTTCGACTATGAAAGCAAGGCGACCTACGTTGCACAGTTTGAAAGCTTCCGCTCGATGTTCCTGATGCTGGGCGGCACCTTGAGCTTCATCATCGGGCTGGTGGGCATCCTCAACTTCTTCAATGCCATCCTCACCGGCATCCTGACCCGTAAGCGGGAATTTGCCATGCTGCAATCGGTCGGCATGACCGGCAGGCAGCTCAAGCAGATGCTGGTCTACGAAGGGCTTTGCTACTCGCTCGGAGCCGCACTGCTCTCGCTGGCGATTGCTCTGCTCATGGGACCGCTGGTCGGCTCCGCGGTAGAAAATCTCTTCTGGTTCTTCACCTACCGCTTCACCATCCTGCCGATTTTCCTTTTGCTTCCGGTGTTTGTCCTGCTGGGCTCTCTGGTCCCGTTAGGAATCTACCACAGCGTTGCCAAATTGACTATCGTGGAACGCCTGCGGGAAACTGAATGATTTTTAATCCACAACAAAACACCTGCCTGTCGGCAGGTGTTTTGTTGTTTTATTATTCGGCAAAGTTTACCGATGCTGCGCTTTCTTTGATAGAGGGCTGTTCATTCCACAGCCACTTAAAAATCATGCCCTTGATTGTGGTTGATTTCCCCTCTATTTAGACAATAAGCATACTGTCTCGACTGTACTTTCTTTGTCCCAACTCATTTCGTCGATCTCCTGACCGTTATAGAACACTGGAAACTTGAATCTGATATGCCTCAAAAATCGTCCATCCGGCAGTTCGTCCTCATAAATATCAACACGTTCCACGAAGCTGCTCAGAAACTCTTTCTTTTCAGCATCTGTAAATTTATCATACAGTTTATCAAAGTATAGCAGATATTGATACACGTTGTCACTACCCAGCTTTTGCTGGCGAATGTTTTGAATCCGCACTTCCACCTGAGCGATAGAATCTTCAATCTCGTCGATCTGGTCATAAAAATGATCCAGACGATCCTGCATATCCTGATACTTCCGGTCATAGTAGCGGTCTGTCACATCCAGACTATCCATCTGCTGTGCCAGTTTGTTTTTGGCCCCTAATACCTGCCGAAGCTGCTTGCGGAGATTTTCGATTTCCTGTTCCAACTCTCCGGTATCAATACGGGTGTTGATTTTCTGCCGAATAGCAGCTTCAAATTTCGGATTTTGTACCAGCTTTTTAATTACTTCTGCCACCGCTGCATTGACCTTATCTTCGCCCCATTGCTTTTTATATGTACAGACATGCCCATCAACAGAACGGCGATGCTTGCAAGTGTAATAGAAATAGTCTTTGTATCGGGAGCCATCCTTTTTCTTCTTACGGTTGACATTGCCATACATACCGGCACCACAAATGGGGCAGCAGAGAATACCAGAAAGAAGATGTTCGTGCTCCAGGCTGTAGGTCTTTTCTCTCTTTACCCCAGTTCTTAATCGCCTGTCGTGTGCAGTGTTCCAGATTTCTTCTGACACAATCGCTTCATGAATACCATCATACAGCATATAGGAATCCTGCTTGACGATATGGTAAGCATTGCGTTTGCCGGGGATTTTCTCATTTTTCCGTCTGCCATAAGCAAGTTTTCCGCAATAAACCGGATTATCTAAAACGCCCTTGATGAATGACGCTGCAAACGCATTTAGCGTATTGTTCTGACGTTTTTTCTTTTGGTATCCCTGCTGGTTCAGCCATGCAGCAATTCCGTTGACACCCATCGTCGTGTTGATGTATTTGTCGAAAATCAAGCGGATAATCTCTGCTTCATCCTCAGCGATTTCCAGTTCTCCGTCTACCAGTTTATAGCCGTAAGGAGCAAATCCGCCGTTCCATTTTCCTTCACGGGCTTTTTGACGGCGGCCTTCCATGGTCTGCACCAGAATATTCTCTCGTTCAATCTCGGCAACAGCAGAAAGCACCGAAATCATCAGCTTTCCGCTGTCTTTGGAGCTGTCGATTCCATCTTCCACGCAGATCAGGTTCACACCGAAATCCTGCATCTTTTGCAGTGAGGTCAATACATCAGCGGCATTACGGCCAAAACGGGATAACTTGAATACCAGCACGAAAGAAACATGATCTTTTCCTTCTTCGATGTCCCGCAGCATTTGCAAAAATTCAGGACGTCCCTCTACACTTTTTCCGGATTTTCCTTCATCAGAGTATTCACCGACAATTACCATGTCCTGAAAGTCTGCATACTTGCGAAGTTTGTCTTTCTGGGCATCCAGACTGTATCCATCTACCTGCATGGAAGTAGAAACTCTCGTATAGATATAACACTCCTTTTTCTTCATTTTACGTTGCCTCCATCCTGCATCGTTATGTAAATTGTGCCACTGTCAGCGACACAATATTTTGGTTTTATGAATTACTAAAACATGTTATTTGTTGTCCCAACCTCATTTTATCATGCTGTCTTGTCCGCAGTCAATGAACTTGTTGGAAACTTTTTGGGATTCATACCTGATGACCCCTGTGTACCTTGTTTTGTTGTATCATTCATATCATTTTCTTCTGTTTTGGGAAGATCCAACTCTCCGCCATATTTTTCAATCATTCTGGCCAAAAAGTCGGTGCACCTCTCAAAATCAGCATTTACCATAGGCGCTCCTCCTGTTTGTCCTGATGACGATCCGAATGCTGCTGTTCTCGTTCACGCTGCCCTTGTTTGCGCAACACTTCATCTACCAGGACCTGCAATTCCCGTAGTTTCTTGCTCTCTTTCCAAAGCAGGCTGGCCTGTGCTGATTGCTGGCGGTATTCCTGTTCCAATTGGCTCAGTTCATTCTTCCAAACATCTACTGGTGGTTCGCCGTCAGGCACAGCTTCTTTGAGCTTGCGTTTGGCCAAATAAAAACGTCGGAAGTCATTTTCATGCTCTTGCTTGAACTGCTCCCGACGTTTTTTGAATTTGAAAGTATTTAGTTTTTCCTGGAGGGATTTTAGCTCCTCGTATGCTTCTGCATGGCGCAGCAATTCTTTTAGAGCTTTGATCCGCTCCTGTTTTTCTCTGGTGCCCTCTTGCAAAATGTGGCGAGCATCCTCCATTTGCTCCATCTCCTTACGAAGATCTTCCACGGTAAACAATTTGTGTTCGGATAAATAATTCACGGTTTCATTCAACTGTTTCAAATTCCCGACACGAGCCTTTTGTCTGGCGTAAGCGGGAAGATGCAGGGTGCCTCGGTTGCGTTCGCCATAATAGTCCTGAATCAACCGAACCAAATCCTGACTGGTTTGCTGTTTTCCCAATTCCTCCCGAAGGACCTCAATCCACAGCTTTAAGTCAGCAATCCGCTGTTTGAGATTTTTCAAAATACGATTGGTTGCCTTGATCCAGCGGTTCAATTCACCTTTTTCGGTACGGATACCTTTTTGTTCCATCTGGCGTACCACAGGCCCTTCATGAACAGTAGGCAGAATATCCAGTGCTTGATCTTCATAAGAACGGTGGTCGATACGGCAAGACAAGCCCTTCTGCGCAAATTTTGCGTTTACCATATTGGCCCATTGTTCCCGCCACAATTCCAAAGTTTCCGGTTTTCCCCAATCGGTGGTGGCAATAGCATCAAACACATAGTTTCCATGTTCGTCTCTAATGCGCTCTCCATTCTCGTCCAGATGATAAACTCTGTGCTGTTTGGCTCCCCAGGTTCCATCAGGATTCAGAGGCCGGATTGGCACCATGACATGAAAATGTGGATTTTGTATTCCATCACGTTCTGGGTCATGAACACAAAAATCCACGGTCATCCCATCCCCCACAAAATACTGGAGAAGAAACGCTCTGGCAACCTCAAGATTTTCCTCAAAGGTCAGTTCATTTTGCAGGGCAATATCGAAGGAATAAGCCAACTGTGCATCGTGACGACGCTCTGCTTTTTCCACCGCATTCCAGAGCGTCTGCCGGTCTGCATAAGCCATCGGAGCATGGGGCGGCAGCATAATCTCTGAATACATCACACCGCCCTTGCGGGTATAATCACTGGTTTCCCCGTAATATTCGCTGTACAGTTTTTCGCCAGAACGATAGGCAGCACAGGCAACAGCTGATCGCCCTGCACTACGTCCAATCTGGTCAACATGAAAATGAAAAAGCGCCATCTTATTTCCCTCCGTTCTGCTGGGCACGATACCGATCAACGGCTTCCTGCACTGTGGTATTTACATTCGCTTGTTGGGCCAATTCTTCAAAAATCTGATACTGTTCCACCTTGGTCAAATACTGTATCTCCGGCCAAAAGCTGAGGACAGCACCGCCAATATTGCAAAGGATATGGGTTCGCTTTTTGGCCTCGCCCTTGACCAGATATTTTTCACGATTGACCGCTCGCTGAAGCTGATGGGTGTACTGCTCCAACTTTTTCTCTGCACTGACTTTTTCGGCCAGCAGATCGTCTTTGGTTTTCTTGTTTGGCATAATTACTCGTTCCTTTCTTCAAACAGGCATAAAAAATACCGCTTGCTGGTGCAAACGGTTTACAGGGAAGATAGCCGCATCAAGCGGCGCAAGAGGGAACCCCTCTTGTACGGAATGAAATTCCGCAAAACTTCCGGGCTTAGTAGTACGGAAGTTAGCCTCGCAGAGCGCACAATACCGCCATTTAGGAGCGGTATAGAAGTGCGCCCTTAGTTCCCCTAAGGGATTTGGCTGTGTTCTAACCAGCCCCTTTCGTTTTTAACCATAGAGCCTCGAAGTGCTGTACGTACCGTACGCCGTACACCGTACAGTACGTACACCATCCCCATGTTCAAAGTGCGGATTTTTCAGAATGATGGTCTTACCAGTACCTCGATTCCAACAAATCCACGCACCCTTTTACCTCCGGCAAGATAAATATTGTTGGTTGCCTCCACATTGTACTTTTTCTCGTTTTGAGCTAATTCGGAGCTAAGACGATTTGCAGCAAGTGCGTGCAGAGCATTGTCCTCGCACCACATTTTGTATGCTTCATAGATTGCTTTGGAGCTGGATTCTCCATCAGCCTTAAAGCAGATGTATCCCTCAGATTGCAAGAAGTCCAAAATGTTGTTATTGCTTCTGCGGATTAGCTCTACATTTTCTGCGCTTCGATTGCTCACTGTGAAGCTGTAACCATTGGCAATCAGCCGGTGCAATCCTTCCAGACACCAGAGGAAAATCCCCTCCAGCTCATCCAGCATTTTTTCAACCAGAAACGGATCGTCCTTCCGGCCAGCAGGACGCTCTTTTGTGGTGAGGATCAGCTGCCGACGATAAAAACCATCCGAATGATCATACAGAGAAGTAAGTGAACCATTTCCAAAGCAGAGAAATCGCACATACAGCTGGCCTTGGTAACTTTGGATTCCCTTGCGCTCCAAATCCATTTTTACCTCGGCAGTAACAATAGATTTGATATAGTTGGTTTTAGGCAAAGCGCTCATATCCATGTCGTCATCCACCATCAGAAGGCGATGTTCCCGATCGGCACGAGCAAACCGGTTTGTCTCTACTTTCTGAATATTTCCCACATTCATGGCGCTATGAGGCATGGCGTTGAGAATCAAACCAATACGGGATTTTCCCTCACCGCCTCTGCCGATCAGCATAAGCATCTTCTGACCTTTGGTGGATGGAATCAGGCAGTAACTCAGATACTCCTGTAAAGTGAGGATATCCTCCTCCAGCAGTTCTGAAAGAAATTGCAGCCAACGCAGAGGCTTTGGAGCAGCTGGATTGTAGCTAACCGACAACCGATTGTTACAGAAAACCTTTTTCGGTTCAAAATGGCCATCCAGAAAATAAATACCGTTGGCACAGTGGATGCGATCCAACTCCACCGGCAACGGCTCAGAATAGGCTTGAATTTTCAAGCTCTCCAGCAAAGAAGAATCCCGTTTAGAAAGATTAGTGGTTACGCAGCTTTGCACCATATCGATGATTTGACGTTTGACCAGTTCCTCACTTTCCACTGGACCATCCACTGTAAATAAGGTTCCCCCAATACACCTCATAGGATGGGTTTTCAAAAATTCCTGGCAAAATAAAATTTCATTAATGTGCTTGCCGTCGAACCAGTCCAGCTTGTCCTGACAGCCATTTTCGATTTTTTTCATGACATCCGTCCTCCTTTTTGTGTTTCTGCGGTAGTGGCATATCCTCCTATACCTGCAATTTAGAGAGGGATTTTCTTTCCCCTCTGCCATGGTTATGTTGGAATTTCAAAAAAACAGGCTAATGGCAGGACAGACCGATTTCAAAAAACAGGACAACGTGTTATAATAGATTTTAGAACAACAAAGTGAGGAGGGTATAAGGATGGACGTGGTACAACATCAGATACTGTCGCTGGATTTCTAGCAGGACACTGTGAGCTATGAGGGAAAAAACTTTCCGTCCGGTACCATAGGATGTGATGCTCTCAATATTCCCGCTGCTCTGATTAAACAGATTACGGAATTATGTGGGAGTTTGAATCTATTTATGGGAGCTATGCAGCTTGGTATGGCCAATGCAGAATTGTTTACATCGGCCAGAGAAAGTGCTTTGCAAATTGTCCATAAACTAAAAGATATTCCTCCCTTTTCCTATCTGGAGGAAAAGCGGATAACAGCACATATCCAGAAGGTGTTTTCGAATGAATATCTGGAAAATGCCATGGCGTATGCCCAATCTCTTGCTTCCGGAAATTTGATGAATGCTCTAGACCCTCAATATCAAAAGGCACTGACACTTCTGCGAGTTGTCCCTGTGCTGGCACATTTGGGCTATTCTCTGGAACAGTTCCAGGATACTATGCTCCAGTTTGCGGAGTCGCTCAATACCGCAGAACAGGAACGGTCGCCAAGCGGATATGCTGTTTCTTTTGGGGACTTTTTCTCCAGTAATCCCATCTTGTCGGAAGAGGATGGAAGCTGGATGTCCCTGACTAACGCTTCCGTGCAGTATGTACCTGCGATACAGCCCGGCAGCAACACGCCGCAACTGGTCAAGCGGATGCACTATGTGTCCTTTGTGGGGATGTTCCGCTCCGACCTCTTTGAAGGGCTTTGTGTAGGCCATGCGCCGAAGAAATGCCCCATCTGCGGACGTTGGTTTTTGACCACCAATGCCCGGCATACCAAATACTGTGGTAATCTTGCTCCAGGGGATAAGCTCCATCGAACTTG
>OLNP01002805.1_pt1 | contig 12173 bp, 9 predicted proteins | sample 1671951 | NCBI WGS metagenome assembly OLNP01 (sample SAMEA3136629, study PRJEB25190) | human gut metagenome | biome: human gut; feature: human-associated habitat; material: faeces | place: Austria | collected 2013
ATTTTCTGAAAATAATTCTTTTCAAAACAAAAAGCTATACTCTTTCGAATACATCTTATATTATACTTGTTGCTGGTAATTTTCTGGGCCCTTAGGGTCCTAGCGAGAGGGCTTGGCTCTATCGCTTACTATTTACTAAAGTGTAAATTTTATGGGATATATCCATTTAATTTAGTGTCCATATCAAAGGATTCTTAATGATAATTCTAGTCCTGGCATCTTTTTTACTTTGCTTATAATCCTAAGGCTATATTTTCATTCCATAATTTTTCATCAAATATTCCATCTTGAATCATAGCTCGTTTTACTTCTTCTCTTTCTCTCATTTCATTTGATACTGCTATAAACTTATTGCCTGTATATCTTTGCAAATCCATACTTGGCTCTAATCCATTAATACCACATTCTGTATAATAACATTCCACTAAGAAAGCAAATGTGCTCGTTTTAGTTGATTTTTTAAATCTGAAAATAGCTTTTCTTAAAGTTTCTAAATCCATATCACCAATTAAAAACATTTGTTTTTCAGTTAAATTTTTTACATTCTTTAAAACTAAAGATATCTTTGCTTGATGCTCTTTTGAATATGGATTTAATTCTTCAATTTCTAATTGAATACCACTTTCTTTACAATCTGATACTATAACTAATTTTCTTTCATTGACTACTTTATTAACAACATTCTTAACTACTCTCTTAGTTGTATTAACAACATTTTTTATAAGGTGCTTTAATTCTTTATAAGTATTATAATTACCTGCAACACCTTTCTTTTTTTCTATAACCATGTAACCTAACTCAACTAATTTTTTAATACTTCTCTTTACTGTAGCAACGGAAATATTAAGTCTATTTGAGATAGTTTCTATAGAAGGATAAGCACATTTTTTATTTTCATTGTATAGAGATAATAAATAAGTATAAATTCTAAATTCATTAGATGTAATATTTGTATCTATAATTAAATCATGTGATAATTTTAAAAACTTCATTATGCTGTCCTCTTCATTAGTTTAATTTATGGAGCTATTGTAACATTAATTTATATTTAATGCAACATCAATTTACCATTCTTTTGTATACTAAATAAATCTATGTTATAATTATCAAAACAAAAATACCATAAACAACATAATTGGAGGTGACTTCTATGAGTGAAAAAAATAATAAAAAAGGGAATACAGCAAGAATACCAGAAGGTAAAAAAAGAGTTGTTATTACTTTAGAAAATGAAGTAATTGAAACTATACAAAAAGTTGCTAATGAAAACATGAGAACTGTTTCTAATGAGATTGCTTTATTAATAAAAGAAAAATACCTAAAAAAATAGATTAAGCTTTTTGCCTAATCTATTTTTATTTATATCTTTTAGTGCTAATTTATATTAGCTAATATATATAATATTTTAATTATTAATAAACTAAGTATTCATTATAGCTTATTATTACACTTTTAAATGGCTCAAAATCATACTTTTAGATTTAATAATAGCTTACTACTGGAATTCTGCTGAACACTAAAGGTCCTAGCAAGTGGAAATATCACTTGCTTGCTTATTTACCATGTCTACTTTAAAGATTTCATATCACTTTCGAATACAGCTTATATTATGCTTGTCACTGGTAATTTTCTGGGTCCTTAGGGTCCTAGCAAGAGGGCTTGGCTCTATCGCTTGCTATAAAAAACTTTAGGAGTTACTTTACCTATTCCTTCAAATGCTTCAAATGTTATTTTATTCATTAAGACCATCCTTTTAGTTAATTTTGTATTTATTTTTTATTATACTTGACTTATATATTAAAATAAAAAACTTAATGCCAAATTAAGTCTTTTTTAAAATATGAAAACTTGTTGATAGTACTTTAACATCAAATAATATACTTGCCATTGAAAAATTTTTTACACTAAGTTATCTATAAGAAATAAATATCTATTACTTTAAGGAATTTTTTATCTATCCCTATTTATTTTTTAATATATTTCTATTTATATAATCTACTTGCATAAATATTTGTTCTAATACATTCACAACAATACTATTACCAGCCAATTTATATAGTTTACTATCAGTAAAAAATTTTCTATTTTTTCCAACAGTAAAATTATTATCTATTAATATTTGAAAATCTTTTTCATCAAAGCCCATTAACATGAAACATTCTCTAGGAGTTAAATATCTAAACTTACTTTTTCCTAATCTTCCACTATCATAATCTATTACACCAGAATTAGGATTTCTATCTTGTTTTGTAGTAATTGTTGCTATTGTATCAATAAGAATTTTTTTTCCATCAAAAATTTTATCATTTTCTTCATATATTTTTATTCTAGATGGAGTTTCATTAGGTTGTATTCTATTAGCTTCTTCTTTATAAAGATTATTCGCTTCATAATTAATTTTTAAAATATCTTTAAGAGTTTTTGTTTTTATTTCTAATTTTTCACGAAATTCTTCTTTTCGTAAATCATTATTTTCTATATAGTCTTCTACTTGATTTTTTATTTTCTCATCATCACATTTAACACTAAGCATATACGTTCTTATTCTTTTTTGAGGTATTCCAAAATCTTTAGCATTTAATGAATATACATAATTTACATAACCTAGTTTTTCTAGATTATCTTTCCATTCTTGAAAATTATTTTTGTGCTTATTAGATAATATATTACTTACATTTTCCATTAATAAGAATTTAGGAAGAGGCAAATTTTTCTTTCTTCTTTCAATTAAAATTCTTTCAACTTCCCAAAGCATACCTGACCTATTTTTAAGTTTTCTATCAATCCCTGAATTATTTCCATGCCAAGTTCCAGCAATTGATAAATCTTGGCATGGAAATGAATATGTAAATAAATCTATATTTAAGGGCAAATCTTCTCCTTTTACACTGGTTATACTTGTTAAATTATTAGTTCTTTTAATGGCTCCTACCAAATGTTCTAACTCTATTTTTTTCATTTTTCTTAAATTTTCTAATGGCATTGCTTCTTTTCCATTACTACTAAGAACATATTCCTTTAATATATCTATCAATTCATCTTTTTCCAATAATGAATATTCATTAAGTTCTGGCTTTCCATTATTAATAATATCATATGCAATAATAGCATTAATATCCCAATCAATAGTAGCGACAATCTTATGTTCAATTTTTCTATTTTTTAATGCTTTAACTTGACTTCCTATTCCACTAAACGATTCTACGACTTCTAACACTTTTATCTTGTCCTACCCTCCAATTAATTTATCTTATGTCATTAAAAATTTTATCAAAATTTCAATAAAAAATCTATTTCTTATTTTAAATTTTTTAGAATATGTTACTATTTTTAAATAATAAAATTTTATTTTACCATATTGTATATTCTATTCCATCTAAATCAATTGTATATGTAATTTGAACAACTGATTCTGGAAATTTGTCATTTTTAAATGAAAGATTTGTAATCTTAGGGAATTTATCATCTACATTATATTTTCTCTTTTCAAGAATCTTGTATTTTTCTTCTCTGACATTAGTTCCATATTCATACCCCAATTTATGTAATTGTTTTTCTAATTTTTCACTATCATACCCATTAAGTACAAGACTATTAACTAAATCATTAATTGATATTCCACTTTTTGATTTTTCCAAGCGACAAAAATATAATTGCAATTTTTTTGTACTATCTAATTGATATTGACTGGATATAGTTACAGTTGCACCATATCTTTTAATTGTTGACTTTACCTCATAACTTGAACCATCTGTTTCTATATCATGAGTTGCACCTAAAACACCTGTCCATTTAGCAGATTTATCTGTTTTATATAACTCATTAAGCACTAACATTTCTGCTATAATACTATAAGGCTTTTTTTCATATATAGAATTTCCTAATAATTCCTTCCATTTTTCCCACCATCCGATTGGATTATCTAATAAATCCTTTCTATCACTTCCATTAATCCCAGGCGATAAAAATTGTGCACAAACTGTTGCAAATTCATACCTAAGATTACTTACCATACAACTTAAAATTAAATATTTCTTTTCTTGATTATTAATTATTAATTTCCTTGAATATATTTTGCAATTAGAAAATTTTTCTAAAATATCTTTTTCTCTTTCATATTCAATTGCGACACCGTATTCTTCATTAATATTAACTACTATTCCTGGATATTCATTAGGTAATGATTTAATCTTTCTCACACCTCCGTGTGTTGATGCAAAATATTCTCTTATCTCATTTAATAACTCCATTTAATACTCCTCCTCAAATGTATTCTTAATTGCTTTTGCAATAGCAAATGCTAATAATGGTGGAACTGCATTTCCAATTTGCCTATATGCTTCACCCATAGAACAATCAAAATAAAAATCATCTGGAAATGATTGAATTCTTGCTGCTTCTCTAACAGATATTCCCCTAGGCTCCCATGGATGAATATGAGTATAAGTATCTTTTGATAAGTGAGCAATTATTGTATGAGAAGGTTTTGTCTCATTTAGCTTTTGCCATCTATTTTCAAATTTATTTCTATCATAACCTGGGACAATTTCTTTTTTTAATTTATCATATTCTTCTGTTCCTTCCTTATAGCCATATAGTTCTAATTCTGAATTAAAAATTTCATCTGCAATTTTAGATGCATCAATATAGTTATCACCTTGTTTCATACGAGCAAAAATTTGAAAATCTCTCACATTTTTTCTAAATGCATTGCCTGAAACAAAATTAGTTTTCTTTCCATACCAATTTCTCATCAATTCTTGATAACTATTCTTAATTTCTGTTTCATATGACATTTCAATATTTAATGGTATCATTCTATATTTAGAATCAAATGTTGGAAATAATTTTGGTAAATCCGAAAATGCTTCTCCAACTGTTACCCATGTATTTTTTGCTTCTTTAGCATCAATGGGCATTTTAAAATTTTTATATTTTTTATAAGATTCAAATCTTCTTTGATATTTAGTATTAATATCAATTTTATTTCTATGTGTAGGAATAGGTAAATTAATACTTTTCTTTTCATCTGTTTTAATTGCAATTACAAATACTCTCTCTCTGACTTGAGGAATTCCATAATCAGCCGCATTCAGTATTGTCCAATATGCTATATATCCTTTATTTTCTAATTCTTCACATACAATTTGTGGAATATTCTTTCCACCAAAGTTAACCGATTCTGGGACATTCTCCATAACCACTCCTCTAGCATCCATAGCAAATACAAATCTAAGAAAATCTTGATATAAATATCCTCTAGGATCATTAATATTAATTCTTTCTTCACCTAATGAATGTAATTTTCCACGTCCAGCCATTGAATATGCTTGACATGGAGGACCTCCAATTACAACGCATCCCTCTTCGCCTATTTTATCATTAAACACAGTTCCATCTATTTTTTTTATATCTCCACATATATGAGTTTCTCTTCTCCCATAACGCCAACATAAATTATAAGAAATTGTTTTTACTGCTGCTGGAACAAGTTCAATACCTGCAACAATATCAAATCCTGCTTTTTCAAATCCTAATGCTAGTCCACCACAACCAGAAAATAAATCTACAATTTTAGGCAACTTAAACATTTATTCCAACATCCTCAAATAAAGAGCGAACATACTCTTTTTCTCCACCTAAATACAATGCTGGCTCTACAACCATTACTTTTGCTGTATTTAATTTCATTATAATTCTAAATAAATCTTCTCGTTGTGATTTTGTGTTTTTATTAAATTCATATAATTCTTCTTTTGGAATTTTACTGTAAAAATACATTATATTTCTGTATGCATTTATAAAAGTTCCTTTTTTTCCACTACGCTCCTCTAAATTTAATATAGTATCAGTTGAAAAACAAGGTGAATCTAACAATTGTATAGTTTCATCCATACTTCCTTGCCATGATAGATGAACATACCACCATATAGAACGCAACCATATTCTTGTTGCTCTACTCCAGTAATGACTATCGTTATCTTTACCCCATCTTTCCGCAACTATATCCGGAACAACTTTTAGAGATAAATAACGCCAAAAATCATCATTTGCAGCAACTCTAAGATTGAATCCTTCTTGTTTCCATAAATAATCATATAAAAGTATACCCAAATGAGCATCTATATAATAATCTTTTTTTGAAAGCTCACTTGGACAATTTTCATGTACGTTTTTATTTAATTTTTGTATTTCCAACCTAATTTTAATATAATCATTATCTATTTTAGGCAAAGAAGGATAAATTTCTTTCCATTCCTTCATGGCCACCTCAGATTCAGATCTATTAAGTGTTTTTATAATCATTTTTCTTACATCCTTTGATCAAAAAATTTCCTAATTGATGTTGATGTACTTTCTAAAGAACTTACATCCCATCCTAAAGTATTTATAAAATAATTAACAGCCTCAGAAACACTTCCTTTTTGCAAATCTTCGCCATTTACTGTTGCATCCCAAAAGTTTTCTTGCTCTTTAATTTTTGTAATAATAATAAGTAATGCACTTGACATTATTTCCTTTAATAACTGTTCATCAAAAGTTCTTTTTTTCTTATCAAGATATTTATAATTCTTATGAGCAGTATTTATATATAAAGAAACACTTTCTATAAATTGTTCATCTGTTGGATCTTCCCATTCACATTTTATATACCAAAGAGGTTTGTTTGGTTCACTAGTCTCATAAACTGGGAAAACAGAACCCATTCCATCCAACTTTATAATATAATTATCAAATCTTCCCAAAATATATCCACATGTATTTGCAAGATGTTTTTCATTACTTGAAGATATTCCAGTTTTTTTTATGTAAACAATTGTTGTAAATTCAACAATTCCTCTTAATTGAGCTTTTGAAAACTCATAATCTAATTCTAATTCTAATTCATCATTAGAGTTTCTTATTTCTCCAATTTCTATTACCCCTCTTTGCTTTGAATCAGCAGAAGTCCATACGATTGCTAAACCTAGTACTGCATTTTTACAGGCAACTCCATTTTCTCCAAATAAATATTGATATGTTCTTAATGAATATTTTCGTTTAAAGCATAAATTATAATCATCTGGAGTCCATATTCCATCATTATCTACTATTTTGTGAATAGATACATTACCATCAATTTCTTCAGAATATAAGCTAAATTTTTCATAATTTCTAGTATAATAAAAACTATATTCAGATGGTTGATATCTAATTTTATTAAATAAACTATTTTTGATTGTTGGAAATAGTGAAATATCATTAATCATTACTTTTCTCCTTCATCTTTTTCTAATAAAAATACTGATTTAACATCTCTCTTATCAAAATGTAATTTTATTTTCATTTGAACTTCTAAAGTATGTTTATCTTTTGAATAACAAACTATAGAATATCCTTTTCCACTATTTGATTTTAATAATTCACACTTGAAATTACAATTTTTTACATTTGCTTTATTACAATCTAAATAATATTCTTCTAAATTACACTCATTACCATCAACAGTTAAAAATTTTAGACTTGCAGATTTTATATAAAATGGCATATTCAATCCCATTTTTTCTTCCCATTCACTAATAAAAATTATCCCAGATTCAGAGTTAATTCCAAAAGTTACTCCTGTTCTATTAATTTTTCCTTTTGCTTTTATATTTATATCAAATATTATTTCTTGTGCAGAATAGATTGTATTATCCTCATTTAAAGTAAGCATTACATCTTTATGCTTTTGAATACTTTTTGATGTGCTTCCTCTACTAGTACCTACACTTGGATTTTTGCCAAAATTCTCTGGAGGTAAAAGTAAATCTCCCATTAACTTTCCTAAACCAGAATTTAACTTGCTTGAGCCATCTTCCTTTTCATTTGTAAATTCTTTATTAATTTTATTATTAACTTGAGTTTGAATTTTTGAAATAATACGTGGATTTACATTTTCTATACTGAAATCATTCCAAGATGTATGGTCTGCCATTTCACTTTTTCTTACATATTCCTCTAAAGAAATTTCTTTTGAAATTCCATCAAGTTTATTTTCAGAGTTTAATACAAATATTCCTATTATAAAATTATCTTTATCACTTGCATCTATTCCATCAACCCATTTACCCACATTTTCATATGAAACAATCATACCTGGTCTTCTAGTAAATGCTATTATAGGTTTATTATTTTCCTTATTTATAATATCAAGATTAAAAAAACTATATGGAGATGGTTTATTATCTGGATAATTCATTTTCAAAACATCTTTTTTTACTTTTGTATATGCTACTGTACCAACTTCTGATTTATTAACAAATTTTCTAAGAGAAACCTTATCATATTTTGTAATACTATTACTATTTTTTAAAATATCATTAAAATCATCTCTTTTATACACTGCACGATTATACAAAGCTTGTATTATCTTAAAAGTTGGTTCCATTTCATCTAATGAAATTCCTACATTATTAACTTTTACTCTCAAATATTTTCCATATGGATAATTAATATTATTCAAACGTGGAGCATACCATCTTTGAATAGCAATCTTTAAATATTTTTCTAAGTCATTATTCCAAAATGGAGATTCCCCATCATTAAATTCAAGCATATTATTATTCAGCAATTCTTTGCTATTTATATATGGAATTATTATTATTGTACCTGTTACTTCTTCCTTGTAAGGCATAATATTAAAAATACTCAAAATTTGATTTATATAATTTTCATCTGTAATTGGGCATGTTTTATTATTTCCTATACTTTTACCCCACCAAGCAATTCCACGTTTTGATTTTCCATTCAATGATGGAATAATAGAATCTTTTTTCATTTCATCTTCTACTAATGAAGCTGCTAGCCTACTTTCGAAATTTCCTTCTTCATTTCTTATACGGCTATAATATAATACAAGTCCAATTCCTATTCTAAAATAAACAGTCTTTCCAAGCCCCCAAGAACCACCTGCCCCTTCTGCTTCTTGTGGTCTACTAATCTCATAAATCAGCTTCAATAAATTTCCATATTGATTATCTTTAACATCATCATAATGTAATTTTCCAGTCAGTCCTGTCGTATTTGTATCACATATTGCTATATATGAACATTCTTTTTCTTTATATCTTTTATTAAGAGTTTCTGTAACTCCATTTAACTCTAAATTAAGCTTTTCTTTATCAAATAATGCTGTTTTAAATTCAACTGTAACATATGAATCCTTTTCATTTTTAGCATCTAAACTATTTTGAATTGATTCTCTTACAAGTAAATCTAAAATAGGCATATTGTTATTTTGAATTAATTTTAATAATGAACTTCCTGATTGTGTCATTCTTCCTGGTTCAGCTATTTCAATATCCATTTGTATCCTCCAAATCTCCATTATCATTAAATATATCATTTTCTAAATGAATTGATACTGTTGTTGCATAATCCTTGCCACGTTTCCCACCAGGTATATTAATACAGATTCCAACTATATCTTCTTTTGCATTTAAATCTATTCTACTACTACTAGTTGATTTTGAATTCTTATCTATCATATAAATTATTAATTGTGGAATATTATCTAATCCTGCCAAAGAACGTGTTGTTTTTACCTTTTTTGCTTTAAAATTTTTAATATTATTCTTAACTTCATTCTTATTCTTGTCTATTACTATATCTAAATCTATATCTGCTAAAATATCTTTTGGATCTCTTAAAACACCAATATCAATTACTGAATCATTCTCAGAAGACAATTTTCTTGTACGTGTAACTTTATTTACATCACCACAAGATAATTTCCATATACCATTTTTGCTTTTTTCTTTTTTAGGAATAATTACATTCCAATTTTTAAATTCTCCTTTTTCGGTAGTTTTTTTAATCCAATCTATGACTCCATCAATATCATTAAATACCTTTAATCTTTCTTGAAATTTATATTTCTTAAGTAAACTTTCAATAAATTTAAACTTTACATTTCTCCATATAATATAATTTTCAGCATGCTTATTACAAGCTTTCTTTTCTTCTGGATTTCCCAACTTTTCTATAAAATCTGTAACAACATTTATATTACTTTTTAATACATTAAAATCATTATCAAATAAATATGTTTGATTAAATGATCCACTAAAATCCATATCAGTTAATTTTGCACTTTGCATTCGATTTTTATTAGTTATTCTAATAAAACTGTATTTTGGTGTGTTTTTTATTCTTGGACCATAATTTGCAGGACTTAACCTCATTGTATCCATATAGTAAATTTCCTCTCTTAATTCTTCATCTAATGATGAAAGAAATTTAAATTGCTCATTTGTTTTTTCAGTAATCCATATTCTTGGTAATAATTCATATCCTTTTCTATATCCAAACCATCTTCCCATTTGCATTAATGTATCAGCTTGATTAACAGAACGTAAGAAAAATGTACTGATTAACCCTTCTATTGTAAGTCCCCTTGAAAGAGTAGCTCCTCCTATAACAATAAAAACTGGAGCTGGCTCTGGCATCTTTTTAGATTCAGGATATGCTAATCTTACATACATACCATCATCCTTTACTCCATTATTTTTACAGTTATCAATACATAAATGAATTCCATCATGATATTCAAATTCATAGTCTTCTCCAAGTTTAATATTGGTAATACAAGAAATTAATATCTTAATTTGTTTTTTTATTTCATTAAATTGTGGATATCTATTTATCTCCTCATCAGTACAATCATAATTCTTATATTGTTCTCTAAAATTTTCAAATGTAAATTTATTCGTTTCAATATTCCATATATCCTCACAACATTTTAATATAAATTCTTTATCATTACCTTCAATCCACTCTTTAACTGCTATGGCAATACTAGTGTGATAATCTGTCTTTTGACTTGTATGTATTAACATGCTAATTGGTTTTTTATATCCCCAAACTCTCATACAAGAAGCTCCACATAAAAACCAACAAATTGCATTTCTTAGTGAAATTGGAATGTCTTTCGAAATATTATCATGAATATTTTTAACTTCATTTAAATCATTTTCATCAATAATTCTTACTATATTCATGCCATCATAGTCTCCACCATCAACACCAAATATTTGTTGTGGTCCAAAATATTCTTTAGAAACATTTAAAGTAGAAATAAAATTACGAGGATATAAAGATTCTTCTTTTGCTTCATTTAATACATTTGCATATGGTGTTGCTGTATAACCTATATAATTCATAGCCTTATACTTTACTTCTATCTCCTCTCCTCTTTCATTTTTACCGTTTACCATATTACAAATTAATCTATTTATAGTTCTTCTCTCATTTTTTGAAATATCAATAGTATTAATTCCTGCTTGATCCGCTTCATCATCAATAACAAGAATTTTCATTTGTTTTTGTTTATTTTTATCTGATTGTAACCATTGAATTAATCCTTTTAATCTTGATGCATTTTTCAAACATACAGTAAAATACCTTTGTTTTGATTCTTCTTCAAAATGTAAATCTTGTGTTCTCATTCCATAGGATGGTTTTTTAGATAAATGCTCTAAACCCATCCAAATTAAATTTCCAGGATGATTTAAATCATTTAACAATCTGTTTTGTGTTTGTTGACGTAAATTTTCTATTGTACCAGATAACACAATGAACATATTCCATCCCCAATCTGCAGCCATAGCCATTAATGCAGCCATGTTAGCAGTTTTTCCTGATTGCACATTACCAATTACTAGCCCCTTAATAGGAGGTATTTCTGTTGTATCTTTACTTAACCTTCTTAATAATTTAATTGTTGTTTTTTCCATTTCATCGACAGTATAACGTTTAAATCCTTGTTCCAACAGTCTATTTCTATATAATTGCCAAGAAGAATATTCATTTTCTGGAACTCTAGTGGCATTGTCTTGTCTCTCATCCATAATAATTGCTTGTCCAGAATCATCCAAAGGTTTTGTTTCTTCCTCTGCTTTTCTTTCTAGTTTAACAAGTTCATGCCATTCAACACTATTAATTTTCCACCAATTTGTGTTTCTTTGTATCTCTAAAAATTCTTCTAAGCCTTCTTCGTTATCTCTTAATGCATAATTTATATCTTCCCATTCATTGCTATTTTCACGTGCTTCTCTCATCCATTTTCTATATTTATCATACTTTGGTAATCCATAATTTGACATATTATTCCTTCCTTCTCATTTTATCAACTTATTTTACAATATAATATT
>OLNP01002807.1_pt1 | contig 12170 bp, 7 predicted proteins | sample 1671951 | NCBI WGS metagenome assembly OLNP01 (sample SAMEA3136629, study PRJEB25190) | human gut metagenome | biome: human gut; feature: human-associated habitat; material: faeces | place: Austria | collected 2013
AGCCCTCCGATACCACGGCCACGCCCGTGGACGCCATGGCCGCCTTCGCCTTGTCGAGCGCATAGAGCATGCGGCCCTTGTGGAACAGAGGCGTTTCCTGGCTGTTCAGGTACTTCGGCTCGCCTTTGCCGATCACGCGCCCGCCGAAGGCTATGCACTGGCCCTGCTCGTCTTTGATGGGGAACATCACGCGATTGAAGAATCGATCGCGCACGCGCCCATCGGAACCGACGACGGCGACGTTTGCCTGGATCATCTCGTTGGATTGGAAGCCCTTCGATGCCAGATGGCGCACAAGCGCGCCTTGTCCAGGCGCGAAACCTAGCATCCAGGTTTTCGGGATATCGCCGCCCAGCCCGCGCTGCGAAAGGTAGGCGCGCGCGGCGCCGGCCTGCGGGCTTTTGCTGCGCATGAGCTGCATATGGAAGAACTCCGCAGCCTCCGCGCACACGGCGCGCAGCCGCGCTTTTGCGCCCTGCCCCATACCAGGTCCGCGTTTCGCCTGGTCATCGGCGATGTCGATATGGGCACGCTCTGCCAGGTAGCGCACCGCTTCGGGAAACGACAGGTCCTGGGACTTCATGATGAAGGCGAACACATCGCCGCCTTCCCCGCAGCCGAAGCAATGCCACAGCTGCAGGGCGGGGTCTATCTTGCACGACGGGGTTTTCTCGTTATGAAACGGGCAGCACAGCCAGAAATCGCGACCGCGCTGCTTGACCGGGCCCGTCTCGCCCATGATGGCCACCAAGTCGCTGGCCTCGCGAACTTTTTGGATATCCTCATCGCTGATCGCCATGGATGTGACCGAACCCCCGCCTTGTGCCCGTGTTCCCGATTCCGGCCGCGCAAGGGCGTGCCGGTTGCTTTTCTGGGTAAAGTATACCGCATAGAACCTATGTTCCCGTATGTTCAGCGCGTGCGATACAATAAGCCCGTAACATCTCGACATGCGGAAAGGAAGCGCCGTGAGCGAACCCGCATACCTGCAACTTGACCCCGATGTGGAACAGGCCATCGCCGAGAACCTGCGCTGCGGGCGCATGCATCCGCGCAGCTTCCCCGACGAACAGGCGCTGCGCCGCGAGGACAACCCCCACGATGCGGCCACGCTAGCGCGCCCGGCGTTCTCACGCGATATCGACAAGATCATGAACATTCCCGCATATAACCGCTATGCAGGCAAAACGCAGGTGTTCAGCCTGGTTGAGAACGACGACATCTGCCGCCGCGGGCTGCACGTGCAGCTTGTCGGACGCATCGCGCGAAACATCGGGCGGCTGCTGGGATTGAACTGCCAGCTCATTGAGGCGATAGCGCTAGGGCACGACCTGGGGCACACGCCGTTCGGCCACGCCGGGGAGAAGTTCCTGTCGAAGTGCCTGCAAAGCCGCACAGGCCGTTGCTTTCATCACAACGTCCATTCCGTGCGGGTGATGGACCGGCTCTACCCGCGCAACATCAGCCTGCAGGTGTTGGACGGGGCGCTGTGCCATAACGGCGAGTTCGCCCAACAGGTGCTACGCCAAGGCGACACGGAAACGTTTCAGCAGCTCGATAACCTGGTCGAGACATGCACGCTCGACGAGGCCGCCATCAAGCGCCTCCGCCCCTCCACGCTCGAGGGCTGCGTGGTGCGCCTGGCCGACATGATCGCCTACTTGGGCAAAGATCGCGACGACGCCATCGCCATGGGCGTGCTTGCCTCCCTTGACGGCTTCGAAACCGACGTCATCGGGCGTGATAACGCGCGCATCATCAACAACGTCACCGTCGATGTGGTCAACCACAGCTTCGGACAGGACGATATCCGCATAAGCCCCCAGGTTTTCGAGGACGTCAAGCGCGCAAAACGCCAGAACTACGAGCGCATCTACGATTGCGAAGGTTGGCGCGCGGGAAGCGGCAACGCTGTCGGCGAGATGTTCGAGGACATGTACGACAGGCTTTTGACCGACCTGCAAACCGGTGACGAACGGTCACCGGTCATATCGCACCACGCCAAGCAGCTGGCGGCGAAGTCACGCAGCATCACCGTAAAGGACTACCTTGCGCACACCGACCCCGATCAGGTGGTGGTCGACTACATGGCGTCCATGACCGACCGGTACTTCATGGAGCTGTACCGCTACCTGTTCCCCAACAGCGAAAAGCACATCTTGGCGCGAGGATACTGCGCCGACTTGCCATCTATCGAAAGGAACGACCAATGAAGTTCGTCATCGCATCCGACCTGCATGGCGCGGCGCCCGCCGTCCGCGCTTTGGTGGAGCGCATCGACCGGGAAACGCCCGACCGCGTGCTCCTGCTCGGCGACCTGCTCTATCACGGCCCGCGCAACGACCTGCCCGAAGGCTATGCTCCCAAAGAAGTGCTCGCCGCCCTTAACGGCATTGCCGAGCGCATCGTAGCCGTTCGGGGCAATTGCGATGCGGAAGTCGACCAGATGGTGCTCGATTTCCCCTGCTTGAGCGATTTTTCCCAGGTATGGGCCGACGGGCACCTGCTGCATCTCAGCCATGGGCATTTGGCAGGCAACTCGCCTGACCAGCCACCGGCGCTGGCTAAGGGCAGCGCGCTACTCACGGGTCACACGCATATCAAGCGCCTTGAGCTCGTCGACGGCGTGATGTTCGTGAACCCCGGGAGCACCTCCATCCCCAAGGACGGCTGCGCAAGTTATGCCGTATACGACAACGGCACGTTCGCCCTGAAGGCGCTTGACGGGAAAACGTTGCTTGAAGCAGGCTGGGAATAACGAAGGCACCGGGCTGGGCCGAAGGTGCAGACGCTGAAGGGGTTCCAAAGCCAGTCCCCAGCGGCGTAGCCTTTATGCAAGCCGTCCGTGTCCTGGGCCGCAGATCGCAGCTGCGGCCCTTCCCTTCTTATGCGATTTCAAAGCGCTCGGCTACGATAGCCTTCCGCGCTCCACGGTGTAGGAGGCATCGCAAATGGCAGCCGTTGACGCACGATGGCTCACCAGCACCACCGTCTTGCCCTCTCGAGCATCCAACAGCGCCCGCAACACGGCAGCCTCGTTGAGGCTGTCCAGATTGCTGGTAGGCTCGTCGAGCAAAACGAACGGCGCATCATGCAAGAACATGCGCGCAAGGCCGATGCGCTGGCGCTCGCCACCCGACAACGTATCGCCCAATTCGCCGACCGGCGTGTCAAGGCCTTGCGGAAGACGCGCAATCAAACCGGTCAACGACGCCTTCTCGCAGGCCTCCATGAGCTCCTCGGGGGCGGCATCGGGCTTGGTGAGCGCGATGTTATCCCCCACCGTGCCGGAGAACAGATGCGTCTCCTGCGTCATATAGCCCTCGATGGCGCGCAGGCTTCCCGTGTTCACGCCTCGGATATCCTGTCCGGAAACGCGTATGCAACCGTCGCTTGGATCCCAAAACCGCATGAACAGCTTGCAGAGCGTCGATTTGCCCGAACCGCTCCTGCCGGCCAGATGCACGATCGAGCCAGGCGTCACCTCAAGGGACACGTCCTTGAGCACCGGGCTGCCGCCGTATGAGAAATCGATGTCCTCGGCGGCCGCGCCAGAGAACGAATCCACCTTGCAACCGTCGAAGACCTCCCGGGTTTGCGGTTGCTCGTCGAGCAGGTCGAGGACGCGCGCTCCGCTTGCGAGCGTCTGCTGCAAGCCGCTGCCAAGGTTCGCGACGGCGATCACCGGGCCAAATGAAGACATCAGGGCGGCCACGCACACGAACGCCTGCCCGAAATCGATGACGCCCTGCGCGCAGAGCGCGCAGGAAAGCGCGACCATGGCCACATCGAGCGCAAGAACCAGCCCGTTCGTGGCCGCCATGCTGCGCGCCGCACGGCCCTTCAGGCGATGCTCCACCTTCGAAAGCGAATCCATGCGAGCATCAAGCTGCTCGGCTCGCGCGTGCTCCTGGCCGAATTGCAGCGTTTCGCGAAGGCCGCGCAAGCTATCGAGCACGAACGAGTTCATGCCGCCAAGGGAGTCGCGCAGCTCCCTGCCGCCATTCCCCGCCGCACGCGACGCAACCCACGGCGCTACCGCTCCGACCAAGATGTATGACACGAACGCTGCAATTGCCAGCTGCCAGCAGACGCTGCCGATGAAGGCAATCATGACGGCGCAGACCAACACGGCGATGAGCACCGGGGAGAGGGTATGCGCATAGAACACCTCAAGGAGTTCGACATCCGAGGTCACGAGCGACACCAAGTCGCCTTTGCTTCGACCCTCGAGCTTCGCCGGGGCGAGCGTGCGCAGCTTGCCGAACACTCGATCGCGGACGAGCGCCAAGATCTTGAACGCAAGATAGTGGTTGCACATCTGCTCGCCGTAATGCAAGGGACCGCGCAAAAGGCCGCAGGCGGCGACCAAAGCGATGCCCGCGCTCGCCCCAAGCGCCGGTTCGAAACCCGCAATTCCCGTGAGCACCAAAGCGGCGCCCACCGTAAGGAAGATCGCGCACAGAAAACCGACGACGCCCAGGATCACCGCGGCGACCATGACCGGCACAAGCGGCTTGACCAGCTTCACCATACGGCACATGATCGAGATGTTCGACCTACGGCGCGTCTGAGGCTCACCGGAGTGCACAACCCCAGGACCGACGCCGGTGCTTTGAGCTTCATCAGCTTCCCCAACGTCGGCGGTGCGCTGCTCAGCACGCGACGCGAACGCCTCAAGCTCCATCTGCCGGCCCCACAGCTTCGCGTACGCCCCATCGGCAGCACATAGCCGCTCATGCGACCCGCTCTGGGCCACGCGGCCGTTTTCCAGCACGAAGATGCGATCGGCTTTTGCAACCGACGCCAAACGATGCGAGACCATGATGACGGTGCGGCTTTTCGCCAGCTCATGGATAACGCCGATGATGGCTTGCTCGCTGTCCGCATCCACGTTCGAGGTCGCTTCGTCGAATATATAGACGGGGGTATCGTGCAAAAGCGCCCGGGCAAGCGCCAAACGCTGACGCTGCCCGCCAGAGAAGTTGCCGCCCTGCTCGGACACGGGCGCATCAAGCCCGCCCGATGCACGAACGAACCCGTCGATGCGGCAACGCCGCAAAACGTCCCAAAGCTCGTCATCGCTCGCCTGGGGACGCGCCATCAGAAGATTGGAGCGCACCGTTCCGGAGAACAGGTAGCTGGAGAACGGGACGACGGTCACCGTTTGCGCCATGCTCTCACGGGAAACCTCGCCGAGTGGTACGCCGCCGATCTCAACGTCGCCCCTGAAACCCCGATTGCGCCCGCACAGAATGCCGGCCAATGTGGATTTGCCCGAACCGCTTTCGCCGACGATGCCGGTGAAGCTTCCGGCAGGGGCGGCGAAGTCGACATGGTCGAGCACCGTACGCTGCCCATCATAGGAGTAGGAAACATCGCGCACGACGATGCCTGCGTGCGCGGGATCAACGCTGCGCGACCCCTGCTCGGGCTCGGGCGCATCAAGGATGGCGAACATCTTCTCTGCTACCGCCATGCCGTTCATAGCCGTATGGAAAAACGAGCCCAGGGCACGCATGGGGATAAAGAACTCCGCCGACAGGAACACCACGCAAAACGCCGCGTAAAAGGGGATCTGTCCATTGGCGAACTGGACCATCGCCGCGATGATGCCCACGGCAGCGCCGCCGAAGGCGAACACGTCCATCACGGTGATGGAGTTGAGCTGCATGGTTAGCAGCCGCATGGTCGCCCTTCGGAAGCTCTCGGCCTGTTCGTTCATCTGGCGGTGGCAAGCCTCGTCGGCCTGATAGATCTTCAAAGTGGTCAAACCTTGCAGGTTCTCGAGAAACGCCTCGCCAAAATCGGTATAGGCGCCCCAATACCTGCCCATGACGCGCTTGGCGATCTTCTGCACCGCCACGATGGAGATGGGGATAAGCGGCAGGCAGGCCAACAGGGCCACGGCGGCGGGCAGGCACAGCGGGGCCAGGAACGCGAACACGGTAAGCGGGGCGAGCACGGCGTAAAGCAGCTGCGGAAGGTACTGCCCGAAATAGCTCTCCAGCTGCTCGCAGCCCTCAACGCTGACTTGCACCGCCTCGCTTGTGGCAATGCACTCGGAATAACCGGGGCCCATGCGCACTAGCTTGTCGTACACCTGGCGGCGAACCGAGCGCTTTGCGGCCGCAGCTGCCGCCACCCCCATGCGCTGCGCGTAGGTCAAGCACGCCATGCGCACCGCGATAACGGCAACGCCAGCGCCCAGAAGCATCACGACCCAACCATTGAGGGCGACGCCATCGAACAGGCGTTGCAGAAACAGCCCGATAAGAAGCATGAGCACGACGTTCGCCACGAGAGCCGTCCATTGCGCCGCCACGTTGCGCAGGATGTACCGCAGAGCCTGCGGCACCATCGATATCAACCGTTTATTGAACACGGAGCCGGTTTCCTTTCAATCCCAAAGTCTGCACGGCGCCGGGATGCGGCGCATCGATCTTGATTCAAACAGTCGAATGGTACCATTGGCAAACTTTGGTAGCCAGAGCAAACTATACGATATCGATTATTGTTACATATGACTAATCTATAGCGCCAAAAAGCCCGGCATATGCCGGGATCAGCTATTCGATATACCATTGCAGTCCGAAAATCCGCTTGCAGCGCAAGCGTGTTCGGAAGGACTCCCTACCAAGCCTTCCTGTTCTTCTGGTGCAACAAGATCAAGCCTTTAAGCGTGAGCTGATCGTCGGCAACCTCGATTCGTCGGGAAAGCCCGGCCATAGCCTGGGCATCGTCGCCGGTGGCGACGACGCGCGTTTCATAGCCGAGTTCGTCCCAAACCGCTTGAATCAGGCCGTCGATACGGGCGACTTCACCGATGACGATACCCGCCTGCATGGCATCGCGCGTAGATTTGCCGATGACGCTTCGGGGCGTATGCAGCCCGATAACAGGGAGCTGGGCCGCGGCGTCCGCCACCGCACGGGCGGCCAAACGCAAGCCTGGAGCGATAAGCCCACCCTGCACGACGCCCACATCGTCGATGACCTCAAGCGTGGTTGCCGTCCCGAAGTCGACGACGATGAGCGGGAACCCGTAGAGCTGTTTTGCGGCAACGCAATCCGCCACACGATCGGCGCCGAAATCCGCCGGGCTGTTCAGATGCAGCTTCAAACCGGATTTCAAACCCGGCCCCACCACCAACGGACGCACGCCGCAAAGGGTATGCAAAGCTTCGACCCAAGCGTCGGTAAGCCCGGGGACAACGGAGGACACGATGGCGTCGCGCACCTTCGCATCGCAGCCCCGGACCTGCAAAAACGACTTCACGCACAGAAGCGCCTCGTCGGCGGTCAAGCGATCAGGGGTGGTCACGCTCCAAGCGGACGAAAGGGACCCTTCACAGGCCAGCCCCAGATTGGTGACGGAGTTCCCCACGTCAACAACGAGGATCACCCCAGATCCGCCTTGAATCGAACGCGCCATCATGCGACCGCCTTGCTCTCCTTGTTCCCCTTGATCGCCTTGAACGCCACCGCTCCGATAATCCCGCCTACAATGGCGAAAGGCAACCAGCTAAAGCCAAGATCGGTGAAGGGAAGCTGCTTGATGGCGGGCAGCACGCCATAGGTGTCATCAATCGTGGTGAGCAGGCTGACGCCGAACGCCCCGAGGGCGGCGCCCTTGATCGGCCATGTGGTGCCCATCCGCTTCTTGAACAGCACCATGACCACGCACACCATGAACGGCGGGCAAACCACCGACAGGATAGGCGCCGCAAACGCCACGATGGCGTTCAAACCCAGATTGCAAATGGCGAAGGACACCAAAACAGTAACGATGACGCCAGTGCGATACGAGATTTTGCCGTGCGTGGTGCGCTCGAAGTACGATGCCGATGCGCCGGTAAGGCCGATGGCGGTGGTCAGGCACGCAAGCCCGACGATGATGCCGAGGATGATCACGCCGGTGTTGCCGAGCAGATGCTTGGTTATCTCCACGATAAGGGTCGAACGGTCCATGCCGGCCCCGAAGGCGAGCGCGCTTGAAGCGCCAAGATACGTCAATCCGCCGTAAATCACAGCCAGAAGGGCACCGGCAACCACGGAAGCGCCCGCGATGACCTTGAGCTGGTCCTCGCGACGCGTATAGCCCGCAGTGCGCGCCGCGTTCTCCATGACGATGGCGAAGCCCACGCAAGCGAGCACGTCCATTGCCTGATACCCGGCTAAGATGCCGTCCTGCGCGGCGTGGCTTGAAAGCGGGGCACCGATCTCACCGAGCGGATACACGACGCCGGTGACGATGATCACGAACACACAGAGCACCAACAGCGGGGTGAGCACTTTGCCGATGATGCTGACCAAACGCGTTTGACGAATGGAAAGCGCAAGCACCACCGCGAAGAACAGCGCGGAAAACGCCAACATGTTCACAGAATCGCCGAACAGCGGAATCATGGACATCTCGTAGGTGGTAGCGGCCGTACGCGGCTCGGCGATGATCATGCCGGTGCACAAGATGACGGCGGTGTTGAGCACCAACCCCGGCACTCGCCCCAACGAGCCCTCGACGGCTGCGTTCGCCCCGCCTGCAGCGTTGAGCGCGAAGATGCCAAGACAGGAAAGCGCGACGTCGATCAAGATGAAGCACAAAAAGCCGATCACCCAATCGGTTCCGCTTTCCATGCCCAAAAACGGCGGGAAAATAAGGTTCCCGGCACCGAAGAACATGGCGAACAGGGCCAGTCCGGTGATCAAAGTGTCTTTCTTCAAGAATGCTCCTTTATGGAATTGCGTCTGAAATGCCTATTATGACGCAATCCAAACGAAAAAAGAAGCCGGCAACTCGGCGCGATGCCAAAACGTTGCAACAAAAAAGTCTGCGCGAGCAGGCCTTTTCGCTTAACGCTTAATTGAACTTGAAAATCCTCTGGGCAACATGGTACCCGGTGATGCCGATCTTGCGTCCCAGGTTCGTGGGCAGGTTCGTGCCCATGTTCAGCACGCTGTGCCTGACTCGGCGGTATACATCGGAGTTGTTCTCCTTGAGATAACGCCAGATGGCGTCGCGTTCGTCCTCGGCATCGACGGTGTTGATCATGCGCAGGAAGATGCTGCAAATGCACATCATCATGGACAGATAATTCTCCATGTAGCGCTCCAGCCGCTTCTCGGGCACATCGCCGGGAAGCTGGACGGCGTCGATCATGATGCGCGTGACGCGCAGCTGTTGATCGATGCGGCTCATCATGACCGACTCGTTAACGCTTTGGTCGTCGCGGCCAATGAAGTAGCGGTACATGTCAACATCGAGATAGTAGATGGTCTTGACGTGCGGCAGCGGCACGTACACGAAGATGTTGTCCACGTAGAAGGTGTGCTTGGGCAGCTGAAGGCCCATACCGCGCAACAGCTCGGTGCGGTAGATGACCGAGTGCATGAGCAGGTATTGGCTGGGGTTGAAATGCCCCACCTCGGACCAGCCGAACTCGCGACCCTCGGGGAACACGTTGCGGTAATGCATGATGGTGCGCGTGCTCTCGTGCACCTTCTCATACACGTAATTGGCGATGACCAGATCGGTCGGGGCGCTGCGCCCGACTTGGCTGCGCACGTACGCCATGACGTCCTCCATAGCACGGCGATCAAGCCAATCATCGGAGTCGACCACCTTGAAGTACAGGCCGGAAGCGTTCGCCAAGCCGGTGTTCACCGCTTGCCCGTGGCCGCCGTTTTCCTGATGGACGGCCTTGATGATGCCCGGATGGAGCTGTTCCCAGCGATCGGCCTTTTCCGCGGTATCGTCTTTGACCGACCCGTCATCGACGATGACGATCTCGATGTCGTCGCAGCCCTTATCGCCCCCACATGCAAGGATGGATTCGATGCATTTATCCATGTATGCCGCGGAGTTGTAACACGGGATGGCGAACGTGATGCTTTTCATGCCTTTCCTTTCCTGGAAACAACGGCGCGGATGCAGTGGGGAAACGCCGCCGTTCATATGGTCCGCCCGCCATTTTACCGGTAGCAGGCCGCGCAGCCGCCCTATGATAGGACAATATGGATAAAATCCAAGTGAACAGCTCGGGCGCAGCCGAAACCATGCGCAACCGGCAAGACCGCGCCCGGCACATCGCGAAGAAAGGGTACGAACATGAGCTCGTTTCTGGACACCATGCTTGAGCGCGCCAAAGCCGACAAGCAGACCATCGTGTTACCCGAGGGCGACGACCCGCGCACGCTCGAAGCTGCCGAGACCATCTTGGCCCAAGGCGTCGCAAACCTTATCATCTTGGGCAACGTGGCCGCCATCAAGGAATCCGGGCGTGCGCTCGACGGCGCCACGCTGATCGACCCGCAAGACTCCGATTTGCATGACGAGTTCGCAAACACCTTGTATGAACTGCGCAAGCATAAGGGCATGACCCTCGAGCAAGCCGCCGAGAAGGTGCGCGACGTGCTGTTCTTCGGCGTGCTCATGGTGAAAACCGGCCGCGCCGACGGCATGGTCTCCGGCGCCTGCCACTCCACCGGCGACGTGCTGCGCCCCAGCCTGCAGATTCTCAAAACCGCCCCGGGCGTGAAGCTGGTCAGCAGCTTCTTCATCATGGTGGTCCCCAACTGCGAGTACGGCCAGAACGGCACGTTCCTGTTCAGCGACTGCGGCCTGGAGATCCAGCCTGACGCAGAGAAGCTTGCACACATCGCCGTCAACTCCGCCCAGTCCTGGAAAACCCTTATCGGCACCGAGCCTGTGGTGGCCATGCTCTCCCACTCCACCTACGGATCCGCCAAAAACGACGACGCGAACAAGGTGGTGGAAGCTGCCGCCATCGCCCACGAGCTGGCACCCGAGCTGGCGCTCGACGGCGAGCTGCAGGCCGATGCCGCCATGGTGCCTTCCGTGGGCGCTTCGAAAGCCCCCGACAGCAAGGTTGCCGGCAAGGCGAACTGCCTGATCTTCCCCGACCTTGATGCGGGCAACATCGGCTACAAGCTGGTGCAGCGCCTGGCGCACGCCGAGGCGTTCGGCCCGGTGACCCAGGGCATCGCCGCCCCGGTCAACGACCTGTCCCGCGGCTGCAGCGCACATGACATCGTGGGCGTCATCGCCATCACGTGCGTGCAGGCACAGGCGAAGAAAGCCGCCGACGCCCAGTAGCCCGTACCAACGCAAAAGCGCCCCCCGCAACAAGAGCCTGAACCCTAAGCCCACACGCCCCCGCTTCCCGAATCGATGATCACGCTCGGGAAACGGGGGCTTTCTTGTCGAATCTGCCGAGACAACCAAGAACCCCCGCATGCTCCGGGGCCGCAAACCTTGCCAATCACGCATACCGTAACGGCGCCAATGCCGTCATTACGGTTTGAATCTGTTTTGAAGCTTAACCATACGTCCATGGACCCAAAAAAGGCGACCGAGATTTCAAGGCGGCTCGCAACCGCATCGCTCGCTATACGCAGCCCATACCCGCAAACCAGCGGACAACCCTGTTAGCCGCTATCTTAAGTCGATCCGAGGCATCAACACACGCGACACCCGACAACTCTTGACCGCATACGCCAAAAGAAAAGCCCTCTCTCGAGGGCTTTTCGGCATTGCGGGTAACGCAGCGTTTTGCCGCTAAGGGACAACCGGCGGCTTACGGCTGGATGCCCACCATCTGGTCGTGTACGATCTCGTAGGTGTCGCGCGCAATCATGTACTCCTCGTTGGTCGGGATGATGATGATCTGCACCGCGGAATCATCGGTGGAGATGATGCGCTCAAAACCGCGATGGCGGTTCTTCTCCTCGTCCAGCACGATACCCAAAGGCTGCAGGCCGGAGAAGATCATGCGGCGCATCTTGTCGCAGTTCTCACCCACGCCGGCGGTCAGCACGATGGCGTCCACGCCGCCCATGACGGCGATGTACTGGCCGATGTACTTCTTCACCGAATTGGAGAACATGTCATAGGCCAGCATAGCGCGCTCGTTGCCCTCTTCGGAGGCGGTGCGCACGCTGCGCAGGTCGTTGGACACCCCGGAGATGCCGAGCAGACCCGACTGCTTGTTCATGAGGTTGTTCATTTCCTCGGCGGTCAAGTTCTCGTGCTCCATGACGAAGGGCACGATGGCCGGGTCGATGGCGCCGCAGCGGGTGCCCATCATAAGGCCATCGAGAGGCGTGAGACCCATGGAGGTGTCAACGGCCACGCCGTGGTCGATGGCGGAG
>OLNP01002812.1_pt1 | contig 12154 bp, 8 predicted proteins | sample 1671951 | NCBI WGS metagenome assembly OLNP01 (sample SAMEA3136629, study PRJEB25190) | human gut metagenome | biome: human gut; feature: human-associated habitat; material: faeces | place: Austria | collected 2013
TAATCCGTTAGTGGCAAAGGACTTGAAATCTATTAAGGATTATATTGCTGAGGATAATGCAGATAAAGCATTGGAAACAATACAGGAGATTTACCGCCAGTTTGAAAATATACAGCAGTTTCCTTACATTGGTGCAGACTTGTCTAAGCGTGTGAGTTTTAAGACGGATTATAAGTATGTGGTGTGGCAAGATTATGTTGTGCTGTATAAGGTTGGTAAAGATGTAGTAGAGATTTACCGAGTGGTAAATCGGTATCAGGATATTACGAGGATATTTTAGTTTTATTGAGGTGAGATGAATTTAGTCTCGTTAAAATCTGTAATATGGCTTATAGATTAACAAAAGAGAAAGATATCCAAACTTTAATATGGGAGGGAAATAGATGTTATGAAAGTCAGCAAAAAGACAATTGTAATAATGATGATTATTTGTATACTTGTATTATGTATTTCTATCATTTTTGAGTTTACAAATTATGATACAGAAATTGCAAAGGGAATGCATATTGAATATTATAAAAATTTGTGTTTGAGTATGTTTGCAAGTGGACTATTAGTTTTGATTCCTGCTATTGTTCAGTATAATACTGAAAAAAGTAATTATTATATAGAAATGTATCGTTACTTGGATGGTTTATTATATAATGCTTTGGATATCATATCTGTTATGGAAGAGTACAATAATAACGCTGATATATCAAAGATGTTTGATTATTTTGGTATTACATATAATAAAATAGTTTCTTTATATTCGACTTTTACTTATTTTTTTAGGTTATCAAAGAAAGATAGGTTAATTGAAAGTACTATAAACGAAACAACAAGATTTATTATGATCCAAGAGGAGATATTGAAGTATTCTAATAAATTAAAGGCAAAAGAAATATCAGAAGGTGAATATAAGGAATGTTTTGATGTTTTTACGGCTGAGCTGATAAATTCTTATCAAGGAAAATTTATTTCCTATAGAAAAAGTATAGAAAAAAATATGAAAGGTTTATTAGATAACAGAGAATTGAAAACATATACAAATATATAAGGAGAAATCGTATGAGTTTACCAGAATTTAATTTGAGAGGTACATTGGATAAAGGGGTGCATGTATGTAAGTCGGATGAATTTTTTGAAAGATTTTGCTATGGTAATAATACTATTAGAAGTAATTATAAAGAAGTGTTAGAGCAAATGTTTGCTTTTGCAGTAAATAGAAATGCGAGCAGTGTGATTATAGGTGGTTCATTCATAACAAATAAGCCGGATCCAAATGATTTAGATTGTATACTGATTGTTCCAAATGAAGAATGCTGTAATTTTCAGACAAATGAATTGCTGGATATGGATGGCTGTGAATTAGACATAATCATTATAAACGAGAGTAGAAAAGATACTATTTATGCATTTCTGAATATGTTATCAAAAGATAGATATAGTTTAGATGTAGGTATGGTAGAAGTTATTTTAGATAAAGATAAAGATAAATCGACATGGGATGATTATGATGACTATTATAGTGTTGAGGCACTTTTAATGGCTAGAGAAGCATATATCAACAGACATATTATACGGGGAGTTAAAAAGAAGAAAATATTAGTAACAGTTTGTAATGCGGAAAAGTTTCTTATGTGGAATTATGAAATTGCACCAATAGTAAGTTCGAGTGGCTGGATATTTGCTCCCTATTTATATAGAAATGATTGTGATGTTGAGAATGAATTGCAGCGATTTAAAGGGTGGATATCCTTAATGTACTGTACATATGAAAGTGACTTATGCGTTTACGCAGATGAAATGGGTACATTTTTACTAGGAAGATATATGGTTGATGAAAGTAACTATGTTAAGGCACACTTTGATAAGGTTATTCTTTCAAGAACATTATTAAAATCTGATTTTAATTGGTCGGCTATAATAGAGAGGCAAATGGTCAATTTTGTTATCAACTTGAAAGACAAATCAGCAGAAAAAAATGTTTCACAGCATGTATTAAAAAAGTTGAAAAGAGATTCTTTCTTTGGAAAAGCATACATACATGGTTTTGCCGATAAAAAAGTTTTGAACTATACTTATGATGATATGGGAGAACTTTCTAGTCAGGACTTTAAAAACAATGTTTTGCCATTATATCATATGGAGGGAGCCTTGCAAAAAAATATTGATAATGTATGTAGAGATAATATTCAAGAAATTATGAGTAGAAGCATGGATACAGCTGATATTAATTTTAAAACAGCATCCTTACTTAATAATACAAATTATAAACAAGGAGCTCGTGATTTATAGAGTATATTATCTGTTGATATGGGTACAATTTGGGTACAGTAGTTTTGGAACCACATTAAAAAGATACAAAACCGTATCAAAATAATGCGGTTTTGAAACGTAATAACATCAGATTTATATGAAAAATCGAACCCGAAAAAGAGTTTGAGTAGACGTTTTTTTGAATTCAAATTTTAAGAAAGCCTTTAAATAAAGGGCTTTGAACCACATAATTGTATATAATATTACCGAAGTGATACCAATATGATACCATTTCGGCAAATATAGGAGAATAAGGCTCCAATGTGATTAATTAGTCACATTGGAGTCTTTTTTTTGTTTTATAAGCAAGTAAAGTAGTAGCGGTGCTGCCACGACTTTGGGAAGAAATACATTTATATTAAAACTGTGGTCAATGAAAATAAAATAACAATTTATAAAAAAAGGAGATTAGAAATATGTTATCTTTAGTAGTTAATGTATAGTAAGTTAAATAATAAATATATCCTAATAAACTCAGTAAATATAAGGGTTTGTTAGGATATATCATTGTAAAGTATGAACTATTTTTCTTTTCGCGTGATTAGAAGTTCATATCATATTTGAATATAGTTTTTTCCCATAATTTTTTGGAGAACCTTCAGGAATGAAAAACCTGAAGTCTCGTAAGAAGCAGTTGAGGAATAGACGGATTTATACTATAATTTAATTTGAAAAGTTATACCCAAGGGTAAGCAAAAACGAATGAAGGCGAAATGGGGTTTGTTTATGACCGAACAGAAAAAGAATACTATCATAACAAGCGGCGTCGCTGTTCTTGCCGTGATACTGGCATATTGCTTCCGAATTGTAGGCAGGGGCAGTTTCTACCCGATGCTGTTTTCCTATCTGCGCAGCTTTATCTATATCGGTCTGTTCGCTGCCTGGGGGCTCTCCGTCCGTCAGCGGATCGTGCAAAAGCAGGTGTGCAGGTTTATGACGGTCACCGCAGTGCTGCTTATCATCTGGATGGTAGTCCGTTCGGCAAAGTATTTTATATTCTGGCAGCCGGACGCCGTCCGTTACCTGTGGTATCTGTTCTATCTGCCCATGCTGTTTGTGCCTATGCTGGCACTGCTGATTGCCATGTCATTGGGAAAGCCGGACGAATACAAATTCCCCAAGGGAATGTCGGTTCTGTGGATCATCTCCGGTGTATTGCTTCTGCTCGTGCTCACAAATGACCTGCACCAATTCGTATTTACCTTTCCGAAGGACGCCGCCGTGTGGACAGACAAAAACAACGGTTACTCGATAGGCTACTTCATTAGTGTGGGCTGGCAGGTACTATGTGCCTTTGCCGCACTCGTAATTATGTTTTTCAAATGCCGCTTGCAAAAAGGAAGGCTCCACTTTCTGCCCATTGTTCCTATGCTGCTGGCGATTGTTTACAGCGCACTTTACTATGCGGGTGCGGATTGGCTGCTCCACTTGTTCGGCGATATTGCTGCATTCCAAAGTGTGATGTATATTCTGACCTTTGAGTTTTGTATCGCTTGCGGATATATACATTCAAACAGCCGTTATGTGGACTTGTTTGCCTCCTCTGTCGGCACATCGGCAGAGATCACCGACAAGGACTTTACCGTTCGGTATGCAGCTGTAAACACTGCGCCTATCTCAAAGGAAACGATGAAAAAAGCCGAGCAAAGCCCGGTCACGATGGGCGGCTTGACCGTTCACACCATGCCCATTGACGGCGGCTATGCCGTATGGACAGAGGATGTGTCGGCTTTGCGTGACATCAAGGAGGACTCCGAGCTTCTTGCAGACGAGCTTGCCGACAGGAACGAAATACTCCGTTATGAATACAAGCGTGAAGCCAAGCGCCACAAGGTGGAGGAGCAAAACCGCCTGTATGATCTCCTGCGTTCCGCTACGCAGACGCAGATTGACCGCATTGCGGAGCTCACTAATGAATACCGCCGAATCTCAAGCACCGATCCCGACAGCGCCAAAACGCTCCTTGCCGAGATTGCCGTGCTGTGCAGCTATATTAAACGCCGCAAGCATCTGACGCTCCTTACCGACCGAGATATTAAAATAGCGGCAACGGAACTCCACCGTGCCTTCAATGAGTCCCTCCAAACGCTGAAGCTGTTGGGCGTCCGCAGCTCGCTCTATGTGGACGAGTCTCTTTCCATGCTCTCCGGCAAAACGGCGACCGCTGTATTTGATTTTTATGAATCGGTTATTGAAGCCGATATTTTGAATTTAACAGGCATACAGGTAAGCCTCATAAAGGCAGACGGCTTGCGCTTGTCACTGAATGTGTGCTGCAAAGCCGACCTTTCCGCTTTGGTAAGCGGAGACAGTATCCGCTGTGAAAAAGAGGATGACGAGGAATACCAGCGCCTTGTATTTGAAGCGAAAGAAGGTGACAGGAAATGAGTGCATTTTCTTCCATTTCTGAATTTTGGCAGACTATGCTGCCGTTTATCATGCTTGTGGAGATCGTCCTTGAAATCGGGCTGTTTATGTATCAGCTTCTTCGCAGCAATAAGCCTGTGCGCAGCCTGCTGAGTCTGGCGGTTATGGCGGTGATGATTCCACTGCTGTTTTCCGTTTCCCAGGCAGATCCCGATAATATCGGGGACGCATTTCTGCTGGATGCACCGTGGCTGATATTTGCCGCTGCCATTTTCCTTGCGGCAGTTCACTTTGCCATTGCTCTGCCGCGGGAATACCGCCGTAAAAAGAACGAGCTCTCGCCGTTCTCCATTAAGGAAGCAACCGATAAGCTGCCTATGGGCATCTGCTTTGCCGACCCGAACGGCAGGATCATCCTGTGCAACAACCGTATGCGCAGGCTCTCCTTTGCCCTTTGCGGCCACGAGCTGCAAATCAAAAGCGATATGGAAAATGCCCTGAGCGTGCCGGACAGATCCGTAACCGTCAAGGATGATTGCTACATCCTGCCCGACAAGACCGTCTGGCAGTTTCGCACACAAAATATCATCGTGGACAGCGATGACCGCTGGCAGCAGATAACGGCGCACAATGTAACCGAGCTGTATAACGGCTACCAAAAGCAAGAGGAAATAAATAAAGAACTGGCAGAAGTCAATCGAAAGCTCAGGAATATGTACGCTCGCATGGAGGATGATGTCAAGGAGAAGGAAAGCCTTGACCTAAAGGTCTATATTCACGATACCATCGGGCGAAGCCTCCTGACCATCCGTGACATCATAGACAGCGGAGAGGATACCGAGCGAAAGCTTGAGGCGCTGCAAAATGCCATCGGTATGCTGGCAAGCAACCGTGTCACCTCTGTCAGCACAATGGACGAGGTAAAAAGAACCGCACGGCAACTCGGCGTGGCTGTAAAAATCGACGGCTACCTGCCCCGTGATACCGCAGCCGAGGAGCTGACCGTTGCTGCCGCCAAGGAGTGCGTGACCAACTGCATCAAGCACGCAGACGGGAATGAGGTATATATCCGCATTGCCCAGCGCGGCGAACGCTATGATGTTACCATAACCAACAACGGCAAAATACCCACAGAGCCGATAAAGGAAGGCAGCGGCCTATCAACGCTTCGCCGCAGTATTGAAAGCTCCGGCGGTGAAATGCATATTTCGCACAATCCACGATTTGCTCTTCTGATTACGATTCCCACAAAGGAGATCAGCCTATGATAAACACCATACTTGTAGAGGATGATTTATACATCCAAAAGCACTTTGTCGATCGTCTTGCTGCAGACGGCGAGTTTCATCTTGTCGGCGTTTTCCGTGACGCCTTTGAAGCGGAAAAGCATTGCGACGCCACCGTAAAGCTCGTCCTTATGGATGTGCAGACGCAGCACAAGCACTCCGGTCTTGCCGCCGCAGAGCGCATCAAAAAGGCTTTTCCGCAAATCAAAATCGTTGTGGCTACCTCGCTTGTCGATCCCGAAGTTTTGCAAAGAGCCAAAATGGGTGCTGCCGACAGCCTGTGGTATAAGGACCACGGCACAGAGGAACTGATGAGCGTGGTAAAGCGCACCCTGGCAGGCGAAAAGGTATTCCCCGACATCGCTCCGACCATTGAAATGGAGGGTACGATGTCCGATGCCTTCTCGCCACGGCAGTTAGACATCCTGCGGCTTTACATAAAGGGCTTTACCTATCAGGAAATTGCCGATAAGCTGGGCATTTCCAAAAACGGCGTTCGCTGGAACCTGGACGATATGGTGGAAAAGGGCGGCTTTGAAAGCAGAGAAGCACTGGTTGCAACCGCCATTGAAAACAAGCTCATGGTAACCACCTTAAAAGACGAATAAGCAAAACTGAACCCCTTGGCTGTATGGTCAAGGGGTTTTTCGCGCCCAAAAGGCAAAAATTTTTTGAAAAAATCGAGATTTTTCTTCTGTTACTGGCACAAGTGCCAGTGACAAGCGCCAAAAAATCAGTACAATTGATACTGTAAGATTAGAGTTATGCTTTTTGAAGGTGGTGATGAATGATGAAAAAAATCGTTTTGGACATTCAGAGCGATATCCATGCGCACACCATGGAGCGAATGCTGATGCAAAAATTGGACGATTGCCAAGTTGTGATTTCCGAGTCGCCGGACGCAACCGTCGAGTGGTGCAAGACGCATCGACCGGATGTGCTTTTAATGGAGGTCAAGGCGTATTCGCCATGGATGTTCAAAGAACGAATGGCAATCCGTGACAAGGTAGAACGGAACACGGAAAACTGCCGGGTCATTCTCTTTGTGGATGACGATACAGACGGAGAGTTGACCGAAAAGGTACGGCAGGCAAAGCGCGAGGGTCTGATAGACGCTTTTCTCTTCGGTTCGGTATCCGAAAACTACTTTGCTTCGGTAATCGACAGTGTTTAAATCAGGCAACACAAAATGCATAGACAAATTTTCAAAATGATATTGAGAGAGGAAGTGATAATATGACAAAAACAAACACACGAAGTCGCATCGTCAGCATCCTGCTGGTGCTTGTGATGCTACTGACAATGGTGCCCATCACCGGCGTGACGGCAAATGCGGCGGACACATCATGGACGACGGTCAACACCTATGACCAGCTGAAGGCGGCACTGAGCAATCAGAATCCGCCGGACAATATCAAACTGGGCAGCGATATCGACACCGGCACACTGAACAGCGGCATGGGCATCCTTGAGACGCTGGAGGTCAAGGGCAGGAAGCAGCTTGACCTGAACGGCCACACCCTGCGGATGTACTCCGCAAAAACCGCCATGAGCGATATGATCACGATCAAGCGCGGCGACCTGACGGTGCTGGACAGCAGCTCCGGCCAGAAGGGAACCATTCTCGGCTCGACCTACAACGACTCATGCTACCTCTTTAATATACAATACGGAAAGCTCACCCTAAACAGCGGAACGCTGAAGGTGGACGCCGGCAGCCTCAAGACCGAGAACAAATGGAGGCGCGTGATCTACTGCTACGTCGGCGGAACCGTCACCATCAACGGCGGCACGCTCCATGTTGCACCGGAGACATATGAAGGGGAAAATAATGCTTACGGCCAGTACTTTGAGGAGGAGTATAGGGACCTGCTCAACGGCTACTGCGGCTATACGCTGATGGCGGCGAACTCCTGCAAGGTGAGCATCAACGGCGGCACCTTCCAGGGGCCTGTGCGTCTGGACGCTGGCGGCAGCGACTGGAAGGAAAATGAACCGCGCATCCAGATCAACGGCGGCACCTTTGAAAAGAAGGTCATGCTCAATGGCCCGGGTGACGGCACCAAACCGCTCACCGTGATCAACGATGGTACTTTCCTCGACTATGTACAGGCATGGGTGGCTGCCAGCTTTGAGAACAGCTTTTCCACATCCGAAGTGGTCATCAATGGCGGTGAGTTCAGCAAGAAATTCTGGCTGAGGCCAAAATTTGTAGATAAAAACGACAAGGATTTAACGGGTTACCATGTAGCGGCAAAGCTGAACGGCGGCACGTTCCATAAAACATTGTCAGTTGATAAGCAATCCTCGGATTATGGTCATGCACCTGTGAGACCGCGCCTGTCGTATAGCGATGTCACTTTTTTGGCAGATGAAATGCTGGGGAAAAACGCCGTTCAGACCGGCAAGGGCACTTTTGCGGCACAGGACACCAGCAGCTACCGCGAATACATTCCCTATTACGATTACAACAAAGCTGGGCGATGGTCAGAGGGCTTTGTATTTGAGATCAAGGCTGTGAATAACCAGCCGACCAAGATTCTATCGAACGCATGGGGAATGAAGTCCGTTACGCTGGACGGCAACCCCATCGACTACTTCAAGGACTGGAAGGGCACCGTTGAGCGGATGGACAACAGCACGGCGCATACCCTCAAGTTCGAGTGGAATCCTCTGGCGAAGGAGCTGAAAGACGCAGGCTACAGCTATCGCGCAGAGTGCGACCGCTATATCTCCGGTTCTTCCGCGGTGCAGCAGACAGATACCATCGCTGCCGATAAAACCTCGCATACGGTCACCATTCCTGCGGGCGCAGACCCCAAGGTCTATTCCTATGATTTGCAGCTGAATCTGCAAAAGGACGGCAGCTCCGTCGGCATTTTCGTCAACCAGCATATCGTCAAGCTGGTGGTGAACGAAGCACCGGTGGTAACGGAGATCTCCAGTGCCCCCGTTCGGCTGAGCGCGGCGCTGAAACCCGGAACTTCCGCTCCCAGCGCTACGGCTGTCGGCAGCGGCTATACCGTGGACAGCATCAACTGGTATACGGACAATAGCTGCACTGAACCGGCAAGCGCTTTCGTTGCAGGAACGGAATACTGTGGCAAAATCGTACTGAAGTCCGCAGAGAACTATAAGTTCGCGGCTTCTGCAAGCGCACTGTTCTTCTGCGATGACCCCAACGAGAATTATTCTATTATTGGCAGCTCTACTGTTGCAGAGGACGGTTCCTCTCTGACCCTTGTTGTGAAGGGAACGGCTGTTTCTGCTCTCAAGTGGGATAGCGTTGATAAAACTAACCGGACCTATACCATCGGGGATAGCGCGCTGACGTTCAATGCCAAGGCAATGGGCGGCGACAGCAGCAAGCCCATCACCTATAAGCTGATTGCGAAAAAGGACGGCACGGAAACGGTCAAGGCATCCGCAACGGTTGCGGCCTCCGCGACGGACAGTTTCTCTGCTTCTCTCAGATTTACTGATACAGGCAGCTATGAGTGCTGGTTCAAAGCCACACGCGGCAATGTGACCATCACCAGCGACCACTTCACCGTAACGGTCAACGCCCCCGGGCTGTCCATTGCAAATCAGTCTGGCGATCTGACCGTAAAGCAGAACGCGACCGCACGCCTGTTTGTCAAGGCGGTGGGTCATGGTGTGAACTATCAGTGGCAGGTCAAGAATGGCGGCGCTTGGAACGCGATTTCCAGTGAAACAGCTTATGATTATGCCGCCCCAACGACCAATGTTGGCGAAAAGACCTATCGCTGCAAGGTTACGGACAAATATGGCGCAACCAAATATACTAATGAGATGACGGTTACAGTGACAGAGGTCGCTGATTCGTTCCTCACTCCGGCAATCCCTCTGGCAGCCGTCAATGGCGATGCACCCGATCCTGCCAAACTGTGGTCGGATAAAGATGTAACGCCTAACGGCTGGCTGGGTCTGAAAGCTGAGTACGATGTGACCGCCGGCGATACTTTCCACGGCGTTGCAACATTCTCTACGATCCCGACGGGCTTTAACATGAATGGTCGTGACATTTACTATGACAGCTACAACAACATTCAAAAGACGCCTGTGCTTGGCACCATCAGCTATGAGTGGGAGGGAACCACAAAAAACCCATGGGAGGCAACTTCGGGTGATTTCACCTCTTTGGGTACGGACGCTCATGCATCGTTCATGATTCCGAGTGGGGTTGATACCTACTATGTTGTGCTAAGAGTTACGAACACGATTGGGGAAGGATATGGAAACCACGCGACAAGCACGGTCTATATCACTTTCCATGTTTCTGCGGCTCATACGCATACCTACGCCTATGCCCAGCTTAATGAAACCAGCCACACCAAGTATTGCACCGCTTGCGATGACAGCATCACGGAAACCCATACGATGGAAAATGGAGTGTGCAAGTACTGCGGTTATGCTCCCGCAAAGACCTATTCCGTCACCGTGACCGACGGCAGTGCTGATCACAGTACAAATGTTGCCCCTGGCACAAAGGTTACTCTGACTGCGAACACCGCCCCATCAGGGCAGGAGTTCGACAAATGGGCGGGTAATGTTACTGTCGCATCCGACAACACCTTCACCATGCCAAACCATGATGTGATGGTGGCCGCTACTTATAAGCCTATCGCCCATACCCACGATACTGATGCGCAGCCTTGGGTATACATGGACCCAGGTACGCATATCAAGACCTGCACAGCAGGTGACGATTTCAAGGTGGAGGCCCACGACTTCTCCGCATGGACGAAGGTTGATGAAAGCACACACAGCCGTACCTGCTCCAAGTGCAAGAATTCCGGCGAAGCCACAAACTACACCGAAACCGCCGAGCATACCTGGGTATGGGTAGTGGATCAGGAAGCGGCGCTGAATCAGCCCGTCAAGCAGCACGAGGAATGCACCGGCTGCCATGCTAAGCGCAGCGAGAACACCGAGAACACCGAGATCCCCGCCCTGCGGGATTACGCCGTTACCGTCACCGGCGGCACGGCAACCGTTGCCGCAGGCACATCCATCACCCGCGCCATGGAGGGCGTTGAGGTCACCGTTACGGCAGACGTACCGAAGACCGGCAAGGTCTTTGATAAGTGGGTCGTTAAGGCAGGCGGCGTAACACTGGCTAACGAGACCAGCGCCACTACCACCTTCACCATGCCCGGTAATGATGTGAAGATTGAGGCCACCTATAAGGATGCGCCTCCTAGCCATAGCGTATACGTTGGAATGACATATACGGCAGGAAATTTCATATACCAGATTACATCAATTGATACTGCAACATTAGGACAATCAAAGGTTATTGGTGTAGTAGCTGCTAAGAAGAATAAAATAACAAAGATTACAATTCCGGACAGAGCAGATTGTAAGGGATATAGATTAAATGTAACAGCCGTTGGAGACAAGGCATTTAAGTCTATGAAGAAACTTAAGAAGGTAACATTTGGCTCAAATGTAAAAGTCATTGGAAAGAATGCATTCAGCAACTGTAAGAAGTTAAACAAGATTAGCTTTAAGAATGTTACAACAATTGGTAACAACGCGTTTGCCGGCTGCAAGGCCCTTAAGGAGCTTACAATAGGTAACAAGGTAACTGTTATCGGAAAAAATGCATTTAAGGAGTGCTCAAAACTTGAAACAGTAGTAATTGGAAAAGCAGTTAAGACAATAAGTTCTAAGGCATTTATAGGAGATAACAAGATTAAGAAGATTACATTCAAAGGTAAAAAACTTAAGACTGTAAAGAAGGATGCATTTAGCAAGAAAGCAAAGAAAAATATTAAGTCTAAGAAGACTAAACTTAAAGGAAATAAGAAAGCCATTAAGTTGTTTAAGAAGAAACTTAAAATTAAATAATTAAAAAGTAATTAAAGAGTAATTAAAGAGGCTGGCTTTTTAAGAGATGGACATGTCATGTATGTCTTGTATTCTGCGAAAAGGTAGCCTCTAATAAGTTTATTAAAAGGGAGATAAAATGAAAAAATTAGCAGTTTGTTTACGAGGTATGCATATGTCAAAGATGGGAAGACCAAAATCAGACAATAACAAAGATAAAATTGTTGCTGTAAGGCTTACAGAAGAACATCAAAGACTTACAATGTATGCCAAAAAACATTCTTTGAAAATTTCAGATGTACTAAAGAATGGATTGTACGAAGTGCTTAACAAATAGATGCAGATAA
>OLNP01002814.1_pt1 | contig 12154 bp, 9 predicted proteins | sample 1671951 | NCBI WGS metagenome assembly OLNP01 (sample SAMEA3136629, study PRJEB25190) | human gut metagenome | biome: human gut; feature: human-associated habitat; material: faeces | place: Austria | collected 2013
GAGCTCGTAGCAGCATTCGCCGTCGAACTCAAACAGGCCGTTTTCGTCCTTCGGGAAATGCGCCGGGACCCAGTCGAGGATCACGCCGATCCCCGCCTGATGGCAAGCGTCGACGAACTGCATGAGCTGCTTCGGCGTCCCGTAGCGGTGGGTCGGGGCGAAATAGCAGGTGATCTGATAGCCCCACGAGGGGTCGTAGGGATATTCCATGATGGGCAGCAGCTCGATATGCGTATAGCCCATATCCTTGACATAGGGAACCAGCTCCGCCGCAAGCTCCTCATAATTGAGATAGCTGCCGTCTTCATGCCGTTTCCACGAGCCTGCGTGGACCTCGTAGATATTGACCGGGCGTTTGATCGCGGACTGCTTTGCGGTGCGGGCACGATAGAGCGCGTCATGCCACTCGAAGCCGTCCGGCGGATCGATCATGCTGGAGGTGTCCGGCAGCGCGCAGCAGCGGTTCCCGTACGGGTCGGTCTTGTAGACTGTGCGGCCGTCCGGGCCGGTCACGCAGTATTTATATGCCTGCCCGGCCTTTGCGTAGACAGAGACGGCCTCCCATACGCCCTCCGAGATCTTCCGCATGGGAAGATCCTCTGTGTTCCAGAAATTGAAGTCGCCGACGACGCACACAGACTGCGCGTGCGGCGCCCAGACGCGGAACACATAGCCCTCGCCGTCTTCATGCGTGTGGCAGCCGAGATATTCATAGGCGTCTGCCGCAGGGCCGGAATGGAACCGTTTTAAAAAAGCTGCCAGCTTCTGCATACTGGACTCCTCTCTTTCTTCTGTGCTTAAGCCCGCCCGGAGGCGGCATATAAAAACTGTTTACTGTATTTCAATCCTATTATACCTTTTTGTCCGCAGCAATGCAAGTGAAATCCGGCCTTTCCGCGCCGGTTCGTCTACATTTGGAAAAATCCTCAAAAATCACGCCGGACTCTTGACTTCATCGACAAACTGTGTTAAAGTTTGATATATTGAATGCCATGACGAAACCAAGTACGCCCCGATCCATCCTGTCCAGAGAGCTGCCGTTTGGTGCAAGGCAGCACAGGCATCCGGGCGGAATACCTTTCCGAGCAGCTTCCTGAACGCGGTCTGCCCGCAAGTAGGCGAAGACGGGTGCGCCCGATACCGCGCAGTGGGCATGATCGTGCCCGTTGAGGCCGCGCAGGCGGTAAATAGAGGTGGTACCACGGGAGCTTCTCGTCCTCTGCACTTTTTCAGAATGTGCAGCGGGCGTTTTCTTTTATCTGCGATCCGCTGCAAGGGAGGATTTTGTATGGTCATTACTGATTTTCTGGAACGGAACGCAAGACTTTACGGGTCTGACATTGCGCTGGTCGAGGTCAATCCGTCGGAAGAGCGCGACAGCGCCGTTACCTGGCGCGAGGCGAGTCTGATCGCCGAGGCGCAGCCCGACGCGCCGTACCGGCGGGAGCTTTCATGGCGGGATTTTGACCGCCGGGCCAACCGGTTTGCAAACTTCCTTCTGAGCCGGAACGTCCGGCGCGGCACGAAGGTCGGCATTCTGCTGATGAACTGTCTGGAATGGCTGCCGATTTATTTCGGCATTCTCAAGGCCGGGTGCATCGCCGTTCCGCTCAACTTCCGGTATGCGTCCGATGAAATTTCCTACTGTCTCGATCTGGCAGATGTGGAGGTGCTGGTCTTCGGGCCGGAATTTGTTTCACGGCTCGACCCGATTCAGGCAGGCCTGACGCGGGTAAGACTCCGGCTGTTTGTGGGCCGGAACGTGCCGGACTACGCCGAGGACTGCCGCAGACTGATGGGCTTCTGTTCGTCTAGCGTCCCGCCCATCGCGCTGGACGAAGACGACGACGCGGCGATCTACTTCTCATCCGGTACGACCGGCTTCCCGAAGGCGATCCTGCACCGGCACAGAGCGCTTGTCTGCTCCTGCGTGACCGAACAGCACCACCATGGGCAGACAAAGGACGACGTGTTCCTATGCATTCCGCCGCTCTATCACACGGGCGCGAAAATGCACTGGTTCGGGAGCCTCATTTCCGGGAGCAAGGCCGTGTTGCTGCGCGGCGTAAAGCCGGAGTGGATTCTTCGTACAGTCACAGAAGAAAAATGCACCATCGTCTGGCTGCTGGTCCCCTGGGCGCAGGATATTCTGGACGCCATTGAATCCGGGCGCGTCAATCTTGAGCACTATCTGCTCGACCAGTGGCGGCTCATGCACATCGGCGCGCAGCCGGTCCCGCCCAGCCTCATCAAGCGCTGGCTCAAATACTTCCCGCATCACAAATACGACACAAACTACGGCCTCAGCGAGTCCATCGGCCCCGGCTGTGTGCATCTTGGCGTGGACAACATCGAAAAAATCGGCGCGATCGGCAAGGCCGGCTATCTCTGGCAGACGCGCATCCTTGACGAGCGAGGGAACGATGTTGCGCCCGGCGAGATCGGCGAGCTTGCCGTCAAGGGACCCGGCGTCATGAAATGCTATTATAAAAACCCGGAGGCGACTGCCGAGATCCTGCACGGAGACTGGCTCTGGACGGGCGACATGGCCCGTGAGGACAAGGACGGGTTCATTTATCTGGTTGACCGCAAGAAGGACGTCATCATTTCCGGCGGCGAAAATCTCTATCCCGTACAAATCGAAGATTTCCTGCGCAGAAATGAGAAAATCAAGGACGTGGCAGTGATTGGCCTGCCGGATCAGCGGTTGGGCGAGATTGCAGCGGCAATTATTGAGCTGAAGGACGGCGCAGACTGCACGGAGACGGAAATTCAGGACTTCTGCCGGGAGCTGCCGCGCTATAAGCGCCCGCGCCGCGTGATCTTCGCAAAAGTCCCGCGCAACCCGACGGGGAAAATCGAAAAGCCCGTTCTGCGGCAGATCTACTGCGGCGGAAGACTTGTCGAGGAGCAGACAAAGGCATAACCTTCCCAAGCTTGACGAATGCAGTCGAAATGATTAAAATATAATGATAATTTTCATGCGGCTGAGCCGCGAACAGGAGGAATCTCGATGAAAACCCTGATGCTCGGCAACGAGGCTGCCGCGCGCGGCCTGTACGAGGCCGGATGCAGCTTTGTCTCCAGCTATCCCGGCACACCCAGCACGGAGATCACGGAATGCGCAGCCAAATATCCGGAAATTTACGCAGAATGGGCGCCTAACGAAAAGGTAGCGATGGAGGCTGCGTTCGGCGCAAGTCTGGCAGGCTACCGCAGCTTCTGCGGCATGAAGCACGTCGGCTTGAACGTTGCGGCAGACCCGCTGTTTACGCTGTCCTATACCGGTGTGCGCGGCGGACTTGTCATCGGCGTGGCGGACGACGCAGGTATGCACTCGTCGCAGAACGAGCAGGATTCGCGCCATTACGCCATTGCGGCAAAACTGCCGATGCTTGAGCCGTCGGACGCGGCGGAATCGCTGGCGTTCGCAAAGCTGGCGTATGAGATATCCGAAAAATTTGACACGCCGGTGCTTCTCAAAATGTGCACCCGCGTTGCGCACGCGCAGAGCGTGGTGGAGCCGTCTGAGCGGCAGGCATTCACGCCTGTTCCCTATGAAAAGAATATTGCCAAATTTGTGATGATGCCTGCCTGCGCCAAGGCGCGGCACCCCATTGTGGAGCAGCGGACGCTTGCCTTGCAGGCATGGGCCGAGACAGCGGAGATCAACCGCATGGAGGACGGGGCCGACCATTCGATTGGTCTGATCGCGTCCTCGACCAGCTATCAGTACGTCAAAGAGGTCTGCGGCGACCGGTACCCTGTTCTGAAGCTTGGCATAGTCTATCCCCTGCCGGTGAAAAAAATTCAGGCGTTCGCCAAAAACGTTGAGAAAGTTATTGTCGTCGAAGAGCTGGACGGGATCATTGAGGCGCATTGCCGTGCCATCGGCGTACAGAACGTCACCGGCAAGGAGCTGTTCGGCTGCATCGGCGAATTCAGCCAGAATTACATAGCAGAAAAGCTCGGTATGCCTGTCCATTCTGGAAAGAAGCTGGACGAAGCCGTTCCAGCCCGTCCGCCGGTCATGTGCGCGGGCTGTCCGCACAGGGGTCTGTTCTATACGCTGAAAAAGAACAAGCTGACAGTGCTGGGCGATATCGGCTGCTATACGCTGGGCGCTGCCGCGCCGCTTGCCGCCATCGACACGACCATCTGTATGGGCGCGTCCGTTTCAGGTCTGCACGGGTTCAACAAAGCCTCCGGCGAAAAGAACGCAGCGAACACCGTCGCCGTCATCGGCGATTCGACGTTCATGCACTCTGGCGTGACAGGACTGATCAACATTGCGTATAACGAATCGACCTCGACCGTTATCATTCTCGACAACTCCATCACCGGCATGACCGGCCACCAGCAGAACCCGACGACGGGCTTCAACCTCAAGGGCGACCCCTGCACAAAGATCGATCTGGAGGCGCTGTGCCATGCCGTCGGCATCCGCCGGGTGCAGATCGTCGACCCGTATGATCTGGCTGCCTGCGACAAGGCGGTCAAGGAGGAGCTGGCAGCAGACGAGCCGTCGGTCATTATCTCCCGCCGTCCGTGCGCGCTGCTCAAATACGTCAGACACCCCGGCCCCATCGAGGCAAAGCCCGAAAAATGCGTAGGCTGCAGATCCTGCATGAAGCTCGGCTGTCCGGCCATCAGCGTGATGGGTGGAAAAGTGCAGATCGACAACACCCTCTGCACAGGCTGCGGCCTGTGCCGCCAGCTGTGCCATAAGGGCGCGCTGGGCGAATGAGACAAGGAGGCACTGTCATGGATACGAAAAATATTATGATTGTCGGCGTCGGCGGACAGGGCACGCTTCTGGCCAGCAAGCTTCTGGGCAGAATTCTGCTGGAAAACGGCTATGACGTGAAGGTCAGCGAGGTTCACGGCATGAGCCAGCGCGGCGGCAGCGTCGTGACCTACGTGCGCTATGGCGAGAAGGTCTACTCTCCCATTATCGACAAGGGTGAGGCCGATTTTGTCCTCTCGTTTGAGCTGTTGGAAGCGGCCCGGTGGACTGAATATCTGAAGGAGGGCGGCGTTCTGCTGACCAATACGCAGAAGGTCAACCCCATGCCGGTCATTACCGGCGCGGCGGAGTACCCGAAGGCGCTGGAGAAAAAGCTTGCGGCGCTTCCCATCCGCCTCGACGCGATGGACGCGCTGGGGCTTGCGCTCAGAGCGGGCTCGGCCAGGGCCGTTAATCTTGTGCTGCTGGGCAGACTCAGCCGGTATTTCCACTTTACGGACGAGCAGTGGCAGGACGCGATTGAGAAGAGCGTCCCGGCAAAATTCCTCGAACTCAACAAGAAAGCCTTTGCGCTCGGCGCGGAGGCATAAGCATAAGGAGAACCCATGGAACGGTATTATCAGAAGGAAATCGAATGCGCCAGCCGGGAGCAGATCCGGACATGGCAGGACGAGCGGCTCGTCCGTCAGGTGCGTCATGTGTGGGACAATGTGCCCTATTACCGCGCAAAGATGGAGGCGGCGCACGTTGCGCCGGACGATATCAAGGGCCGGGACGATCTTTACAAGCTGCCGTTTTTGAGCAAAGCCGATCTGCGGGAGGCATACCCGTTTGGTCTTCTGGCAGAGCCGCTGGAAAAGTGCATCCGCATCCACTCTACCTCCGGCACGACCGGCAAGCGCGTCGTCGCGTTTTACACGAAGGAGGATATTGACCTCTGGAACGACTGCTGTGCGCGTGCGCTGGCAGCCGCGGGCGCAGGCCCGGAGGATGTATGTCAGGTCGCGTATGGCTACGGCCTGTTCACCGGCGGCTTCGGACTCAACGGCGGCAGTCAGAAGCTCGGCTGCCTGACGCTGCCGATGTCCTCCGGCAACACCGACCGGCAGCTGCAATTTATGGAGGATCTCGGTTCGACCGTTTTGTGCTGCACACCGTCTTACGCGGCGTATCTGGCTGAATCTATTCACGAGCGCGGCTTGCGGGACAAGATCCATCTGAAGGCCGGTATTTTCGGCGCAGAAGCATGGAGTGAGCAGATGCGTCAGGATATCCAGAAGAGCCTCGGCATCAAGGCCTATGATATCTATGGCCTGACGGAGCTTTCCGGCCCGGGTGTTGCGTATGAATGCAGCGCGCAGGCCGGTATGCACATCAACGAGGATCATTTTATCGCAGAAATTATCGACCCGGATACCGGCGAGGTGCTGCCGGAGGGAACACAAGGCGAGCTGGTGTTTACGTCGATCACGAAGCAGGCCTTCCCGCTGCTGCGCTACCGCACGCGCGATATCTGCATTCTGCGTCATGAGGACTGCCCCTGCGGGCGGACGCATATCAAGATGTGCAAGCCCATGGGCCGCAGCGACGATATGCTGATCGTCAAGGGCGTCAACGTCTTCCCGTCGCAGATCGAGACGGTGCTGCTCGAACAGGGCTACACATCCAACTATCAGATCGTGGTCGACCGCGTCAACAACTCCGACACGCTCGATGTGCTCGTCGAGATGACGCCGGAGCACTTCTCTGACTCTCTGGCCGAGATCACGCAGCGTGAAAAGAGCCTTGTCGCCGCACTCAAGGCAATGCTCGGCATTTTCGCACAGGTGCATCTTGTTTCCCCGAAATCCATCGCCCGCAGTGAGGGCAAGGCCATCCGCGTCATCGACAAGCGCAGGATCTAAGGAGGAAAAGGCTATGGCGATTCATCAGATTTCCGTATTTTTGGAAAACCGGGCCGGGCAGCTGGCTGAGATCACGGCGCTGCTTGCAAAAAACAATATCGATCTACGCGCGATTAATATTGCCGAGACGAGCGATTACGGCGTGCTGCGCCTCATTGCCAGCCACGAGCCGGAGGCGTGCCGCGTACTGCGCGAGAACGGATTTATCTTCTCGGCCAGCGAGGTCGTCGCCGTCGGCGTGCCGGATGAGCCGGGCGGGCTGAGCCGCCTGCTGCAGCTTCTGGCAGAAAGGCAGATCGACGTCCAATATATGTATTCGATTTTCGGCCAGCCGAACGGGATGGCCTATATGATCCTCCGTGTTGCAGATCCGGCAGAAGTCTCGTCGCTGCTGCACACGAACGGAATGCAGCTTGCCGGTGCGGCAGAGCTCGGCATTGTTTCATCAGATCAGGAAAGGCAGGAATAAACGATGCAGGAAATGAGCAGAAAAAACAAATTATTCACCGACTCCGTCATTCGCCGCATGACGCGTGTGAGTCTTGCGTGCGGCGCGATCAATCTGGCGCAGGGCTTCCCCGATTTTGACCCGCCCAAGGCGCTCACCGACCGTCTGGCCGAGGTCAGCGCACTCGGCCCGCACCAGTACCCCATCACGATGGGCGCGCCGAACTTCCGGCAGGCGCTGGCGCGTAAGGCTGGGCGCTTCATGGGACGCACGCTTGACCCGGAAACGGATATGGTCGTGACCATCGGCTCGACCGAGGCCATGGTCGACACGATCTTTGCCCTGACGAACCCCGGCGACAAGATCATCATGTTCTCCCCGTATTTTGAGAATTACCGCGCGCAGGCCATCATGGCTGACTGTGAGCCGGTTTTCGTTCCGCTGGTACCGCCGGAGTTCAATTTCGACGCAAATGTGCTGGAAGACGCGTTCAAGCAGGGTGCGAAGGCCATTCTGATCTGCAACCCATCGAACCCGTCCGGCAAGGTCTTCACCTATGACGAGCTGAAGCTCATTTCCGAGCTGTGCATCAAGTATGACGCGTTTGCCATTATGGACGAAGTCTATGAGCATATCGTCTATGACGGCCACAAGCATATCTACATGAACAGCCTGCCCGGGATGTGGGAGCGGACGGTCAGCTGCTCAAGCCTGTCCAAAACGTATTCCATCACCGGCTGGCGGCTCGGCTACGCCATCGCGCCGCAGCCCATCATGGACCGCATCAAGCAGTACCACGACTTCAATACCGTCGGTGCGCCGTCTCCGCTGATGGAAGCCGCCGTTGTGGGCCTCGATATGCCGGACAGCTATTATCAGGAGTTCGGCGCGCATTATGCGCACATGAAAAAACTGTTCACCGACGGCTTAAAGCAGATCGGCATTCCGTTTACCGACCCGCAGGGCGCGTATTTCGTACTGGCTGATATCGGCCCATATATGCGCAAGGGCGAATCCGATGTGGATTTCTGCCTCGAAATGGCGGAAAAGGTCGGCGTGGCCTGCGTTCCCGGCACGTCGTTCTTCAATGAGAACATCAATCACATCGTCCGCGTCCACTTTGCCAAGAAGGACGAGACGCTCTATGAGGCGCTTGAACGCCTGTCCCATCTGAAGGAAAAAATGGGCTGATAACAAAAGCAGCGGCTTCCGAACCGGAGGCCGCTGCTTTTGCATAGCAGATGTTTTTTTCTCACATACTATCCCGACTTAATATTGGAAAGCGGGGATACGCATGAAGGGATTTGCAATGCTGAGGATCGGCGAGGTCGGCTGGGTGGAAAAGCCCCGTCCGGTATGCGGGCCGTTGGACGCGGTCTGCCGTCCGCTTGCGGCGGCAGTCTGCACGTCGGACGTGCATACGGTCTGGGAGGGCGCAGTCGGCGACCGGCACGACCTGATCCTGGGGCATGAATGCTGCGCGGAGGTTGTGGAGACCGGCGCGCTGGTAAAGGACTTTCAGCCCGGCGACCGGGTGCTTGTTCCGGCCATCACGCCGGATTGGAGTTCATTGGAGGCACAGGCGGGCTATGCGATGCACTCCGGCGGAATGCTGGCCGGATGGAAGTTTTCGAATATCAAAGACGGCGTATTTGCAGAGTATTTCCATGTAAACGACGCTGACGGCAATCTGGCGCATCTGCCGGAAGGCATGGACGTTCTGGAAGCCTGTATGCTCTCAGACATGGTGCCGACCGGCTTTCACGGCGCAGAGCTGGCGGACGTGCAGTTCGGCGATACAGTGCTCGTGGTCGGTATCGGCCCGGTCGGACTAATGTCTGTGGCGGGCGCAGCCCTTCGGGGCGCGGCCAGAATCCTTGCGGTCGGAACACGGCCCGTCTGCGTAGAAGCAGCGCGGCAATATGGCGCTTCCGATTTTATCAGCTACAAAGACGGCCCCATTGACGAGCAGGTTCTGGAACTGACAGGCGGCAAGGGCGTCGACTGCGCAATCATTGCGGGCGGCGATGCGGATACGTTCATTCCGGTCATAAAAGCTCTGAAGCCGGGCGGAAACATCGGAAATGTCAATTATCTCGGCAGCGGAGAATATGTGCGCCTGCCGCGTGCGGAGTGGGGCGTCGGGATGGGCCACAAGCAAATAAACGGCGGTCTCATGCCGGGCGGACGGCTGCGGATGGAAAAGCTGGCCGCGCTCATGACAAACGGGCGGCTCGATGTAAAGCCGCTGATCACGCACGTTTATGACGGCTGGGACGCGCTGCCGCAGGCGCTCCGGCTCATGAAGGACAAGCCGCGCGATCTCATTAAGCCGGTTGTGCGGTTATGATGGCTCGGAACCGGCTGTCAGATTGAGATAGTAATATTCCGTCTGCGCGGACAGCGGAACAGCGTTCCCCTGTCCGTCAAACTCAAAATTTTGCCCATAGATCGTAACCAGACCGCGCGTATCCAGACGCGCGGTCTGGTTTTGCAGTGCCAAAGCGCTTCCGGTTGTCATAATTCCATAACCGTCAACTAATTCATTATAAAATCCAAAGAAATCGAAGCTGTGCGGTTTGCGGAAAACAGCTTCAACGCAGACTGTGCCGCCTTCCGGGATGGTGATCTCCGCTGCGGCATAGCAGACACGCTGAACGGTTTCCGCGTCCTGGAGCAGATCGTCCAGCCGGCCCTCACTGTAACGCTCGGCGGGTGTGGCAGAGCAGACGCCGTACTGCGTCAAAAGCTCCGCGGCGGCTGCTGCAAGCCGTTTTACCTCGTCGGCAGAGGCATCCGCGCCGAGCTGTGCGGCGGCGGTCTGCCGCAGGAGTTCCGCAAGGGGCATTTCCGTGCGCGTTACGGTTCCTTTGAGCGAATCCAGCTCCTTTCCCTGCTCGCAGCTCCCGTCGGTATAGCCCTGCATGGCGCAGCCGGTCAGATCCTGCCCGAGCACGGCAAGCAGATGCAGCGTCTGATTATGTACCCTTGTAAAATAGCTGTACTGCGGCTGGCCTGTCGCTTCGTTCTGGCCATAGCCGTTGATCCCATAGGTCAGGATCGTCGTCTTTTCCGGGTCTGCGTCAACTGTGATAGCCAGCGTCGCCGCGTTTGCCGTCGTTTCGCCGGATGCGGTAAAGGAATAGACATAGACGGTTTGCTCCGGCAGCGTCTTCGGCGCAAGCGCGTCAGCCTGATAGCTGCCGGTCAGCAGCGTCTGATATTCCGTCCAGCTTTCCGCGTGATGGAGGTTCCAGCGCTCCTCTGCAAGCTCCGGATCAGGACTGGCCGGGCCGAACCAGCCGGGGAACGCACCGGGATAGAGCGTGTTCTTCACAGCGGATCCATCTACAGTAAGCGACGGTTGGAGCGAATCGAGATCGCTGAGACTGGAAACGAAGGGATAGAGCACCGTCACAGTGCAGTCTTCATCGGAGCTGTTTTGGAGCGTGTACCGGTCTGTTACGGTGATCGCGGCGGTATTCTCCTCCGCGTAGGGCGCACAGTCCAGCAATACCTCGCGGTCTGCGGAAAGTTCCGGCGCGGCCTTCTCCAGCGTCAGTGGGAAAACAGGGCCTGCGCAGGACATGAAATCCGTTGCATCGACCGGTTTGGCAGGGGCGCTGCCGGGTGATTCGCCCGGAGGAGAAGCTGCACAGCCGCAGAGCGCGGCAGTCAAAAGAAACGCAAGGAGCAGAGCTATCGTGCTTCGTACTGTTCGCATGGAATTTTCCTCCTGATTCTTCCTGATACTATCTAAGACGGAATTTGCGCGCGTTGGTTGCAGAAATGGAGCAAAAAACGCCCTCGCAGCATTCTGCAAGGGCGTTTGGGGATATCAGCAATAGAAATCCTTGATCTTTTTTGCGCGGGACGGGTGGCGAAGCTTGCGGATGGCCTTGTTTTCGATCTGACGGATGCGCTCACGCGTAACACCGAAGATCTGACCGACCTCCTCAAGCGTGTGCGTGCGGCCGTCGTACATACCGAAGCGCATACGCAGCACGTCCGCCTCACGCTCGGTCAGTGTGCCGAGAATCTCGGTCAGCGCCTCGGAGAGCATGGCGTTGGACGTTGCATCGACAGGGCCAGGGGTATTATCGTCCTCGACAAAGGAGCCGATGGTCGTATCCTCTTCATCGCCGACGGGCATATCGAGAGAGAGCGTATCGGCTGCGGTGCGGTTGGCTTCGATGATTTTTTCAATCGGGAGGTTCAGCTCTGCGGCGATCTCCTCCAGCGTCGGCTCACGGCCCAGCTCCTGTACGAGCTTGCGGTTGCAGCGGGTCGCCTTGTTGATGACCTCGACCATATGCACCGGGACGCGGATGGTACGCGCCTGATCGGCGATCGCGCGGGTAATGGCCTGCCGGATCCACCAGGTGGCATATGTAGAGAATTTGTTTCCCTTTGTCCAGTCAAATTTGTCCACAGCTCGGATGAGGCCGGTGTTGCCCTCCTGAATCAGGTCCAGAATGTGCAGACCACGGCCGGAGTACTTCTTTGCAATGGAGACCACCAGGCGGTTCCCGTCGGGGACAATGGACGGAGAGCCTCTGCGCAGCTGTTCTTCCACCCATGCCGCGGTCGCGTCACCATAGCCGCCGGCCGTGGAGGACGCGATCGACAGCTGCGGCGAAACGAAGTAAATCGTCACGTCGTTGGCAAAATCGAGCACATTTTCCATCGTTGCGAGGATTGCCTGCATCTTTTCGACGCTGCTTCGATAGCCGGAATTCAGTTCGCCGTTTGCATAGCGAAGGCGGATGCTGGTGTTTTCCGCGTCGAGCAGCGCGCTGTACATCATCGTCATTAAGGTATCGATGTCGTTGTCAAACAGGTTGATCGCGACTTCCGGCTCGGTCATCTCGTTGTCGAGCACATAGCTGCGAAACTCATTGACGAAATAATTGCCCATCGCCGCAAATAGCGCGACGGCAATGACCATACAGGCGGCGATGATGGACGCGATGGTCAAAATCAGCGAATGCGTTTTCCGGCGCGAGGGCTTCATGCGCTTTCCTCCTTGAGGTCACGGCTGCCGGTCTGGGGCCA
>OLNP01002832.1_pt1 | contig 12102 bp, 8 predicted proteins | sample 1671951 | NCBI WGS metagenome assembly OLNP01 (sample SAMEA3136629, study PRJEB25190) | human gut metagenome | biome: human gut; feature: human-associated habitat; material: faeces | place: Austria | collected 2013
TCGCCGTGAGAGGGCGACGTCTTAGCCGCTTGACCAATCGACCATATCGTTGCGACTTGTCTAATATAGCACAGACAAAAATAAAAATCAAGTACTTTTTTCTTGAAAAATAAAAAAAGTTATCCTATAATATCTCTATCTGCGTAAAAAGTTGATTTTACACACTTGGAGGTTAAATAATTATAATGACGAATATAAACTATGAATTAATTGATACGACCGCGCCTGCACCGGAACAGGAACCGGAGAGACAGCGGTATTTTATTGCAAAGTGTAGAGAGATTATAAAGGAAAGAGAATTAGAGATTGGACGTAAGCTGACATTCTATGATCAGACTTTTGGATGCCAGATGAATTTTAAGGATTCTGAGAAGTTAAATGGTATTCTTGAGGATATCGGTTATGTGAAAGCGGACACAGAAAAGGCTGACTTTGTCTACTATAATACTTGTACAGTTCGTGAGAATGCGAATGTTCGTGTTTATGGAAGACTTGGTGCTTTAAAGAATTATAAAAAGAAGAATCCAGAGATGGTTATTGCCATGTGTGGCTGTATGATGCAGGAGCCGGAGGAACAGGAAAAGGTAAAGACAACATTCAAGTTTGTCGATGTGGTTTTTGGAACTCACAATATTTTTAAGCTGGCAGAGCTTTTATATGAATGCCTTTCTGGAAGAAAGAGAGTATTTGATGTCTGGGAGAAGACAGACCAGATTATTGAGGACCTGCCAAGTGACCGTAAGTTTGGATTTAAGGCTGGCGTAAATATTATGTTTGGCTGTAATAACTTCTGTAGTTACTGTATCGTTCCTTATGTAAGAGGAAGAGAGCGAAGCAGAAAGCCGGAAGATATTGTAGCAGAGGTGAAGAAGTTAGCATCCGAGGGTGTTGTGGAAGTCATGCTTCTTGGACAGAATGTAAACTCCTATGGTAAGAACTTGGAGAATCCAATCAGTTTTGCAAAGCTTCTTACAATGGTAGAAGAGGTAGAGGGAATCGAGAGAATTCGTTTTATGACTTCTCATCCAAAGGATTTGTCCGATGAGCTTATTGAGGTAATGGCACATTCCAAGAAGATTTGTAAGCATCTTCATTTGCCAGTACAGTCAGGAAGCAGTCGTATTTTGAAGTTAATGAATAGAAAATATACAAAAGAGCATTATCTTGAGCTGGTAGATAAGATTCGTACCGCTGTGCCTGATATTGCGATTACAACAGATATTATCGTAGGTTTTCCGGGAGAAACAGAGGAAGATTTTCAGGAGACACTTGATGTCGTGAGAAAGGCAAAATACGATAGTGCATTTACCTTTATTTATTCTAAACGTTCTGGAACTCCGGCGGCAAAAATGCCAGACCAGGTGCCAGACGATGTGGTACATGAAAGATTTGACCGCTTATTAAAAGTAGTAAATGAGGCGGCAAAAGAGCAAAATGGTAAGCTTACTGGTAATACAGAACTGGTGTTAGTAGAAGAAATTGATGAGAAAGATGATACAATGGTTACCGGAAGATTATCTAATAACAGCGTCGTACATTTTAAGGGAGATGCTTCTTTAATTGGAAAGATTGTTCCTGTTGTATTAGAGGAATCCAAAGGATTCTATTATCTGGGGAGGTTGAGCGTCAATGGCTAAACTAACTCCAATGATGGAACAGTATTTCCAGATAAAGAATAAATATAAAGATTGTATTTTGTTTTACCGTCTGGGAGATTTCTATGAAATGTTTTATGAGGATGCGCTTACCGCGTCAAGAGAGTTAGAGATCACTCTTACTGGGAAAAATTGTGGCCAGGAAGAAAAGGCGCCTATGTGCGGGGTGCCTTTCCATTCCTGTGAACCATATATTAATAAGTTAGTAGAGAAAGGATTTCGTGTTGCCATCTGTGAGCAGGTGGAGGATCCAAAGGCTGCCAAAGGAATTGTAAAGAGGGATGTTATCCGTGTAGTTACACCGGGAACCAATGTTATGACCCAGAGCCTTGATGAGTCAAAAAATAATTTCATTATGAGTGTGTTCTGTGAAGATGACCTGTTCGGAATCGGTGTGTGTGATTTGTCTACCGGTGAATTTCGAACAACGCAGGTTGAACATCAGGACGCACTTTTTGATGAGATGAATAAGTTCCAGCCATCAGAGATTATCTGCAATGATGCATTTTGTATCTGCGGCATGGACTTTGACTTTATCAAGGATAAGGTCGGCGCAGTTATTTCTCCGGTTGCAAGTTATTATTTTGAAAAAGATAATTGTGAAATGTTAATTAAAGAACAGTATAATCTTGCGAATTTAGAAGGAATCGGTCTTACGGATTATCCGTTTGGTGTGATTGCAAGTGGTGCGTTATTACAGTATCTTCATGAAACTCAGAAGAATTCTCTTTCACATTTAATGGAATTAAAAGTGTATTCCACAGAAAATTATATGGTGATCGATAGTTCTACGAGAAGAAACTTAGAGCTTTGTGAGACGTTGAGAGAAAAAGGAAAAAAAGGAAGTCTTTTGTGGGTGCTTGATAAGACAAAAACAGCGATGGGAGCGAGAATGCTCCGTAAGATGATCGAACAGCCACTGATTCATAAAACAGCGATTCAGGACAGACTGGATGCGGTGGAAATGTTAAAAGATAATCTTATGGCGCGTGAAGAACTTCGTGAGTACATGAATTCTATCTATGATCTAGAACGTCTTACAATGAAAGTAAGTTATCGTAGTGCGAACCCAAGAGACTTGATTTCTTTTAAGACATCGATTCAGTATCTGCCATATATCAAGGATATTCTTGCACAGTTCAGTAAAGGGGTTCTTGCTAAAATGGCCGGGGATTTGGATACATTAGAAGATCTTCATGAGTTACTGGAGGCATCAATTGAGGAAGACCCACCAATCCCAATCAAGGAAGGCGGCATCATCAAAGAAGGATTTGATGAGGAAATTGATCATTTGAAGAAGGCAAAGACCGATGGAAAAACCTGGCTTGCCGAGTTAGAAGAACGAGAGCGTGAAAAGACAGGAATTAAAAATCTCCGTGTGCGTTATAATAAAGTGTTTGGCTATTATATAGAGGTAACCAATTCTTATAAAGATTTAGTGCCAGAGTACTATATTCGCCGTCAGACACTTGCCAATGCAGAACGTTATACAACAGAAGAACTGTCCGAACTTGCAAGAACGATTCTTGGAGCGGAAGATAGGTTGTACGCTTTAGAATATGAGACCTATGTGGCAATCCGTGAAAAACTTGCTGCTGAGATGGAGCGAATCCAGAAGACGGCAAGTGTGATTGCATGGACAGACGTGTTTGCTTCTCTTGCGCTTGTCGCAGAGACAAACCAGTATGTAAGACCAACACTGAATCAGAGAGGAGTTATCGACATTAAAGATGGCCGCCATCCAGTTGTAGAAAAAATGATGTCTGGGGAACTTTTTGTGGCCAATGATACGCTGCTTGACCATAAAAAGAATCGTGTGGATATTATTACCGGACCGAATATGGCAGGAAAGTCTACCTATATGAGACAGACTGCGCTTATCGTACTGATGGCACAGATTGGTTCTTTTGTTCCGGCAAAGTCTGCTAACATTGGTCTCGTGGACCGTATTTTCACAAGAGTAGGTGCCTCTGATGACTTAGCGTCTGGGCAGAGTACCTTTATGGTGGAAATGAGTGAGGTTGCCAATATTTTGCGTCATGCGACAAAGGACAGTCTCCTGATTCTTGATGAAATCGGACGAGGAACAAGTACTTTTGATGGACTTTCTATTGCGTGGGCAGTTGTAGAGTACATAGCTGGTTCTTCACTATCTGGTGCGAAAACACTATTTGCGACTCACTATCATGAACTTACTGAATTAGAAGGTAAGCTTCCAGGTGTTAATAATTACTGCATTGCCGTACAGGAAAAAGGTGATACGATTATTTTCCTGCGTAAGATTATTAAGGGAAGTGCTGATAAGAGTTATGGTATTCAGGTTGCCAAGCTTGCAGGCGTTCCAGAAGTTGTTATAGAAAGAGCAAAAGAAATCGCAGCAGAACTAGAAGAGTCTGATATTACAGCGAATACAAAAAATATTGGAAAGAAACATACAGAAGAGGTAGAACCAGTACAGATTTCCCTGTTTGATACGATGGGAATGGTTGCGGAACAGCCAAAGAAAAGTGAAGTAGAAGAAACATTGAAGAAGTTAGATATCAGTAATATGACACCGATGGAAGCAATGAATCAGCTTTACGAGTTGCAGAAGAAGTGTAAGTAAATTGACTGTTACATAGTATGTTTATTCCCTAATACAAACATAGTGATATATCTATAATAATGAATGCATTGAGATCATAAAAATAAAAAGTGATGGAATAATAGAGAAAAGATAGAAATGTCAGAAGGGAGAAATTATGCCAGAGATAAGAGTTCTTGACCAGAGTACGATTAATCAGATTGCTGCCGGAGAAGTTGTTGAACGACCGTCCTCTGTTGTAAAAGAGCTTGTGGAAAATGCTGTAGATGCCAACTCTACAGCAGTTACCGTAGAAATCAAAGGCGGCGGTATTGATTTTATACGAATTACAGATAACGGCTGCGGCATTGAGAAAGAACAGGTTCGAAAGGCTTTTCTTCCGCATGCGACCAGCAAGATCCGTTCTGCGAGTGATTTAGAGACCGTTGTGTCTCTTGGTTTTCGAGGCGAAGCTTTATCGAGCATCGCATCGGTTGCCAAAGTAGAACTGGTAACGAAAACAGATGAAGGAATTTCTGGTATTCGCTATGTGATAGAGGGTGGAGAAGAAAAGAGCTATGATGAAATTGGATGTCCTGAAGGAACCACTTTTATCATCCGTAATCTTTTCTTTAACACACCGGCAAGAAGAAAGTTCTTAAAATCAAAAATGACCGAGGCAGGTTATGTAGAATCCTTTATCCAGCGTCTTGCCTTGAGCCATCCAGATATTTCTTTTAAGTTTATCTGTGATAATAAAAATAAAATATCTACTTCCGGTAACGGAAATCTAAAAGATGTGATCTACAACATTTTCGGAAGAGATGTGGCGATGAATCTTCTTCCTGTAAAGGGAAATGAAAACGGAATTCTGGTAGACGGTTATATCGGAAAGCCGGTTATTTCCCGAGGAAATCGAAATTATGAGAATTATTTTGTAAACGGCCGTTATCTGAAAAATAATATCATCAGCAAGGCGATTGAGGAAGGTTATAAAGGACATGCAATGGTGCATAAGTTCCCGTTTACAGCTTTAATGATTTCGATGGACCCGCATTGTTTTGATGCCAATGTTCACCCGGCAAAGATGGAGATGCGTTTTCGAAATGCGGAAGAACTATATTCCTCTGTGATGAGTGCAGTCCGAAGCAGCTTTGTAAAAAAAGAACTGATTCCAAAAGTAGGAATCGGTAATGATAAGAAAGAAAAAGAAAGCGTAAAGAAGATTCCAGAGCCATTCGAAAGAAAGAGACGGGCGATTGAAGAGCGTTTTTCCTCTCTCTCTCAAGAAAAGATTCGAGAGATTGAGAAGAGAAAAGAGCAGGGAGATGCTGCAGAGCAAAGGGTATCTGTTTTAGCAAAAAATAGTATGGAAAATAATGTGCGAGATTCTGTCCAGGGCAATGACGGGAATAATGCACAAAATCCTATTCAAAATCCTGCCCAAAACACTACGGGAAATATGTCTGGAAGTGTTAATGGTTATTCAGGTGTACACGGTGAAAATTCAGAAAATGCAACAGAAATTTCAAATCGAAGAAGTTCGATAGAAGAAAGAATTGCCCGACTGCATGTCGGAGAGAACAACGCAATCAAAAAAGAGATTGATGATGTGATTCCAAAATCAATGGATGAAAGTACTGCAAAAGCTGAAGAATATTCGGAAAGTGATGACAGACAAATAAAACAGGATAAAAAGCCAAGTGGACAGAAAGAACTCCTGAAAGAAGCAGATACTTACGGAAAAGGCACCCAAATGAGCTTCGCCGATGTTCCGCTCCTTTCCGAAGAAGCCCGTCCAAAGCACCGTATCATCGGGCAGGTGTTCCGCACCTACTGGCTGGTAGAATTTGATGAGAAGCTGTTTTTTGTAGATCAGCATGCGGCACATGAAAAGGTAATGTATGAGAAGTTAAAGAAAGATTTGGAAAATAATACAATTGTCCAGCAGATGGTTGCCCCTCCGGTCATTCTTACTTTTAGCATAAAAGAACAGCAGAAGTTTAAGATTTGTGAAGAATCTTTCAAAAAACTTGGATTTCTTATTGAAGAATTCGGCGGAAACGAGTATTGTATTCGTGGGGTTCCGGCGAATCTGCTCGGAATTGACCCGCAGGAGCTGTTTATCGAAATTTTTGACCAGATAGAGGAAAACAGTGGTAAGATGAATTTAGAAATGATCACAGACAGATTGGCAACGATGGCTTGCAAGGCAGCCGTAAAGGGTAATACAGCCATGTCTTATCAGGAAATGGATGCACTGATGGATCAGCTTATGAAGCTCGATAATCCATATCAGTGTCCACATGGCCGTCCAACGATTATTTCTATGACAAAGTATGAATTAGAAAAAAAGTTTAAGCGAGTACAGTAGAGGGGGATGGTTGTGGAACAGAAAAAACCTCTTATTATATTAACCGGACCGACAGCCGCCGGAAAGACAAAGCTTTCTATTGGTCTGGCAAAAAGTATTGGCGGAGAGATTATCAGTGCAGATTCCATGCAGGTGTATAAAAAGATGGATATCGGTACAGCAAAGATTCGTCCGGAAGAAATGGACGGAGTGCCGCATTATCTGGTAGATGAATTTGATCCATCAGAAGAATTCAACGTCGTTGTTTTTGTAGAAAGAGCGAAAGCTGCGATGGAGAAGATTTATGCTGCAGGTCATATCCCGATTATTGTCGGGGGAACTGGATTTTACATTCAGGCGTTGCTTTATGATATTGACTTTTCAGAGCATGAAGGAAAGGAGAGTTACCGAAAGGAATTAGAACAGCTTGCGAAAGAAAAAGGAAAAGAATATCTTTACGAAATTCTTAAGGAAGTTGACCCGGAATATGCACAGATTGTACATTTTAATAATGTAAAAAGAGTAATCCGGGCACTCGAATACCATAAAGAGACCGGACATAAGTTATCGGAGCATAATAAGGAACAAAGGCAGAAAGGCTCCCCTTATAATTTTGCGTATTTTGTATATCACGATAGAGAAGTGCTGTATGACCGCATCAACAGACGTGTCGATCTGATGATGGAGGACGGGCTTCTTGAGGAAGTAAAAGGATTGATAGAAGAAGGATACACAAAGGATCTTGTATCCATGCAGGGACTTGGCTATAAAGAGTTTTTTGATTATTTTGATGGGGAGATGTCTTTAGAGGAGACTGTCGATAAAGTCAAAAGAGATACAAGACGTTTTGCAAAAAGACAGCTTACCTGGTTTCGACGGGAAAAAGAAGTTGTCTGGCTGAATAAAAAGGAATATGAACAGGAAAAGAACCTGCTTGATTCTGTTTTAAATATAATAAAAGAGAAAGGAATCTGTAATGGAACAAAGAGATAAGATACTGGAAGAGTATTATGCACAGATGGGAATCGCAAAGCCGGTCTACGACTTTTGCATGAAAGTAGAGGAAGAATTAAAAGACCGCTTTTTATCTATAGATAAAACTGCAGAATGTAATCAGATGAAGGTGCTCCGTGCGATGCAGAAAAATCATTTAAGTGAGGCTTGCTTTGCACCGACAACTGGCTATGGATATAATGATATTGGAAGAGAGACATTAGAAAAGATTTATGCTGATGTATTTGGAACAGAAGATGCATTGGTAAGACCACAGATTACCTGTGGAACACATGCGCTTGCGCTTGCATTAATGAGCCAGCTTAGACCAGGAGATGAACTGTTATCCCCTGTAGGCAAGCCATATGATACGTTGGAAGAAGTTATAGGGATTCGTCCGTCCAATGGCTCTCTTGCAGAATATGGCATCAGTTACCATCAGGTAGATTTGCTGCCAGATGGTGAGTTTGACTGGGATGGTATTGAGAAGGCATTAAATGAAAAAACAAAGCTTGTTACTATTCAGCGTTCCAAAGGCTATGCCTCCCGCCCGACTCTTTCTGTAAAAAGAATTGGAGAGTTGATTCATTTTATTAAGGAAAGAAAACCAGATGTACTCTGTATGGTAGATAACTGTTATGGAGAGTTCGTTGAGATTGAGGAACCATCACAGGTAGGAGCAGATTTGATTGTCGGTTCTCTGATTAAGAATCCGGGTGGCGGACTTGCTCCGATCGGCGGTTATCTTTGTGGAACAAAGGAATGTATCGACAGGGCAGCTTACCGTCTGACTTCTCCTGGACTTGGCAAAGAGGTGGGAGCAACGCTTGGCGTTACAACTTCACTTACACAGGGACTTTTCTTAGCACCAACAGTTGTAAAGGGCGCGTTAAAGGGTGCGGTTTTTGCGGCAAATATTTATGAAAAGTTAGGATTTAAAGTAATTCCTGACAGCAAGGAGAGCCGTCATGATATTATTCAGGAAGTAGAATTCCATGATCCAGAACTTATGGTAGCTTTCTGTGAGGGAATTCAGGCGGCCGCACCGGTAGACAGTTTTGTTCGTCCAGAACCGTGGGATATGCCAGGATATGATGCACAGGTAATTATGGCTGCGGGAGCATTTGTTTCCGGTTCCTCGATTGAACTTAGTGCAGATGGTCCGATGAAAGAACCATATGCCGTTTATTTCCAGGGCGGACTTACATGGGAACATGCCAAATATGGAATTATGATGTCTCTGCAAAAAATATATGAGACAGGAAAACTTAAAAATATCTTAATAAATGACACAGAAAGTTAACGAAACCTACCCTTGAACCCTATATACAAAAGTTTGTTTTTATGGTAAAATATTTTCAATCAGCGTGTCCGTGTCTGGAGAGAATTCAGGAGGGACCAATATGGAAAGACAGTCAGTAACGATGAAGCAGCGCCCGGAAACAGAACGTCCATATGAGAAGTGTTTGAAGGCAGGAGCAGAGAGCCTTACAGACGGAGAATTACTTGCCGTACTTATCCGTTGTGGAACGAAGAACTACTCGGCATTAGAACTTGCATTTGCACTTTTGGACAGACATCCTGTTTATAAAGGATTGGCAGGCTTGTATCATCTGGATATGGAGATGTTAAAGACGATTCCGGGAATAGGGAATGTCAAGGCAATTGAGATTTTGTGTGCACTGGAGTTGTCGAAACGTCTGGCAAGAGCTTCTATTAAAGAAGAGAGTGATTTTAGCTCGCCAGAGTATATTGCGTCCTATTATATGGAAGAGATGCGGCATCTTTGTGTTGAAAAGGTAATGCTTCTTCTTTTGGATGGACGGCACAGGCTGATGAAAGAGATTTTACTGTCGAAAGGAACAGCGAACAGTTCCTGGGTTCCGGTTCGGACCATTTTTGTGGAGGCGCTTCGGTATGAGGCAGTTTACATGATTTTGATTCATAATCATCCGTCGGGATGTCCAGAACCAAGCAGAGAAGATCTTGTGATTACAAAACAGATAAAAGAGGCGGGAGAACTCCTGGGGATTCCGCTTTCTGATCATATCATTATAGGGGATAAGTGTTATACCAGCTTAAGAGAACAGCAGATGATGTGAGGATAAATGTACTTTTAAAATCAGGTATAAAGGATTTTAAAAGTACGCTGACAAAGAGTAGAAACAAATGCGGTAATGCCGCATTTGTTTCATGTATAAATGCTAACGAAAGGAGACATACCAATGTCTGAAAAAATATATGGAATTGATATGGGAACGAATTCCATCAAAATTTACCAGAAAGCTGCAGGAGTAATTTTACATCAGAAGAACATGATTGCTATGGTGAAGAAAAAAGAACCATTAGCATTAGGTGATGAAGCATATTCTATGTATGAGAAAGCACCGAAGAACATTGAAGTAAAACAGCCAATCATCAACGGTGTTATTGCTGATTTTACAGCGATGCAGACGATGATCCAGCTTTATTTTAAAGGAATGCATGGCAAAAAGTTTGCAGAAGGTCTTGCTGCCGGCGGTAACGCAGAGTTTTATATCGCAGTACCATCTGATATTACAGAAGTAGAGAAACGTGCATTCTATGACCTGATCGCAAGTTCTTCTTTAAAGACAAAGAAGATTCGTATTGTGGAGAAGCCAATTGCAGATGCACTTGGTGCAGGACTTGACGTAATGGATGCAACCGGCCGTCTTATTGTTAATATTGGAGCAGATACAACAGAAATCAGTCTGATCAGTCTTGGAGGAATCGTGCAGAGCCGTCTCTTAAAAATTGGTGGAACAAAGTTTGATGAGGCAATCCAGCAGACTGTAAAGAAAAAGCATAATCTTGTGATTGGTATGAAGAGTGCAGAGAGACTGAAAATGCAGCTTGCCAGCGGTATCAAAGAGGATGAGGAGATTACCTATGATGTAATGGGACGTAATCTTATTACGGGACTTCCTAATAAGGTAACTGTTACAAATCATCTGATTTTTGAGGCAATGTCAGAAAGCCTTTCTTCTATCATTGATGCAATCAAGTTTATTTTAGAGAAAACTCCGCCAGAATTATCTATGGATATCATGCATGATGGTGTATGTATGACTGGTGGTTCTACACATATCAAGAATCTTGATCTTCTTATTCAGCAGGAGACAGGTCTTTCTATTATGAAGATGGAAGAGCCAGAACTTACTGTAGTAAAAGGACTTGGAATGATCATGGAAAATCCGGATTATGAAAGACTGGCTCATAATTTACAGGATTCTGATTTTCACTAATCAGGGAGTGGTACTATGAAAAATCGTCATAATTTTGAGTTTTCACCCAAAACGATGCTTGTCTTTCTGACAATCATCTGCATATTGCTTCTGTCAGTCAGTGCAGTATTAAAAGATGCAGTGAAACCTCTCTCTGCGGTTGCAGAAACAGTAGTAATCCCAATGCAGGACGGAATTAACTCTTTTGGTGTATGGGTAGGCAATCATGCTGGCTCTTTTAAGAGTATGAAAGAACTAAAAAAAGAGAATGCAAAGCTTAATGAAAAAGTCAGAGAGTTAACACAGGAAAACGAAACTTTAAGTACCAACGAAAAAGAATTAAATAATCTGCAGAAGCTCTTGAAGATAGACAAGGCCTATTCTCAGTACAAGAAGGTTGGCGCAAGAGTCATCAGTAAAGGAAGCGGCAACTGGTATAACACATTTGTTATTAATAAAGGTTCCAAAGATGGAATTAAGGTGAATATGAACGTTATAGCGGATGGCGGGCTGGTAGGAATTGTGACAGAGACTGGCCGTACCTATGCTAAAGTATGTTCTATCATTAATGATAGCAGTAGTGTCAGTGCAAAGTCTTCACAGGCAGGAGACACCTGTGTTGTACAGGGAAACAGCGAGTCTGTGCAAAAAGATGGCACAATTGATGTGACCTATATTAGTAAAGATGCAGATATGAAAGAGGGAGAGGAGCTGGTTACGTCACATATCAGTTCTAAGTACTTAGAGGGAATCAAAATCGGAACAGTAAGCAAGATTTCCACAGACTCCTCCAATCTTACAAAGTCTGCTAAGGTAACTCCATTTGTGGATTTTCAGCATATCGAGGATGTGTTGGTCATCACACAGTTAAAAGAAGTTCCCGCAGACAGCGACAGTGCAGATTAAAGGATAAATCAGGCGGAAATAAGAGTATCGTACAGATATTTCTCTTTCCGCCATTTGTGTAAGAAGGGATTTATTATGAAACGAGGAATTGTGACAGCAGTGCTGGTATTTATTTGTTTTATATTACAGACATCTGTGTTTGAGTTGATTAAGTTAGCAGGAATCACGCCAAATATTTTACTTATTCTTATTTCCTCAGTAGCGGTAATGCGCGGACAGAAACCAGGAATGATTGTTGGCTTCTTCAGTGGTCTGCTGATGGATATTTTTTACGGTTCGACAATCGGTGGATTTGCCTTTTTATATATGGTATTCGGTTTCGTAGATGGATTTTTTAATCGGATTTATTATTCTGATGATAATATTCTTCCTCTCGTTTTAATCGGA
>OLNP01002854.1_pt1 | contig 12027 bp, 10 predicted proteins | sample 1671951 | NCBI WGS metagenome assembly OLNP01 (sample SAMEA3136629, study PRJEB25190) | human gut metagenome | biome: human gut; feature: human-associated habitat; material: faeces | place: Austria | collected 2013
CTCGGCGCGGCAGGATCATGCAGATAATACGCTGCAACCGGCATGGTCTTCCCCTCCTTACGCGGCATAGAGCCGGGATACGATCCACGAGACGAGCCTGCACGGCAGGAGCCTGCTCAGCAGGACCGCCGCGCTGTACTGCGGCCCAATGGCATACAGAGGCTTCGTCCGGCGGCGGAGCGCCACGCGGCAAAGGAAGGCCGCGGCTTTCTCCGGCGGCATGCCGGTCTGCTCGTCATGCTCCATACGGGAGACGGAACGGCTGATACGCCCGCCGTACTCAGTGTCGCCCCGGACGTTTTTCTCGCGCGCCGCCGTGAAGCCGGTCTTCAGATCGCCGGGCATCACGGCGCAGACGTCGATGCCGAACGGCGCGACCTCGCAGCGCAGCGCACTGCTGTAGGCATTGATCGCCGCCTTTGCCGCAGAATAATACGCCTGAAACGGGATGGCGACGGGCGCGGCGACGCTGCTGACATGGACGATCCGCCCGCCGCCCGCGCGGCGCATGCGCGGCAGAACGGCATGGTTCACATTGACGACGCCGAAGAAATCGACGTCGAACAGACGGCGTGCCTCCTCGGGCGTGGTGCACTCCACTGCGCCCGAGATACCGAAGCCCGCGTTGTTCACCACAAGGTCGATCCGCCCGGCCTCCGCCTCGATGGCGGCGACCGTCCGCTCCACAGCGTCCGCGTCCGTGATATCGCAGGCCAGCGACGTCACGCCGGGCACCGGCGCGCCGTGCCGCGACAGGGCATACACCCGAAGGCCCTTTTCCGCCAGCGTCTGCGCCGCGGCAAGGCCCAAGCCGGAGGTCCCTCCGGTCACAATTGCAGTTTTCATAGGATCCTCTCCGGAAAAATGGGGCCGCTGCGCAGTGCAGCAGCCCCGGATCGCTTTAGATAGCCTTTGGCTCGATATTCTCCTCCAGCCACTGCTGCATGGCGGCGCGGCCCTCGTCCGACATGGGGAAGGTCCGCTCCTGTTCCATTTCGCTGAGCTCATAGCACAGCTCGCCGTGCCACAGCTCGGCGTGGATGGAGCTGGCAGCCAGATCGACCTCCTTCGGCGTGGCCATCACGACCGTCGGGGCGATGCGGAAGCGGAGCAGGCCGCAGCTGCCGGTAAAGATATTGTTGTTCTCAAACGTGTGAAGCGTAGGAAGGAAGATCTCCATCAGTCCTTCATCAGCTCTTCCATCTCACCGATGAGCTCGCCGAACAGGCTCAGGGCCTCTTCAACCGGCTTCGTGGTGCTCATGTCCACGCCTGCGCCCTTCAGCAGGTCGATCGGGCTCTTGCTGCAGCCGCCGGACAGGAAGCCGATGTAGTCCTTCACAGCAGGCGCGCCCTCACGCAGGATGCGGCGGGACAGCGCGATGGCTGCAGCATAGCCGGTGGCATACTGGAAGACGTAGTAGTTGTAGTAGAAATGCGGGATGCGCATCCACTCGGTGTCGATCTCGTGGTCGAGCACGATGTTCTCGCCGAAGTACAGGCGGTTCAGGCGGCGATACTCGGCATTGAGCACCTCGGGCGTGAGGCTCGTGCCCTCCTGCGCCATGCGGCCGACATTCAGCTCGAATTCGGCGAACATGGTCTGGCGGTACAGCGTCGTGCGGAACTGCTCGAGGAAGTGGTTGATGAGGTAGGCGCGCTCCTTCTTGTCCGTCGTCTTGCCGAGGAGGTACTCCATGAGCAGGGCCTCGTTGCAGGTGGAGGCGACCTCCGCCACGAAGATCACATAATCGGCGTCGAGCGGGTTCTGGTTGTGGTTGGAGAGATAGGAATGCATGGCATGGCCCATCTCATGCGCCAGCGTGAACTGGCTGTCGAGCGTGCCGGTGTAGTTCAGCAGAACATACGGATGGACGCGCGCGCCTGCGGAATATGCGCCGGAGCGCTTGCCCGCATTCTCATAGACGTCGATCCAACGGTTGTCGAAGCCCTGCTGCAGCACCTTGCGGTAGTCCTCGCCGAGCGGAGCCAGCGCGTCGTAAACGGTCTTCTTGGCCTCTTCGATGGGTGTGCGGCCGCTCACGCCCTCAATGAGCGGGCAGTACAGGTCGTACATATGCAGCTCGTCCACGCCGAGGAGCTTTTTGCGCAGGTCGACATAGCGGTACATCTTGTCCAGATTCTTGTGAACGGCCTCGATGAGGTTCGTGTAGACGCTCGTCGGAACGTTTGTGACATCGAGAGAAGCCTCCATGGCAGAGCCGTACTTGCGGGCCTGCGCGAAGAACTGCAGCTGTTTGACCTGAGAGGCCAGCACGGCGGCGATGGTGTTGCCGAAGCTGCCGTAGGTGTGATAGAGATTCTCAAAGGCGCTCTTGCGCAGCGCGCGGTCGCCGGACTCCATGTAGGAGATATAGGTGCCGTGGGACAGCGGATGCTTGTTGCCCTCGCCATCCGTGCAGTCCGGGAACTTCATATCGGCATCCGTCAGGAGACCATAGATATTGTCCGGAGCCTGGGCCATTTCGCCCGCGGCGGCCAGCAGCTTTTCCTCGGCCGGGCTGAGCACATGGGCACGGCGGCGGCGGATATCGAGAAGATAGCGGCGATAGCGCTCCAGCTCCGGGCAGGCGTTAAAGAAGCCCTCAAACGTCTCGTCCGGGATGGCCATGAGCTCCGGCGTGGCAAAGCTGCCCGCTGCGTTCAGCTCGACGAAGCTGCTCATGAGGCGGCCGGTCATCGCCTGATACTTGGCAACGCGCACATCCTCATCCGCGCGGCGCATGGCGTAGTTCGCGAGGTCGCTCGCAAGGACCTCGATCTCCTCCTCCATCTGCGCATAGGCAAGCAGCATCTGTGCGGATTCGCCCAGATGGCCCGCGAACGCAGCGATCTTGGGAATATAGCCCCTCGCCTTTTCGAGGTCGGCTTCCCAAAGCTCATCGGTTGCGTAAATATCTTCGATCGCCCATTTGTCCTGCTGTGCAAGCTCGGCACGTTCCGGGATCTTTTTGGTTTCTGCCATAGTGATTCATAACCTCCATATCAATATTTCGGTGTTCTTTGGTTATCATATCATATCAGTCCCGGATTCTCAACCATATTTCCGGGCGAAAGCACGAAAAACTGCTGCGCCGGATCAATCCGGAAGCCGTTATCCCATATGTGCGAAGGTCGTACCCAGCCGAAGCTCAAAGCCAAGTGCCTGATACATTCCCTCGTCACAGGGTGCGCAGGTGACGGTCATGCTGGCAAGGCCGTTTTCTCTGCTCCATTTCTGCGCCGCCTGCGCCAGCATATGGGCAATGCCCTTCCGGCGGAATTCCGGTTCCATGTAGAAATCCTCGAATACGCCGGTGTCGGTACACGCAAAGGTGGAAAAGCATTTTGCAGTACTGCACATACCCACGGCATGATCGCCGCACAACGCAAGAAAGAACGTGATCCTCCCGTCCTTCATTGCCTGCCGAAGCCGCTGCTGTCCTTCCTCTGTGAGCGGTTCTTCGTCGATGTCCCTTTTGAACCCGTTGATGAGCTTCAGAAGCTGCTCCCAAAGGAGCGCCGCTTCGTTTTCCGCGATCCCTTCGCGGATGGTGATGATGGTGATCCGATTTTCCATGTTGTTTCCTCCAAAATCCGATTCGGAGGGTTAGGAAGCGTGAACCCTCCATACACGACTCATTTTCATAAAAACCACCCTTTCTTTTCTTATTCAGGCACTTGAGCCTATCGAAAAACCTGCCCGGCCGAAAGCTTCGGGGGGCAGGTTTTGCGACGATTTGATCGATATCGTTCTTCGTCCGGACTCCGCGTGCTGAAATCAGCTCTCGCGGATCTCGAGGACCTCCATCGGGCAGGCCTTGACACAGATACCGCAGGCGATGCACTTCGAGGCGGCGGGCGCACCGGCAACCTGCAGCATCACGCCGAACGGGCAGGCCTCCACGCACTTGCCGCAGCCAACGCAGAGCTTCTTATTGACCATGTACACGCCGGTCTTCGGATTCTGGGTGATCGCACCGTGCTCACAGGCCGCAGCACACTTGCCGCACTGGACGCAGGTCATCGGGCGGACCTTGCCGTTGCGCTCAACGATCTTCAGGCAGGCCTTGTCCTGATGGAACTCTTTATAAAATGCGGTCGAGCAGGCGCGGACGCACTCCAGACATGCCATGCACGGAACATCCTTCTTGACGAAAAGTTTCTTCATGTCAGCTTCCCCTTCGGTTGGTGATATGTTGTTTCATTTCTCCGCCTCTGCAGACGGGCCAAAGCAAAAAGTTTGGCGTACCATCCCATTATACAAGGCAATGCAAAAAGAATCAATCCCAATTTTACGTTTTCGACAAATTTCCCTGCGTAGGCCATGCAAAGCCGGGCAAACTAAGCGGGACAATCATAATATCAGGAGGATCTTGATCGATGAAACGAACCAAAGCTCTGCTCTTTCTGACGCTCGCCCTATGCGCCGCGCTGCTCACGGGCTGCCGCAGCAATGTCCCGAACACGACAGACGGCCGCGTGGACGGCACGGAGCCATCCGCCCTCATCCCGACGGCAGCCTCGGAAATCATGACGGAGCCGTCCGCCGCAACAGAAGACAGCCGTGCAGGGTCCGAAAGCGGCATGACGGAGGCTTCTGAAGGCACCACAAATGCCGCAAATGCGCGCAGCAGACGATAAGAGCATGGGAACCGCCTCCTGCCCGGAAGCGGTTCCCAAATTTAACGGAGTCCGTGATCCCCGATCTGTTTTCCGGCGCCGTTTTTCACTCCTGCTCAACCATTTCTCTGCTCGAATTATACCGCAAATCGCCTGCGGTCATGACCGATTTGTGCCGGTCTGCGGGCATGAAAAAAAGACAAGCCTGCAGGCTTGTCTTTTTTGTACCATAACGCTGAGATCAGATGGCGCGCTCAACCTTGTTGGAGCGGAGGCATCTCGTACAGACGTAAACATGGCGGGGAGCGCCGTCAACGATAGCCTTGACGCGCTTCACGTTCGGCTTCCACGCACGGTTGGAACGTCTGTGGGAGTGAGAAACCTTGATGCCAAACGTGACACCCTTGCCGCAAAAATCGCACTTTGCCAATTGCTGCACCTCCAATCATCGCAAAATCACGCTCTAGATCGCGCTAAAAGACGCCTATACATAATAGCAAAGAAATCGCAAGAATGCAAGGGGAAAATCGAAAAAATGCAAAAAAATTTTCCTTTTGGCGATTTTCCCGAATTTGCTCGAAAAAAAGCGCAAAAACGGTTGCCAAACCTACCGAAAAACGTTATAATAACAATATTATCTCCGGGCCTGTACGCCCGGTGCAGGAGGATCGCAGTCATGCCCATGAATTCCTACAGCGTTCGGCTGAAGCAGGTCGTGGAGGAATTTAACCTCATCGTCGCCCGTGAATCCAGCGATTACGATCGCATCGATCTCATGGTGGAAGAAGTCATGCGTCCCGGTCTGCCCCTGGCAGGCTTTTTTACGCATTTTGAGCCGCTGCGCCTGCAGGTCATCGGCAATGCCGAGGCGACCTATCTCCACTCCCTCACCCCGGAGCGCCGCGCCGAGACCTTCGACCAGCTCTTCTCCTATCACATCCCCGCCCTCGTCTTCGCGCGTAACATTGAGCCGATGCCCGAGTGCATGCAGATGGCGGAAAAGCACGATATCACCATCCTGCGCTGCCTCGAGTCCACGTCCTATGTCGTTTCCAGCCTTATCACCTATCTCAAGAATGCACTGGCCCCGCGCATCACGCGCCACGGCGTGTTCGTTGAGGTCTACGGCGAGGGCCTGCTGCTCATGGGCGAAAGCGGCATCGGCAAAAGCGAGGCCGCAGCCGAGCTGCTCAAGCGTGGCCACCGCCTGATCGCAGACGACGCCGTGGAAATTCGCAAGGTCGCCGGGAACACGCTGCGCGGCACATCGCCGGAGCTGATCCGCAACTATATCGAGATCCGCGGTATCGGCGTCATCAACGTGGCAAAGCTGTTCGGCATGGCCGCCATCAAGGACGAATCCACCGTGGACCTCGTTGTGAACATCGTTCCGGTCGGCAATGAGCAGATCTTCGACCGTCTCGGCCTTGAGGAGCAGTATATGGACCTGCTGGGCGTGAAGGTCCCGGCCATTACCATCCCCGTCCGCCCCGGCCGCAACCTCGCCATCATTCTGGAGGTCGCCGCCATGAACAACCGCCAGAAAAAGATGGGCTACAACGCCGCGGCGGAGTTCACGGAGCAGATCAACCGCCATTTCGACGAGACGGCCGGGCAGAGCTTCTAAGGCAACACCGCACAATTGCAGCTTCGGCCTTCGCCGGTTATTTTTCGCCGAACGTTCTCACTGAATTGGGCGGTGCTGCTCTAAATGCTTTTGATATGGACCTCCGCAGGACCTGCGGCGGTCCATTTTTTATGTGCCGCGTTCTGGGGCTTGCTGCGGACGGCAGACTGTGGTATACTATAATGAAATGATTTCTGTTCGCGTCCCGGCGGAAATTCCGCCAGAGGATGGCCCTGTTGTTTTTTGATATTCTGGAGGATATCTCATGGATCTGTTTGACCGTCTTTCCCTCGCGCTGCCCAGGCTCCGCCTGCTGCGTGAGGAGCCGCTTGCGGCGCACACTTCGTTCCGCATCGGCGGCCCCGCCGAGGTGATGGCCTTCCCGTCGTCGCTTGCAGAGCTGCAGGCCCTGCTGCGCCTGAGCGCACAGGAGGGTATCCGCGTGCGTCTGCTCGGCGCAGGCACGAATATTCTGGCGCCGGACGGCGGCGTGCGCGGGCTTGTCATCGTGACGAGCGGCGCGCTGACCGGCCTTTCCATGCCGGATGCAGTGCATATCGAGGCCATGTCCGGCGTTACGATGGCGCGGCTCGCCTGCTTTGCCCGCGACAACGGCCTGACGGGTCTGGAATTTGCCCACGGCATCCCCGGCACCGTCGGCGGCGGCGTCTATATGAACGCCGGAGCCTACGGCGGCGAGATACGCGCCGTGTGCCGCTGGTCGCAGGAGATGCTGCCGGACGGAACGCTCGTCCGGCGGGAGGGCGTCTCGCAGGGCTTCGGCTACCGCACGAGCGTCTTCCAGCATACGGACGGCGTGATCGTCCGGGCGTGCTTTGCCCTGCAGCCGGGCGACCCCGGCATCATCCGCGAGACGATGCGCGAGCTGATGACGCGCCGCACCGTCTCACAGCCGCTGGACCTGCCTTCGGCCGGGAGCGCCTTCAAGCGCCCGCAGGGCGGCTATGCCGCCGCGCTCATCGAGTCTGCCGGGCTGAAGGGCCTGACGGTCGGCGGCGCGCAGGTCTCGGAAAAACACGCGGGCTTTGTTGTCAACCGCGGCGGCGCGACCGCCGCAGACGTGCTGGAGCTGCTCCGTCAGGTGCAGCAGCGCGTTCTGGAGCACAGCGGCATCCGGCTCGAGCCGGAAATTCGCCTTTGGGACTGAGGAACACATGAGCTTTACGATATTTTCCTTCGGCTTTCGCTACGGCGCGCCGGAGGCTGACGAGGTATTCGATCTGCGCTGTCTGAAAAATCCCTATTGGGAGCCGGAGCTGCGTGAACTATGCAGTCAGGACGCCCCTGTGCGCGATTTTATCCTGCACAATGAGCAGAGCCGCACCGTACTGAACTACGCGCTGTCCATGCTGCTCCTGCAGGCGGACCTGTATGCCGAGCGCGGCTGGGGCAACGACATGACCGTCGGCGTCGGCTGCAAGGGCGGCCGTCACCGCTCCGTAGTAGGCGCAGAATTTCTGGCCGCCGGTCTGCGGGAGCATGGCCATACCGTCACGGTCTTCCACCGCGATCTGAGCCGGGAGGGAAACGCATGATCTCCTTTTCCGCCAACGTGAAACGGGAGCTCTGCCGCACGGCGCCGGGCGCAAAATGCTGCGCGCTGGCCGAGATGCTAGGCGCACTCCTGTATGCCAATCATTTCAGTGCCTCGTGCATCCGCATCGTCACGGAGAATCCGGAATTCGCCGCGCGGCTGCCGCGCCTGCTGCAGCGCGGATTCGGCCTGCGCTTTGACGCGCTGCCGGAGCCGGAGGCGCAGGGCAAGCGCGTGCTCGTGCTGGAGGACCCGGAAAAAATCTCGCATGTTTTCACGCTCTGCGGCTTTTCCGCCGAATCGAGCCTTGCACTGCATGTGAATCTTGCCCTGCTGGAAAATGACTGCTGCCGCCGCGCCTTCCTGCGCGGAGCCTTTCTGGCGGGCGGCTCCGTCACAGACCCTGCCAAGCGCTATCATCTGGAATTCTCCACCTCGCACCGGCGCGTATGCGCCGAGACGGGCACGCTGCTGCTGGAGATGGGCCTGACGCCGAAGCAGACGGAGCGCAAGGGAAGCAGCATTCTTTACTTCAAGCAGAGCGAGACCATCGAGGAGCTGCTGGCCCTGATGGGCGCGCCGGTCAGCGCCATGACCGTCATGCAGGCCAAGATCGAAAAGGACTGGCGCAACGACGCCAACCGCAAGACGAACTGCGACACCGCAAACGTCACCAAGGCCGTGGACGCCGCGCAGGAGCAGCTTGCCGCGCTGCGCACGCTCGAGGCACAGGGCCGACTGGACTCTCTGCCCGAAAAACTCCTGCAGACGGCCCTGCTGCGCCGCGAGCACCCGGAGGCCACGCTCTCCGAGCTGGCACAGCTTCATGAGCCGCCCACAAGCAAATCCACCGTCAACCACCGCATGCGCAAGCTGCTGGCTCTGGCAGCAGAGGGCACGGAGACGACCGAAGAAGGCCCGGCGTGACCGCCGCGCTTTTCCGAGAAAGGAAGGCTGCCTCATGGCATTCGTACATCTTCACGTCCACAGCGAATTCAGTCTGCTCGACGGCGCATGCCGCATTGGCAGGCTTGCTGCGCGCGCCAAAGAGCTGGGCCAGACTGCGCTGGCCATCACCGATCACGGCGTCATGTACGGCGTGATCGACTTTTATCGTGCTGCAAAGGCCGAGGGCATCAAGCCCATCATCGGCTGCGAGGTCTATGTCGCACCGCGCACCATAGCAGACCGCGTCCACGGCGTGGACAATGATGCGCGCCATCTGGTCCTGCTGTGCGAAAACGAAACGGGCTACCGCAATCTGAGCTATCTGGTCTCCATGGGGTTCCTGCAGGGCTTTTACGGCAAGCCCCGCGTAGACCTCGCCCTGCTGCGGCAGCACAGCGAGGGCCTGATCGCTCTGTCGGCCTGTCTGGCGGGCGAGATCCCGCGCAGGCTGCGCGCCGGGGACTATGACGGAGCCAAGGCCTATGCGCTGGAGCTTTCCGGCATTTTCGGCCCGGAGCATTTCTATCTGGAGCTGCAGGACCACGGCATTCCGGAGCAGCGTGAGGTCAACCGCGGCCTGCTGCGCATCGCGCAGGAGACGGGCCTTCCGCTCGTGGCGACGAACGACGCGCATTATCTCACGCGCGAGGACAGTGAGCTGCAGGATGTGCTGCTGTGCATCCAGACCGGCAAGACGCTCGACGACCCGAACCGCATGCGCTTTGAGACGCAGGAGTTCTACCTGAAGTCCGAGGACGAGATGCGCGCCCTCTTCCCCGCCCTGCCGGAGGCGCTGGAAAACACACAGCGCATTGCCGACCGCTGCAAGGTCGAATTTGAATTCAACCACTATCATCTGCCCGCCTTCACGCCCCCGGACGGGAGCGATTCTCTGACGTATTTCCGCCGCATGTGCGATGAGGGCTTCCGTGAGCGCTACCCGGGTGCCCCTGCGGGCTACCGTGAGCGGCTGGAATACGAGATGTCCGTCGTGGAGAAGATGGGCTATGTCGACTATTATCTCATTGTGGCGGATTTCATCCGCTGGGCCAAGGAGCAGGGCATCCCGGTCGGGCCGGGGCGCGGCTCCGGCGCAGGCTCCATCGCGGCCTACTGCATGCACATCACCGAGATGGACCCCATGCAGTATCACCTTATCTTCGAGCGCTTTCTGAACCCGGAGCGCGTGAGCATGCCGGATTTCGATACGGACTTCTGCCAGCTCCGCCGCGGCGAGGTCATCGACTACGTCATGGGTAAATACGGCAAGGACCATGTGGCACAGATCGTGACGTTCGGCACCATGGCCGCCCGCGCCGCCATCCGCGACGTCGGCCGCGTCATGAACCTGACGTATGCCGAAACGGATGCCGTGGCCAAGCAGATCCCCGCCACGCCGCACATGACGCTCGACGAGGCGCTGCGCATCTCGCCGCAGCTGCGCACAATGGTCGAGAGCGACGAGCGCATCAAAAAGCTCGTCGACACGGCGCGCGGCCTCGAGGGCATGCCCCGCAACACCTCGACGCACGCCGCAGGCGTCGTCATCACGGCAAATCCCGTCAGCGACTATGTGCCGTTGGCGCGCAACGACGAGACCATCGTCACGCAGTTTACCATGACGACCATCGAGGAGCTTGGCCTTCTCAAAATGGACTTTCTCGGCCTGCGCAATCTGACGATCCTCGACGACGCCGCCCGCGCCATCCGCCGCCGCGAGCCGGACTTTGATCTCAAGCGGCTGCCGGACGGCGACGCTGCAACGTTCGCCATGCTGGGTGATGGCAAGACGGCGGGCGTTTTCCAGCTGGAATCCGCCGGGATCACGGGCGTGTGTGTCAACATGAAGCCGCAGTCCATCGAGGACCTCACCGCCATCGTCGCCCTCTACCGCCCGGGCCCCATGGACTCCATCCCGCGCTTTATTGAAAACAAATCCCACCCGGAGCGCATCACCTATCTCTGCCCGCAGCTCGAGCCGATCCTCGCCGTGACCTACGGCTGCATCGTCTATCAGGAGCAGGTCATTGAGATCTTCCGCAAGCTCGGCGGCTACAGCCTCGGACAGGCGGACAACATGCGCCGCGCCATTTCCAAAAAGAAGGAAAAGGTCATCATCGCCGAGCGGCAGACCTTCGTCCACGGTGACGCCGCGCGCGGCATCCCCGGCGCGATCGCAAACGGCGTGTCTGAGACGGCGGCGGAGGCCATTTACAAGGAAATTCTGGATTTCGCGAACTACGCCTTCAACAAGGCGCACGCCGTGTGCTATGCCAAGGTCACCTATGACACGGCCTATCTCAAGTGCCACTATCCCCGCGAATATATGGCGGCGCTGCTGACATCCGTGCTGGACAACTCCACGAAGACAGCCGGATACATCGCCGACTGCCGCGACATGGGCATCCGCCTGCTGCACCCGGACATCAACGCCTCGGAGGACAAGTTCACCGTGGAGCCGGACGGCATCCGCTTCGGCCTCGGGGCCGTGAAGAACATTGGCCGCGGCCTCATCCGGCAGGTCATGGCAGAGCGCGCGGAAAACGGCCGCTTTGTCTCGCTGGAGGACTTTGCCCGCCGTATGCAGGGCTCGGACCTCAACAAGCGCGCCGTGGAGAACCTTATCAAATGCGGCGCGATGGACGGCCTCGGCATGGGCCGTGGGCAGATGCTGGCCATTTACGAAATGGTGCTCGACGCCGCGGCGGACACCTACCGCCGCAATCTCGAGGGGCAGCTGCAGCTCTTCGGCCCGGAGGACGGCGGCATGCCGGAGATTCCCGCGCCGAAGCTCCCCCCGCTGCGCCCGGCGGAGCTCATGCAGATGGAAAAGGAGACGGTCGGCCTCTATCTCTCCGGCCATCCGCTCGACGAATACCGCACGCGGCTGCGCGCGGCGGGCGTCACGCCCGTGCTGCGCATCCTGCAGTCGTTTGAAGAGAACGACGGCTTCTTCCACGACGGCCAGAACGTCCGCATCGCGGGCATGGTCGAGGAGATCCGCCGCAAGACGACCCGCAACGGATCCATGATGGCCTATGTCACACTGGAGGACGACACGGCTGCGATGGAGCTGCTGACGTTCTCGAACGTGCTCGAGCGCAGCGGCAGCCTGCTGACGGAAAACGCCGCCGTCGTAGCCGAGGGCCGCATCTCCGTGCGCGACGAAAAGGCCCCGCAGCTCGTGGTCAATCGCTTTGACCCGCTTGAGTCCTTCACAAAGCAGGCTCCGCCGCCCATGGCCGCCGCGCCGCGCCCCGCTGCGCAGGAGCAGG
>OLNP01002864.1_pt1 | contig 12001 bp, 10 predicted proteins | sample 1671951 | NCBI WGS metagenome assembly OLNP01 (sample SAMEA3136629, study PRJEB25190) | human gut metagenome | biome: human gut; feature: human-associated habitat; material: faeces | place: Austria | collected 2013
GCACAGCGGCGCGGGCCTCCACATCGTCGGCGGGGCAGATCACGGTCATGCCGGGCAGGCTGCGCATCAGGGCAAAGTCCTCGCAGCACTGGTGGGAAGCACCGTCCTCACCCACGGAGATGCCGCCGTGGGTGGCACCGATCTTGACGTTCAGGCGGGGGTAGGCGATCGAGTTGCGGATCTGCTCAAAGGCACGGCCTGCGGCAAACATGGCAAAGCTGGAAACAAAGGGAACATAACCCATGGTGGCCAGACCTGCGGCCACGCCCATCATGTTGCCCTCGGCAATGCCGCAGTCAAAGTGGCGGTCCGGGTAAGCCTTGCGGAACATGCCGGTCTTGGTGGCGGCAGCCAGGTCAGCGTCCAGCACCACCAGGTCGTCGTGGCCCTCAGCGGCCAGCTCCTTCAGGGTGTTGCCGTAGCTGTCACGGGTAGCGATCTTCTTCACTTCTGCCATCTTACTTGTCCTCCTCTTCCAGCGCGGCGTAAGCTGCATTCAGCTCCTGCATGGCCTGTGCGTATTCCTCATCGTTGGGGCCCTTGCCGTGCCAGTCAACGGAGTTCTCCATAAAGGAAACGCCCTTGCCCTTGAGGGTATCCAGAATGATGCAGGTGGGCTTTTCGTTCTCAGCGCGGAAAGCGGCGATGGCGCTCTCAATGGCATCAAGATCGTGGCCGTTGATGGTCAGCACATTGAAGTTGAAGGCCTTCAGCTTCTCCTCCAGCGGGGCGCTGTTCATCACGGTCTCGGTGGTGCCGTCGATCTGCAGATGGTTGCGGTCCAGCATGACGCAGAGGTTGGACAGACCGTAGTGAGAAGCAAACATAAAGGCTTCCCAGCACTCGCCTTCTTCCACCTCGCCATCACCCAGGATGGTGTAAACATTGATGGGCTTACCAGCGTGCTTGGCACCCAGTGCCATGCCGCAGGCGGCGCTCACGCCCTGACCCAGACTGCCGGTGGACATATCCACGCCCGGCACACTGTTCATGTTGGGGTGGCCCTGCAGGTAGCTGCCGATCTTGCGCAGGGTCTTGAGGTCCTCCACCGGGAAGAACCCACGCTCAGCCAGCGCGGCGTACAGCGCCGGAGCCGCATGGCCCTTGGAGAGCACCAGACGGTCACGGTCAGGGTTCTTGGGATCCTTCGGATCCACCTTCATCTCTACGAAATAGAGGTACGCCAGCACCTCGGCGATATCCAGGCTGCCGCCCGGATGGCCGCACTTGGCGCTGTGAGTGCCCTCGATCACGCCCATGCGGATGTGGCAGGCGTGTTTTGCCAGGGTAAGCTTTTCTGCATTTGTCATCTTTGGTCCTCCCGTATGAACCTCAGCGTTTGCATCGGATTATGGTACGCACCCGGGCCGTACGCCCCGATGCGCTATTTCTCAAGTCTATATTATCTATTCTATGCAAAAACGTCAAGGTTCTTTCGTCAAAATGTACATCCCTTGGCAAAATCGCTTGTAAATGTTCCCGTTTTTGTTGAAAATGCAGGTTCATTTTGCCCCCGCAAAACATTTTTGCAGCTTTTGGCCGCTTTGCAATATCATCTTTTGCCGCTGTATGATATAATAAGATGAATTCGTTTGCTTTTTTCATCATTTTGGGAGGTTCCTATGTCTTTTTCCTCACCCACATCCCGGGCACAGCGCAGCCGTAGGTTTTTGCCCTGGCTGCTGTACCTGTATGCCCTTGTGCTGTTCGCCATGCACTTTGTCCGCATTTTTGACAACTCCTTCTGGGGAGATGAAGGGTTCAGCATCGGCCTTGCCCAAATGAATGTTTTTGAAATGCTCCAAGTCACAGCAGCAGATAACCATCCGCCGCTGTACTATCTTTTCATACAGCTCCTATATCATCTTCTGGGCAATCACGGATATGTCTATCATCTGTCGGCTCTGATTCCCTATGGACTCATTCTGATTCTTGCCTGTACAGTGATTTTCAGACAGTTCGGATTGATTCCCGCAGTTGTTGTTTCCACTTTTGCCTCTTTGACTGATACCGCTATCATGTTCAATGTCGAGGCCCGAATGTATTCACTCGGCGCTTTCTTTGTGTTAGCGGCCTATCTGGCACTCCATAACATTCTTCATTCCGGTAAAACCTCCGATTGGGTCATTTTCAGCGTCGCCTCTCTTTGTGCCGCTTATACGCACTACTATGCCCTGATTTCCGTTGCATTTTTCTATCTGACTCTGCTTTCTCTGCTTCCGCAGGATAAGAGCAGCTTTAAAAAAATCCTTATCACTTATTGTGTCGCAGTGGTCGTCTACCTTCCCTGGCTTCTGGTATTGCTTCCCACTTTCAAACGTGCTGCGGCAGACTGGTGGTCCACCTTCATTCCTTCTCCGATCAATTGTATCGGATTCTTCTTCAACCCTTCTTGGACAGTCCTCATTTTCGGTCTTGCATTCCTTCTTTATTTCACAGCACAGGCCAAGTCGTCCTCTAAATGGCTCTTCGCCCCTGATACGATCTGGCTTTTGACCGGCTTGCTTTCTGCCGCCGGCACCTCCGCAGTCGGACTGATCGTTTCACATGCCGTTCGCCCGCTTTTTCTCGTTCGATACCTTTATCCGCTCACCGCAGTCGTTTACCTGGTTTTTGGCTTTCTTCTGTCTAAAGTCCGTTGGAGAACCATTCTGTCCAGTATTCTGATTTTGGGAACGCTGGTGTGCAGTCTACCGGATTTCTACCAAACCTATCAGCGGGAAAAGCGCATCGACCTTGCGACCACCCAGTGTCTGGAAGTTATTACCCCCTCTCAGGATGCAGTTCTTTATACAACGAACTACTTCCTAGACTGGACACTCTTTGATTATTACTTTCCGGGTCGTGTCCATGCTCAAATCGACTCCTCCAATACTTCTCAGTGCTTCACTTCTTCCGATCCTGAGATCTGGCTCTTTATGGAACATGCGCTTTCTGATGCCGAATTGAATGCAGCCTCCGACAAGGGTTATTCTCACACCAATGTCTGTAACAGTACATTTGCAGAAGGCCCCGGTGAAGATTCCTTTTATTACATCTACAAATTTCAAAAATCGACAAGCACCGCCCTGTAACCATCCTCATCCGCTGAGCTTGACAAGGCGGCTTTGCATCTGCTATACTTTTTGCACAATTCCCGGCTGAAGCCGGGACTTTGCGGGCCGAAGCCCGTGTTTCTCCCCGCAAACATTATTTTGAAACAGACACCATGAAGGGGTCTGCCGCTGGCGCGCGTGCTGGCGGCAGGCCCTTTTTGTCTGTGCATTTTCAGGAGGAATCATTGATGAATACCAAGACCCGTTCCGCGACCCGTGATCTGGTGCTGGCCGCACTGTTTCTGGCACTGGCCTTCGTGCTGCCCATGATCACCGGCCATGTACCTCAGATCGGCAATATGCTCTGCCCCATGCACTTCCCGGTGCTGCTGGCAGGCTTTGTGCTGGGCGGCCCCTGGGGCCTGGCACTGGGCTTTGCCGCCCCGCTGCTCCGCTCGGTGCTGTTCGGGATGCCCCCGATGTACCCCATTGCCATCGCCATGGCCTTTGAGCTGGCCACATACGGCGCTGTTGCCGGTTTCATGTACCGCAAGGTGCAGCACACCCTGCCTATGATCTACGCCACCCTTGTCACCTCAATGGTGGCAGGCCGCCTTGTCTGGGGTGCGGTGCGCTTTGTGCTGGCCGGTCTGTCCGGCTCCAGCTTCCCGTTCAGCGCGTTCCTGTCCGGTGCGGTGCTCACTGCCGTACCCGGCATCGTGGCACAGCTCATCCTCATTCCGCTGATCGTGGCTGCACTGCAGAAAGCAAAGCTGACAGATTAAAATCCCTGCGCTGACCGAACCCACACAGCAAAAAAGCCCGGAACCGTACCTGCTATGGCGGCAGGTGGTTCCGGGCTTTTCAGTTCATATTACAGTGTGGCAGCAGCTGTAACAAAAAAGAAGGAGAATCTTCAACCGGCAAATTGGAGAAGATCAGCCGGCAAAGCTTGCATTGACAGCGCGGCGGTTGCTCTGGTTGACAAAGTTCTTCTTTGCGCTCTCGAGCAGGCTTGCAAAAGCCAGGCCAATGCCGCAGTTATCGGACACGCCCTCGGTGACAGTCAGGTAAGCGTCCATCATAGTGTTGTCCAGAATAGCAGTGTTCTTGTTCATCATAATAAATATCCTCCGTATATCGGTAAATGTCATTGTGTTTTTTGGCAGGGCCTCTATCTCCCTGCATCCTCAAAGCGGAACCGTTCAGAACCCTTCGTTCTTTTGTTCCCCTCTCTGAGGATGGCCATATTATGCCACTCAATTATGAAATCGTTTTATAAATTCTATGAACAAACTATGAATTTAGTGATACATTTTTAACGTTCTTTCGTTCTTTGCGCAACTAGCACAAAACGTTTTTTATGAAAAATAAAGTTCTTGTATACATGGACGATTGAAACCTTGTTTGGAAAATTTTTTCGGATTTTCTCTCCGTTTTGCCCAGAATTTCTTCTGCAAAAGGGCATACTCTCATGCAAAATCCGTCAGAATCCGTCAATTTCAAACAGGACGAGGGCTTTCCTGTGCAAAATGCCCAGAAAAAAGTTCCAAACAAAAAGGCCGCCGTGCCAGCAGCACAGCAGCCTTTGAAAAGCCATTTCAGTTTTGCATCACTTGCACAGGAACGCCGGCAGGGGCTTGCCCTCCTTGCGCCACTGGTGATATTCCGCAGTGGCGGCAAATTCCACGTCACCGGCGGAGTTCAGGGCAGTTTCCACGGAATCCTGCACCACGCCGATGATAAAGCCGACACCGACCACCTGCATGGCGATATCATTGGAGATGCCAAACAGGGAGCAGGCCATGGGGATCAGCAGCAGGGAACCGCCAGCCACGCCGGAAGCGCCGCAGGCACCCAGAGCGCTCATCACCGAAAGAAGGATGGCGGCGGGCAGGGACACCTGAATGCCCAGCGTATTGGCCGCAGCCAGCGTCATAATGGTAATGGTGATGGCGGCACCATCCATATTGATGGTAGCGCCCAGCGGGATGGAGACGGAATACATGTCCTTATCCAGCCCCAGCTTATCGCACAGATCCATATTGACCGGGATGTTGGCGGCAGAGCTGCGGGTGAAGAAGGCGGTCAGGCCGGATTCACGCAGGCAGCGGAACACCAGCGGATACGGGTTGCAGTGCAGATACACAAAGATGATAAAAGGCGAGACGACCAGTGCCATAAAGAGCATGGTGCCCACCAGCAGGAGCAGCAGCCTGCCGTACTGGGTAAAGATGGACAGGCCGTTGCTGGACACGTTGGTATACACAAGGCCCATGATGCCGAAGGGTGCCAGATTGATAATCCAGCGGACGATCTGGGAGACTGCATCCGCTGTGTTCGCCAGGAACAGCTTGGTGCTGTCCGCGCCGTACTTCTTCATGGCCAGACCGAACAGGCAGGCCCAGAACAGGATGCCGATGTAATTGCCGTTCAGCAGGGCACTGACGGGGTTTGCCACAAAGTTGGTGAGCAGGGTGTTCATCACCTCGCCCAGACCCTGGGGCACCACCTCGGATTCTGCCGCCTCGGCCAGAACGATGGTCTGAGGGAACAGGAAGCTGGTCGCCGCCGCAATGGCGGCGGCCAGGAAGGTGGTGAGCATGTACAGCCAGATGACCGTGCCAAAGCGCCGGTCCAGCTTGGACGTGCCCTGCGCCAGCGCACTGGCCACGATAATGAACACCAGCACCGGGGCAATGCCCTTCAGGGCACCCACGAACAGGCTGCCGAACTCTTCCACCCAGCCCGCACCGGGCACCGCCAGTGCCAGCACCGCACCGACCACAAGGCCGATGACGATGCGCAGGATCAGGCTGGTGGCGTTGTACCTTGCCGCAACCGCTTTCAACGTTTTCATAACTTTTCTACTCCCCTATCCAGATTGTGCGCCCATTGCGCACAGTTTTCCCATTCCTCTACACGGAACAAGTACGATTATACGCCTCGCAGGCCGAAAAGTCAAAGATTTTACCCGCTTTTTTTGTTTTTCATTTCAACATATACAGACACGAGCTTTTTTCACTGTCCGTATACGAAATACAGATTCACAAAAAGAGACCGCACCCCGTGTGTTTCGGGATGCGGTCTGTTCCTGTTTTAGTCGAGATAGGACACCTTGCCGGGTACAAAGCCCTGAATGCCCATGCCGGGCGCGTCGGAGACGGTGATGTTCTTTTCGTCGAACACGGCACCGCCGAGGATGTGGTCCTCGCTGCAGAGCACCGGGCCGTCGAGGTCGATCTTGGTGATGATCTTCTTGGCGCAGGCCAGCTCCACGGCGGCGTTGACCGAGATCTTTGCTTCCAGCATACAGCCGATCATGCACTCCACGCCGTACACCTCAGCGGCGGCGGCAATGCGCAGGGCATTGGTGATGCCGCCGCACTTCATCAGCTTGATGTTCACCAGGTCGGCCGCGCCGGTCTGCATGATCCGCAGGGCATCTGCCGGGCTGAACACGCTCTCGTCGGCCAGCACGGGCACATCGGCATGGCGGGTGACATACTGCATTCCCTCAAGGTCTGCGGCGGGCACGGGCTGCTCCACGAACTCGATATCCAGCCCCTTCTCCTGCATCTGGTTCAGGATGCGGACCGCCTGCTTGGCGTTCCAGGCCTGATTGGCATCGATGCGGAGCTTGATGTCCCGGCCCACGGCCTGCCGCACCGCGGCAAGGCGGGCCACATCCAGTTCCGGGTCGATGCCTACCTTGACCTTCAGGCAGTCGTAGCCGCGCTGGACGGCGGTGCGGGCATCCCGGGCCATCTCCTCCGGCGGGTTGACGCTGATGGTGATATCGGTCACGATGTTCCTGCGGGCACCGCCCAGCATCCGGTAAACAGGGGCGCTGTACTTCTGGCCCAGCAGATCCCACAGGGCCATGTCCACAGCGGCCTTGGCGCTGGTGTTGTGGACAAGCGCCTTCTGCACAGCGGCGGTCAGATCCTCAAATTCATCGAGGTCGCGGCCCAGCAGGGCAGGGGCGATATGATCCTGAATGGCACCGAGGATGGCCCCGGTGGTGTCGCCGGTGATGACACCGGTCGGGGGTGCTTCGCCGTAGCCCACCGCACCGGTATCGGTGTGGAGCTCCACGATAACATCCTCAACGCTGTTCACAGTGCGCAGTGCCGTTTTGAACGGCACCCGCAGCGGGGTGGAAATGCGGCCCAGCCGCACCTGTGTGATCTTCATAGTCCCGTCCTCCTTCTTACTCCAGCGGCAGGTTTGCCAGTTTGACAATGGCGTTTGCAATGATCTGGGCGTTCTGCACCAGACGTTCCAGATCGATGCATTCATCGGGCTGATGCTCTGTGACCGGGTCCCCCGCGAACAGGGGGCCAAAAGCCACCACATTGGGCAGCATCTTGGCGTAGGTGCCGCCGCCGATGCACTTGGGCGGGGCATTGTCGCCGGTGGCATCCCGGTAAACCTCCAGCAGGGCGCTGACCAGCGGGGTCTCGGCAGGGTAGTAGAGCTTTTCCTTGTGCACCTGCCCATCCAGCGCCCAGCCTGCGGCCTCAAAGGCGGCCTGCACAGCGGGCTGGCAGTCTGCCCGTTCCATGGTCACAGGATAGCGGTAGTTCAGCTTGACCCACAGATGCTGCGCGTCGCCCTCGATCAGCCCCCAGTTGCAGCTCATGGGGCCGGAGAGCGCATCCTCCAGCCGGTGGCCCAGCAGGCGCTCGCCGTAGGGGTCGGTGCCCAGCTTCTCGGCCAGAAAGTGCACGGCCTGCTTGGCATCCCCTTCCAGCGGCAGCCGGTCAAGGTAGCACACCAGCCGCCCAATGGCGTTTTCGCCCTGCTCCGGGTGGCTGCCGTGGGCCGAAACGCCCACCGCTTCCACCTGATAGCCGCCGGGGATGGCTGTCACGGTGATGTGCTCCGCATCCGGCAGGGCGGCCCCAGCCGGGGCGGTCAGCACAGCGCAGGCGTAGTCCGGCACCACATTGCCGGCCACGCCGCCCTGCACCCTGTTCAGCTGCCAGGCCCCGGTCTGGTGCAGCTGAACGGCATAGCTCTCATTCAGGATGCCCTTTTCGCCGTTGATGAGCGGATACTCGCCGTCCGGGGTGAAGCCCAGCACCGGGATCTCCCCGCCGTGGGCCTTGTAGTACAGCACGTCCCGGTCGTTGGTCTCCTCGTTCAGGCCGAACAGCAGCCGGACACGGCGGTTGAGCGGAATGCCCAGATCCCGGATGGCCTTCAGCGCGAACAGGCTGGCCACCACCGGGCCTTTGTCGTCAATGGACCCCCGGCCATACAGCCTGCCGCCCTCGATCTCGGCGGCGTAGGGCGGGTGATGCCAGCCCTCGCCCTCGGGCACCACGTCCAGATGCCCCAGCACCGCCACCATCTCGTCCCCGGTGCCGATCTCGCACCAGCCGATGTATCGATCCATGTCGGTGGTCTCAAAGCCCAGCTCATGGCAGAGGGTCAGCGCCTCGGCAAAGCAGGTATCCACCTCCTCGCCAAAGGGCTTGCCCGGCAGCGGGTCGGCCTCCACACTGCGCCTGCGCACCAGCCGCTGGAGCGCCGCCACCATCTGGGGCCGCAGCGCCGCCACGGCCTCGTTCAGTTTTTTGTCCATACGTTCCACCCCTTTTGTGATTCATTTCACAGCTTGTATTATAGAACGATTGCCCCCGCTCCACAAGCCCCAAGTTCGGCAAAAAAGGTCTTGACACCGCGCAGTGTGTACGCTATTATGTACATAAGAGGTGATGCACGATGACGACCACTAATATCACGAACTTTCGCAAGAATGCTTTCCAGTATGTAGAGCAGACCGTAAAGTACAATGAACCGCTGAACATCTGCACCAAAGACGGCAACGCTGTTTTGCTTTCGGAAGAAGATTACAGCGGCATTATGGAAACGCTTTATCTCGTCTCCGTGCCGGGAATGCGGGAAAAGCTCATGGCGGCCAAGGCCGAACCGCTGGAAGATTGTGTTGACGAATCGGCTGTGGAGTGGTAAATGTACAAGATTGTTTATGCGAAAACCGCGCTCAAGGACATTCCAAAGCTGAAATCCGCCCATCTTGACGAAAAAGCGAAGGCGCTGATCTCCGTTATAAAAGAAAATCCGTTCCAGAACCCGCCGCCCTATGAAAAGCTGGTGGGCGATTTGAACGGCTCGTACAGCAGGCGCATCAACGTACAGCACCGCCTTGTGTATGATGTTTTTGAAGAAGAGCAAACCATCAAGATTTTAAGCCTTTGGACACATTACGAAAGATGACCCGAAAACGGACTGTTTTGCAGTTCGTTTTTTTTTTTTTCAATTTTTTTGAAAAAGGGTGAAAGGATTCCGCGCGGTGTGTATTTAAGGAAGTGAGAGCATCCATTTTTGCCGGAGCTCCACTTCCGGCCCAAAGAAAGTGAGGGACCCCCTATGAAGAAACGACTTATCAGCCTTCTGGTGGCGCTGTGCATGGCGGTAACGCTCCTGCCTGTGTCGGCACTTACAGCGTGGGCGGAGGAAGGCGACCAATTAAGAATTGTAAAGGGCGGCTACCCAGAAGGCTCTAATAGCGGTAGTCAGTCCTGCTCCGGAACAGACTGGAGCTATGATAAGGACACCCGAACTTTGACATTAAGCCCCAGCACCCCAACAAACTATGATTTTTCCAATAATGGCATTCACACCGGACCGGGTAATAACACAGACTGCAACCTCATAATCGGTCAACATGCAACCGTAACCGATGGTTTTTTTGGGGGTGCTGTTACAAATCATGGTACTATTACCGGCGGCTTTTTTTCTTCTTCCGTTTCCAATGAATCTAACGGCAAGATTGAAAATGGTCAGTTTGGTGATCGGGCTTCTTCGTGCACCGTTACAAACAATGGCGGCACGATCAACGGCGGCACCTTCAAAGATGAGCTAACCGGAAGTGGCATAGAACCGGGTTATACCCTCAAAGCAAAAACACCCACCGATTATGAAGGGGTTTTGGTCAATGAGTATCGTGATTCATGTTATATCATCCCGAATCAGGCATCCGTTTCTGTTGATATAAGCTATCATTTTGAGCCTGCGATCAATTTCCAAAATCTTCCACCCCTTGATGTAACCATTGATAATGCACCGCCTACGCTTCTTTCCGACTGGTGTGGGAGTGATCCCAAGATTGAGTTCGATGGTCATTACGCTTATAACGTTACCTTTACCGCACCGCCTGCAAATGGCTCAACCGTAACCATCAGCCCACTGACCCGGCTGGTGATTGATAAAGCCGGCTACCCCGTTGGCACCAAGGGCGGCACCCGGGATTACAGCGGCGACGGCTGGAAGTTTGAGAAGGGCAATAGCACGCTGACGCTGGAAAGCGGCAATTATGATTTCTCCGGTGAGAAAAACGCACTGCGCCCCCTGAACCCGGCTGTCCATTTGGTGGTTGAACCCGGTGCCAAGCTGACCGGCGGCGCAGCTGGAGATGGGTCTGGTGTCACTTGGCAGCTGACCGAAAACACGGATGATCCGAGTACTTATAAGTTGACGATTAGCGGCAGTGGTGCAATGGAAGATTTTCCATTTGGTAGCTATCAGCCATGGTACAGCTTCCACGATCAAATCACCTCTGTTGTCGTTTCTCCCGGCGTAACTTCGATTGGACAATGCGCTTTTAGCCGGTTTGCTAAGCTAACTCATGTTGACATTGCAGATAGTGTAATATCCATTGGCTGGGATGCTTTTTATTATTGCTCCAGCCTTACTAACATTACAATTCCGCAAAGTGTCACATATATCGGACCCTTGGCTTTTTTCCATTGCACAAACTTAAGCAGCATCACACTTTCAAATAATATAACTTCCATTGGTAGCAGCGCTTTTGAAGATTGCACCAACCTCACCAGTATCACGATTCCCGGCAGTGTAACTTCAATTGGCTTGGCTGCTTTTTGTAACTGCACTAAGCTCACCAGTATCACGATTCCTGATAGTGTGACAACTATTGACCTCGAGGCTTTCAAGAATTGTTCTAGCCTGACTAGTATCACGATTCCCGGCAGCGTAACTTCAATTGGCCCGTATGTTTTCGATGGTTGTACTAGCCTGAATGACATCCGCTACTCTGGCACAAGTGAAAGCGTTATTTCTGCTCTTTCTGGCTATGTCCCCACTCTCGTCACCTTCGACTATGGCGACAAAGTGCCTGAAGCAGAGCGAATGATAAAAGTGTTCGTCAAAACGGGCGGGACATTGACAGCTCCCACCACGCTTCCCAACGTGGTTGGCTATGAGTTCAAGGGCTGGCTCACAGAAGATGGCGAGCTGTATGATTTCCCTGGCGCTCCTACCGGCCAGCTCACCCTTTACGCCAAGTGGGAAAAGATTCCCGAACCGAAGCCCGAACCCACACCTGACCCCGAACCCGAAACCCCCACCTACACCCTGACGGTAAAAGGCGGCACGTTCACCTACAACGGCGGCGAAGCCATGACCAGCGCCAGCGTGCCGGTGGATGCCGAGGTCAAGGTGACGCTGAACCAGAGCGCCGTGCCCGAGGGCATGGTGTTCGACCTGTGGGCCATGGATGAAGCCAGCCTGCTGGGCAACCCGGCGGTCGCCTACAACGAGGAGAGCTTTACCATCCCGGCGGGCAGCGTGGCCAAGGGCAGCACCGTGACCGTGGAAGCCCAGTACCGGGATGCCACCATCGAGAGCGAGCCCAGCATTCTGGGCACTGCCGCCATCATCGGCGTGGCCGGTGCAGGCACGGCGGTCATCGTGTGGCAGGGCTACCGCATCGGCATGGAGCTGTACGAGAAGTATTTCCAGCCCACACCGGAAGAAACTGCGGCAGAGCAGCCCGCCCCGGAAGCTCCGGCAGCAGCTGCCGCTTCCTGAACGCAGGCGCACCCGCTCCCTTCCACACCTGACAGCTCCACATAAAAACAGCGCCGCTCCATCGTTTCCGGTGGGGCGGCGCATTTTTGCGGTTCAATCCCGGCGCA
>OLNP01002872.1_pt1 | contig 11976 bp, 16 predicted proteins | sample 1671951 | NCBI WGS metagenome assembly OLNP01 (sample SAMEA3136629, study PRJEB25190) | human gut metagenome | biome: human gut; feature: human-associated habitat; material: faeces | place: Austria | collected 2013
CTTCTTGTATTTGTAAAAAACTTCTTAGCATATTTCTCACCCCCTGTTTTATTTTTTCAAACATCTATATCACTCTCCTATTGATAACCTAATAGATACATAGTTTCAACAACTCCTGTTGTTGCATCTGGTGCATCATCATGTTTGTTTTCACCTTCTCTTTGATACTTAACCATTGCCATATAATATTCTGGCCATTTATCTTTCCAATTTCTTGGGTAATAGATATGCTCCATAACCCATGTAGAATTTGAAATAATTCTAGCTTTTTTATTCTTAGATTGATGAAACCACTTTATTACTGCTTGATTGCTATTATATTTTTCTAATAAAATCCTAACTACATTTCTTGCAAATCCTGAACCACCATTATTTGATTCTATTCTTCCTCTATTAACTTTAAATTCATAAATCCTCTTGGCTGTTTCAGGCTCTGTCTTTGCCATAGGTTCTTGTGTATAATAGATATCAAGTATATAAGCTTCTTTCATATACACGCCCCAAATAATAGTACATAGATAATCTGTTCCCTCATCTGCTGTATCTGTATATGAATAGATACCTTCAAACAAGCTATTTCCCTCGTCATCTACTGGAAGCTTATCATAAGTTTTGAAACTTCCATAAAGCCTTCCCTTGATGTCAATAGGCTCTTGCTGATAGTTTGCTGAAAATATATCAGCACCCATAGCTGATTTTTTATCCATAGCTGATTCATAACTAAGAACATCAGAACAAAGCATTTCATGATTATTTTCATCTTGAATAGCTTTCATGCTTATGTGTCTATATTTTTTAGCTTTTTCCTTGCACCATTCAAGAACTTTTCCAGCTAAATCATCACTATGCCATCTGGTCATAATAACAATTATCTTTCCACCCTCCTCAAGTCTTGAAAGCATTGTATTCGTGAACCAATCCCAATGCTTTTCTAGTACATTTGCATTATTAGCTTCTTCAGCATTTTTGATAAGGTCATCTATAATCATTAAGCTAGCTCCAAAACCTGTAGCTGTTCCTGTTGGAGAGGTAGCTAAGTAATTATTATATCCACCTTCTAAGCTCCAAAGGTTCATAGCTCCATCACCACGTTTAATTTTTACTCCTGGAAAGATGTCACTATAAACTGCTTTGTATTTATCAGCCTTTTCCTCCTGAATGCTATTTCTGACATTCTTAGAAAACATTGTTGAAAGAGTTTCATTGTATGAACCAGTCATTATTTTTTCTTTCTGGTTTTTCCCAAGTACCCATTCAACAAATAGTCCTGCTGTTCTTGACTTTCCATGTCTAGGAGGTTCATTGACTATAAGCACTTGGTCATCTGATTCATAGAACTCCTGGAAGTCATTACAAAGTTCTATGAGGTATTTTCTATCAAGTTTATAAAAATCAGGAGCCTTTAAATTGCAATAAAAAAAGAACTCACGTCTTGCAAGTTCACATTTAGCTCCTAACTGTATTAACTTTTTATCCATCTTTATCACTAGCTAATTTCAATAGCTGCTCTGTTGTTAATTCTTCATATGGATTGTTTATATTACCTGATACCTCAACCTTTTCTTTGAACATGCCTAAATGTTTACCTAAAAGTTCTAAAGCTCTAACCTTATCGCAGGTAGATATTTCAATACCATTTCTACCTTTTTTGATACTAGCTATAGCTTTTTTATCTGTTTCTGATAGTTCATCAGTAAGAACTAAGTCAACTACTTTTTGTTTGACAATATTGCCATCAGAATCCAATAGAACTTCCCCATTTTCATCATAGACAGTTTCTTCAATTACTTTTGCATATTTAGACCCATTACTAAAGGCAATAGCTGCTAACTCTTCTAAAACTTTGTCTTGAGTTATTTCTGTTCTTTTTTCCCTTTCTTTCATTCGCTCATTTAAATATTCTTTAACCTTAGCATTTCTTAGCAATCTATTGCCATTTACTGCTGCGGTATCATCTTTTTTCACATTTGGATAAGCAACTTTATAAGCTCTAGTGGCATTTAAATCCACTAAATACTCATTAACAAATATCTTTTGCTTTTCAGTTAATTTCATCAATGCCACCTCACTTTTATAAAATTAAAGCCAGTAGGATTATACTAAATTGTGTTAAGAAGGATTCCCTCCTTCATATTTATTTTTTTCTACTGGCTTATTGACATCAAAAAAGAACCCTATTGCTAGAGTTCTTTAAAATGGGGGTATTTTTAAATGGTTTCAAATGGTCTGAGTAGCAAGAATCGAACTCGCTTTATCTACGCCCCAAACGTAGTGAACACCAATGTCCCATACTCAGATGTTTGGCACTTTTTACAGTGCCTTTAGGTTTACCAGACCTAGTTGTTAACTCAAGAGGAATTGTTAGTCAACAAGATTATTTTGTGGTTTTACCACTATATATATTTTATCAGATATTATACCTTTATTACTGCAAAGTTTCATAAATTTTTATTTTAGGGACAGTAGGGACGATAGGGACACTATTTTATATAAAGTATTATTTAAAATGTTGTAGTAAACGATTACTTATGAAATTATGTTATTTTCTTATGTTTTGGCAATATAACTGTCCCTACTGTCCCTATACCCTTCTAAGCTAGATATAATCAGACTTTTAATAGGGACACCCCATTAAATTTGACTGTCCCTAGGGACGTCCCTATTGTCCCTAAAGTCAAATAAAGTCAAATAATAAAATACATTTTTTTACTTTTGCCTGTCCCTATTTTTTATTTTGCTGTCCCTATTAATTAGTCAGCGTCCCTAAATATATAACAAAAAAAGTAGAGAATTTACGTCCTCTACCTTAATAATTTTAATTGTTGATTTTTAATTTTTACTCTCTGCTTAAATCTATCCATGCTTTCTCCAACAATTGGAGGTAGTTCATAATATCTTACATTCATTGATTTTCTCATTTTAATTCCAAATTTAAGAAGTGTAGTTTTTAATGCAGTGTAGTTTCTTATCTCTAAGATACTACATATTTCACTTGGAGTATATCGTCCATAATCACCAGGATAGCTCCAATCAAATCCATCTGCAATTTTAATGTATGTTTCATCCTTAACTTCAAATGCTTCATTATTTTTAGCTAAGATTTCTTTATCTTCATCAGTCAGCCAATAAGGAAGTTTGGCTACTCTAAGTAGATACATTACTTCTCCCCATAATTGGTTAATATTAATATTATGGTCTACTATTACTTGCTCTGCTGGAATGGTCCAATATCTTCTATTACCTGTTTCATCTTTAAGAAATTCCTCCTTATTAACTGTTGCATAAAAACAAGTTAATCTTGGATACTTTTCTGTAAGTCTTTCATATGGTCTTCTATATTCATCCATACTTTCTGTGAAAAATGCTTTTAATTTAGCTTGGTCTCTTTTTAAAGTTGCATCTAATTCTCCAAGCTCTGTAACCCAATATTTTGTAGCTTGATAAACTTTATCTTTATCTGATGGGTCTATTTCAAGTCCTGTTTTAACCCAATGACTATTAGGAATTATTGATTTAATCCATCTTGTTTTCCCTACTCCTTGAGCACCTTGTAATACTAACATTCCTTCACATCCATATGTTCCATCATTGAATGGAATATGAGCTACATTTAAAAGCCATTTAGTTATGAATAATTTTTTATTTTTTTCAGGATATCCATGTGGAGTTACTATTGTATCACATAGCTTATCTATATAATCCATATTTCCATCAAAATTAGCTAAACAATTTTCTAAATATATTTTTATTGGGTTGTAAGAATTGCCTCTTGCTATTCTGTTCAATGCTCCTGATAAATTATCTTTAGATATCATAAAATAATTTTTATGACACAGTGAATAGATATCTTCTAAAAGAGCGTTACTTCCTATTTCTGATTCAATACCTTCTCCAGAATATTCAATTTCCTTTGATAATTCATTGTATTTAACTTCTATATTTTTAGCTTTCAATAAACAACTTAAATTTTGCCATATTTTTAATGGTCTATCTCTTGAATCAATATACTTAAAAAGCTTATTTCTTTTTATATCCCAAGGGTCTTTTACAGCTTTTAAAAATTCTTCTTTTGAGTGACCAGCTTGGAACCAATCAGTCACATCTGCATTGTCTCCAAGTTCTTCTATCCCCCCAAGTTCTATTAAATTAAATGAATCTACAGAATCTTTTAAAGCATTAAAAATGAAATTCTTGTATTCAGCTCCAGCTTTTCCAGTATCCCCTATGAAATAAACTTTTGAATCTTCAAATAATCCTGATTCTAAATATTTTATTCCTTTTAGTGATGTAGCTGTAAATCCAATATAGTTTAATGTATCTGCATCTTTCTCTCCTTCTACTATAAATACTGGCTTTCCATTATTTAAGGCAGTATATAACCTATAATAGTTATATGGAACTTCCTCACTATTCCTCTTCATTTTTATACTTTGACCATCAAATGAATAATATCTTAATTCTTTTTTATTTGAAGTTGAAAATTTAGCTTTATAATACAATGTATTATCTTGAATGTCTTCAAATCTATATAGCTTTATTAACTTATAGTCTGCTGGCAAAATATTTTTACTTATTTGCCAGCTTATAAAACCTTTTATTCTTTCTTCTTCAGATGCTATTTTTTTATATTTTTCATTAGGTTCTATATTTAAATGTCTGCATGCATCAAGATATGAAAGACCTTTATACTCTCTTATGAATTGGATTGCATCTCCTCCTCTGCCACATCCAAAGCATTTCCAAATACCTTTCTTTTCATTAACAGAAAAAGATGAGGTTTTTTCTTTGTGGAAAGGACATTTAATTTTATTTTTTATAAAACTTTGTCCTGTCTCAGCCTCTATTATAGCTTTTAAATTTATTTCCACTTTTGCTCACCTTCTTTACAATTTTAATCCTCTGTTATATGCAAATAATGTTCTAGCTTTTTTTAGTTCATAATATATACTTCTTTCACTCATATGGAAGTCAAGGGCTGCTTTCACAACCCTTTTACTTATATCCCCCTTCTCTAACTCTTTATCAGGATCCGTAAAATAGATTTCCTTTATAAGCTCTTCACAAATACTTGATTTACTTTTAAACTCTGCTAATGTCTTTTCAACTGCTTCCAAGTCCATAATTTCTGCTATATGAGCTTGTACTTCTTTTTCTGCATTTATAAGCATAGCTTCTGTTGGACTTCCTCCACTCTTTGGGCTTCCTTCTCTTTTTGTAATTGTCTCAAGAGCTTCTTTTCTTATTTGTTCCTTATATTGCTCAGTTGACATTCCAAGTTTTGCATAAAATCTAAATGCATTTGTTGCATAATCTCTTATATGGTCCTTCAATTTAGTCACTTCCTCTTAGCTTTTCTATCTTTATAATTTCTTCTGAAATTTGCTTTTTCTCAAAGTCTAAAGCTTTTTTTATATTCCAATCTCTAAGCTTTATACATTTTCTTATATCCTTATTTATTGTTTCAATTCTTTCTTTATAGAACTCTAAAATATCCTTTTTACTCAATTTTCCACCCTCTTCCCTTAAGTTTCTTTACATGCTTTTCCTCTGCCTCTTGAATTTCTTTGAGTGTAAAATTTCTAATTTGAAGCAAATTTAGAGAAGCTTGTACTAGGTCATAAAATTCCTCTAATTGGTTTTCATCATTTGTGGCACTAAGAAATTCATACATTTCTTCAACGACTTTTACTATCTGCTCTTTTTCATTTCCTAGCTGGTGTATATCAAGAAATTTAAGTCCTATTTTAAATTCATGCTTCAAGCCTCACACCTCCTTGAGTTTTTAAGCAAGTTTTTCATTTATCTTTCCTATAACTCCACTTACTGCATTTTTATATTTTTCTTTGTCTTTTTCATTCATAGAATTAAGTATATGCAGAATATTTTTAAAGTCTGATACTATACTATTGAAATAAAATTCAAACTTAATTTTTTCATCATTTTGTGGCTGGTCCACTTTTTCAGTTAAGATTTTTACTTGATTTTCAAGAGCTACTTTTTCATTTTCTAGCTTGGCCAATGATTCTTCTCTTCCTTCTTCAAGCTTTTTTATCTTTTCTTTAAGTTTTTCCTTTTCTGCAATATCCTCTGGATTAGGTTCTGCATAAGTAACCTCTATAGGTTTATTTTTTAATTCCTCTATTTCAATTTGTTTTTCAGCTAATTCACTTCTAAGGGCTTCTAACTCTGAAGCTTTGTCTGCTTCTTGAACATTAAATCTTTCTTGTAACAAGCCTAACTCTTCTTCAAGTTTTTCTGCTCTTTCTTTTTCATTTACAGCTTTTATTCTTTCTGATTGTGCTAATCCTTGGAGCTTTTCATTTTCCTTTGCTAATTTATTTTTTTCCTCAGAAACCTTATCTTTTTGAGAGGAGATTTTATCTATTTCTTTTTTATATTGGTCTCTTTCTTTTATAGCTTTTTGAAGTTCTCTAGCTGTCATTTCATCTACTGTTTTTTGCTCTCCATTGATTTCATGAGCTGAATTTATAAATTCTTCTCTTTCTTCTATTGGAACATCCAAAAGTGCAAATATTTTTGACTGTCCCAACGTTGGGACACTACTAAATTCATTTGCTACTCTCATAAATCTATAAGCACTACTTTTACTAAAGTCCATCTTTTTGCACCATGCTCTGAAACTTTCTCCTTCTCCAAGTTGCTTTTTAGCTTCTATTAATCTTTTACCTATTTCAATTATTCCAGAAGCTGTTTGTTGTTTATAAAAATTTATTTCTGTTTCAATGACCTCTAAAGGTCTTATTACTTCATTCATGTTAAATCCTCCTAAGCTACTTTATTTTTCTTATGGAGTCTAGCTTTTGTGAATTCTTTCATAAAAGCTTTAACTTCATTTGTTTGAACTTTATTTCTTTTTCCTCTAACTTGAATAACAGTATTATTACATACCTCTACAGTGAAAAACTCTTTATCTGGATTTGATATTCTTCTAATAAATAAAATATCAGTCCCACCATTAGCATACCTTTCTGCATAACTTCCAACACAATGATGCATTCTTTTTCCCTCTTCAATTAGCTCTGCATGACTTCTTGCTGGTCTTATTAACAATCCATTCCACTCAAAATAATATCTTTCTGTTTCTTTTAATCTTTCTTTTATTTTGCAATCAATTTCTTTATTTTTTATATATTCTATCTGCTTAATGAAGTTTTGATGTTGAATATATAAATTTTTTGGGAACATATTATCCTTTTTATTTAAGTCTATTTCTAGTTTTTTACAATCATTTAAGTAATCTAACCAGTCACTTAAAACTGCTGTTTCACTGTAATACACTGATGAACAAGAACACCCTGGATTGATTACAAACTGCTTTGTAATATAACTTAAAACTTTTTTTAAACTGCTATATTCTTTAGCTCTTTCTATATAGTAGGATGGTATTGTAGATAACTTGTTTGCTTCATCTATACTTAATTTATAATTATTCTTTTTATTTTCTTGTAATATTTTTAGAAGTGTCCTATCTATTATTATTTTCTTTTTCTGAATCTCTTTAACCTCTCCTCTATCAAGTTTTAGAAGCTTAAAAACTGTTTTAGCTCTCCAATTTATTGTTCCTTTAAAACTTATTTTATTTATTTTCATTTCAACTATATTTTTAAAACCCATTTTAGTTAAACTTTCAATTAAAGGATATTTATTATAAGTTTCAAAAAAAATTACTGCTTTTTTCATATCTCTTCCCAAAATGTATTCTTCATAAATACTATATTGAAATCTATTACCCTCAACTGCTTTTGAAATACTGTATAAATCCACATATTCATTTAAATTTGCTAGTGAATTTATGTTGAATGCACATATTGATTTTCTACGCACCCAACCATATGAAAATACTCTTTGGAACATGATTGATTCTTTCTTGTTAAATATATATCTTGCTAATTCAGTCAATTTTGTTTTGACATTTCTATAGTCCTCTGAGTAATCCCTTTCTGCTAAAAATCCTCTTGCAACTATAGTTTCATTATCAACTTCAGATTTATCAAATCGTATAAAACAAGCACTATCATGTACTGACTTTCTTTTGTATCTAGTTAATTTTACTTCTCCTAAACAACCACATAAAGGACAATTTATAATATCGTTATGCTTTACTGCTGCTATCTCAAATTCACCACTACAATTAGTGCAGTATGCTTTTGAAATTTTATTTTTTCTAGAAACAAAGATGTATCTGCTTTCACTTAATGCTACTTCATATGCAAATTCATATGCCTCTTCAGGAATTTCTCCAGAAAAATCTTTTAAGTATTCTTCCATAATTTCTTCCTCCTAAATAAAATCATTTAAACTTACATTGAAATCATCATCTGTAGCTTTGGCTTCTTTAGGCTCAGCTGATGAATATATATTTTGTTGAACATTTTCAAATCCAAAGTAATCTCTAATTATCTTAAATGCTTGTTCATCTGTAAGTATTGCAATATCACCTTGCTTAACTTTTAAAGCTTCCTTTCTCATTTGTTCTAAGCTTTCAGCTAAAGTTTTTTCTTCATTTATTATTGCCTCTGCAACTTGTGGATTTACTTGTATCTGTTGTATAACATAGTTTCCTATAATCTCTGTGTATGGATTCTTATTTTCTTCCATCTCTGCCTTAATCTTTTCTATGGCTTGGTTAATCATGTTAACTCCCTCCCTCTTCTATTCCTCTATTTCTTTGAAGTATTCTTTTAGGTAAATTTCAAACTTTCTAAAAATGAAACAACCAACTGCTGCTTTATTTTTATCTTCACAATATTTTTTAGCTGTTATTTCTAAAGATGCATCTGAAACATTATTTACTTTGAACATTCCTGTATTTCTGAGTTCTTTAAGCATTTCTGCTGCAAATTTTCTGTTTGAACCCATACAGGCTATATCAAAATCATATTTTTGTTGAAATGAATTTAAACTATTTGTAAATGCTTTAGGATCATATTGAGTATCATAGTTGTGAAATATCATATCTGCCCAGCTTCCATTCTCTATAACTAAAAAAAGTTTTTTCTTTTGAGACCTAATTAGTTCATTCTCAAATCTTTTTCTTTCTGAATGGCCATCTTTTTCTGTTAAATTCCCACTAAGCTCTTCTAAGTTAGCTTTTCTCTCAATTATGATTGCATTATCAAACCAAGTATCTTTTAAAATGCCGAGTGGTTTAGTCTCGGCATTGCTTTCAATGTAAAAGGTATAATCACCTTCATCTAATTTTCTTTTCTTATGCTTGATACCTTTCTTATCAAAGTAATTAAGTATATGCTCGTTTTGTTGTTCTCTAGTGTCATACACAACTACTATATTTTTTACTAATGTATCAAGTTCTTTCTTAGTATATCTATATCTCATATGTCCTCCTAGAAAGGCATATCTCCATCATCTACTGGAGTTATGTCTGGGTCTACTGGAAATGCTTCATCTACAGTAAGACCATTTTGAGGTTGTTCAACATCTGAAATTTCTTTTCCACCAATAAAATCAAATGACTCTACATTAACATCTGTTGTATATCTTTTTGTTCCATCTTGAGCATCATAACTACCAGTTCTAATACTTCCTGATACAGCTATCTGTCTACCTTTAACTAAATATTGAGCTATAGTTTCTGCTGTCTTATTCCATGCTACACAGTTGATAAAATCAGCTTCTCCTTTCTTAAATCTATTTACTGCAACAGTAAATCTACATGTAGCTGTTCCTGTTCCTGGTGCAAATCTTAACTCTGGGTCTCTTGTAAGTCTCCCTACTAAAACAACTTTATTCATTATTTTTTACCTCCTAATTCCTTACATGTTTCCTCATATTGTGCTTTTGTCATTTCTAAAGGATTTATTATTCCAAATTTCTTTTTAATTAGTATTACAATTCCATTAGGTGTTTTTCCCACCTTATTTCCTAACTCATATAGTGCTTTTACTTCTGCTTCAGTAATTTCTCCTTGTCCTTGTTTTTTTGAGTTTGAAGTTGCTGCTGAATTTGCTTGAGTTGTTGAAGCTGCTTTTTGAGAACTTCCCATTGCAAATGCAATCCTCTTTGTATTTGTATTTTCTATTATCAAACTTGATATATTTCTTCTTTCATCATAAGAAATGCTCTTAACCTTAAATTTGTCATAACACTTTAAGGTATTTCCTTGCTTTGATATATTACAATCTTTTGAGGATACCCATATAAAAGGTGCTGTATATAGCTCCCTTCCTATTCCCCAGTTGAAACAAGCCCTCTTGAAGCTATCAGAAGCCTGTCCTTTTTCCTTTTCTGTATAACTTTCTGTTCCTACATCTTGCTTTGATATCCATTCTCCATTATCAGCTTGAATTGAAACTGTACAATACAGTCTATCTCCAATCATATTGTGTTCTCTCTTCCAACCTATAGGTCCAACTACTTCATCTAGGATATTCATATCACATCTAGCATCCTTATAAAGAAGAAGGGTTAACCCATTCTCCTTTATTTGTGCTATTCTTGCTTCTATTTCAGAAGCCCTTAATGTTCTAAATCTTAAGTTCATACTTAAATGCCTCCTATCTTATCCTTAATCCTTCACCTTGTGCCAATTCTGCTCCTTCAATTACTAAGCCATTTTTTAAATCTTCTTTAAGTGCTTCTTTATTTATTGTTGTAATCACTTCTGTTTCTTTATAAGTATCTGGCAACTTAGTTTCATCAGTTATCTTTAATGAAATTGGATTCTTCTGTATCCAAAAGTTGAAAAATTTAGTTTTTAACTTTAACTTATCTAAAAGCTTCATGGCATTGTAAAGATAATTTTTAAGCCAATTTTTCTGATTATCATTAGACTTTTTAAGCTTTGTTAATCTCTTTATTTCTTCATCAATAGCCTTTGAATTTGCATCTAGCAACTTTATGAATTTTCCAATATTTTCAGCCTTTTCTTCAAACTCTCCATCAACTTTATCAAGTGCTTCTACAATCATATTTTCTTCTATATCCGGATTTCCTAAAAGCTCCTCTAAGTTCTTATATCTTTCTGCAATTTCATATAATTTCATTATTCTTCTTTCCTTTCTTGTAATTCATAATAATATTCCATTAAACCTTCTAACTCTTCTTTAAAGTCTCTATGCAATTGAGCTGTTATCCCTACATTGTTATCACATTCTCTTACATGCATATCAATTAAAGCTTGTATATATCCCTCCATTTATCTGTCCCCCAAAAGTTTTTCTAACTCTCTCTTTGTTCTTCTTAACTGTTTTTTAATTTCTGCATTGCTATCTAAATCCATATACACTCTCATTAATGAGTGTTCTTCTTTTTCGTCATCCCATCCATTAAAGTAAGCTGATACTACAATTCCATTTACATTTCCATAGAAATTTGTAAATACATCATGCTTTGTTTTCATACTAACTTCTATTGCCAACGCTTGAACTTCTTGCATTAGCTTTAAAATATCTTTTCTCATGCAATTTCCTCCTCTTTCTATATAAACATCTTTCCAGTATTCTTTTACCTTCTTATAAATGTTTTCTGCTTCTTCTAAACTTATACACTCTGCTAGTAACCCACTAGCATTTACAGTCCTATCATAATAGACTACTCTATACATTTTTAATCTCCTATGTTAAGATAATGTTGGTTTATTTTTTTCAAAGAGTTAGTTATGCTTGCCGGCTACTAGCTCTTTTTTTATTGACTCTCTAACTGCATGCTCTGACCTTCCAGTTGCAGTTGCTATCTTCCTGTAAGATAATCCTTCTTTATAAAGCTCTAAGAATTTTCTTTTTTCTAATTTACTTAACTTTCTAAACCTTGGTGTTGGTGCAATTCCTAAAGCTCTCAATGACCTATCAATGCTTTTTTCTGCTACAATTGATACAAATAATGCTAACCAATTTTCACTCATGCTCCTCACCCCCTTTCACAATCTCAAGGGCTTGATAAAATATATCCCTTCCAATACAGTTCTAAAATCTTCTCTATATTGGCATTTATAACCCA
>OLNP01002879.1_pt1 | contig 11949 bp, 16 predicted proteins | sample 1671951 | NCBI WGS metagenome assembly OLNP01 (sample SAMEA3136629, study PRJEB25190) | human gut metagenome | biome: human gut; feature: human-associated habitat; material: faeces | place: Austria | collected 2013
TCATTACCCACCTCCTCATACCTATTATACATCGTTACGTAACGTCATGAACAAGGATTTTTAATAAAATTTAAACTGTAAATCTTTTAGCATTAATGAAGAATCTCATAAAAAATATAGACTTGATGAATTGGTGAGCTTATTTTCTATTTCAAAAGGTTATTTGGTCCAATAATAAATATCTGATATGTGAGTGGAAACGTGTTATAATTGAGGATGAGACAAGAGGAGGTAAGCTGGTGAAATTTTTAGCAATCAATCCTATTTAGTAAAAATAATGCTTGAATCTCTATCCTCACGTGTTGAGTATATTAGTTTGCTAAAAAACTATCTTCTATCTAAATTTTGAAAGGATTAATGATGTATCTATTAGAATTTTACCAAAACAATTATTCAAAAGATTTAGTCGTGTTTGATTCTTTAGAAGAGGGAAGAGCCTTTGTAGCGCAAATCCCGGGATATACTTTAGAAAAAGAAGATAGTTTTGATGTGGAGTATTTTAATCCAAAAAATCTACCGGATTATATGGAGATTGTCTTCAATGGAAATATTGTCCCTTTATCTAGATTTTCGTTTAATTCTGAGGAAAATGTGGACATTATTTGGAAAGAAATTTCGAATCTATCCGTTAAAAACGATAAAATGATCGAAGGAGCTACAAAAGTAGATGCATATGTCGTGAATAACGATGAAGTGAAAGCTTATGTCGAAGCACGAGAAGCAAACTTCCGCAAGGCAAAAGTATTCCTAGAAAACAAAGGGTATGAAGTTGACAGAAGCTTTTTCGGAAGTGAAGACGGCGAAGCGATTCTCTACAGAAAACGCGGCACCGAAGATTGGCACTTCTTATGCCACTTAGACCCGCTGTTTGTAGAGATTAAAGATGTCGAAGAATATGTGAAAGAAGCGATGGAAGATATTCAATAGTCAAACAAAGTTCTTTGTGAGTTTATGCCACTGCTTGAGTAGACGGATTGAGCAGTAAAGAGAAACATCTAGCACTATCTAGCTTCTTAAGGAGAAATATCTATCATGAAAATGGAAATCAGGAAAACCTATCTTGTAAAAAAAGATATTTTTGGTTTAAAAAAAGATGAACTTTGGACCTTAGTTGACAAGGGTTATCAGGCTTATTTTGGTGAACATAATTTCGTATTTGTCAATGATGATAAAGTGAAGGTATTTGCAGTTTTGCAAGATGGTTCAGAAGAAGATATGCGAATCTACCATCATCTTGATGATTATCTTGAAGAAGTCGCTCATGAGAATTTTTAAAAATGTGAGATGAAAATTGTATTTGTACGTTTTATATTAAGCTTAGACCTAATCTATCAATTTTAAGTTTATGGAATTGTATTTGAAATTGACCCATCATAGAGACTTTGTGATGATAAAAAACTAGACTGAAACCAAGGTGAAAACCATCCGCTTCAGTCTTTTTTTCTGTTTATGTAGTATAATATAGGATGTAAGTGTTTTATTTTTTAATAGTTTTTTTAAAGAATGAAAATTCATCTAGAAAGAGGAAAAATATGAAACAATCACTTGAATTTTTAAAAGAAAGAATCACTGATAGGATGTCCTTGGAGGATATGGTAGCTATCTTTGAAGATTTGTGTCGTGAGCCTGTTGAGGATGAAATGATTTTATTTGAAACAGGGACATTTACAGGTATATCTGATAAACCTTTGTTTCAATTTTCATTAGTAAGGCAAGTTCCGAATGAAGACGAAGAATTTTATCAAGTACATCTTGATATTTTCTATGAAGCTAGTCGTGAGAATCAAATCTTTAGTGAATCAACCTGGGATGAAGATTTAGAGGAAAATATTTTTGACTACATTAGAAATTCAGAAGTATTTGCCTATGCTAAAGATCAGGAATACCTAGCAGTCAAAATGTATATGGACCAAACTTGATAAGGCTAGTTAAAGTAATGAAATTTAATGACAGGAGAATTATAAATGAATAAAATCATGGTGATTATTAATCCAACATCGGGTGGTGAAAAAGCCTTGGATTATAAGGTGAAGCTAGAAAATAAAGCTAGAAAATAAAGCTAGAGACTACTTTGAAGATGTCGAGATTAAAATTACGGAAAAAGCTCAAGATGCAACAAACTTTGCAGAAGAAGCGTCTCGGGAGCACTATGATGCAGTTCTTGTTTTTGGTGGAGATGGGACGGTCAATGAAGTAGTTTCTGGTATCGCTGAAAAAGACTATATTCCTAAACTGGCGATTATTCCAGGAGGAACTGGAAATCTCATTACGAAACTGTTAGAAATTAATCAAGATATTGATGGTGCCATTGACGAACTCGATTTTAATTCTACGAACAAGATTGATATCGGAAAATCTAACGGAAACTATTTTGGCTATATTTTTAGTATTGGGTCATTACCAGAAGCCATCCATAATGTTGGGATAGAAGATAAGACGAAGTTTGGCATGCTCGCCTATGCGATTAATACCATGAAGTCTGTGGTTACAGATCAAGCATTTAACATTAGAGTTGAGACTGGAAATGGAAATTACATTGGACCAGCCAGTCATGTTTTAGTTCTCCTCACCAATTATTTCGCTGACAAAAAGATCTTTGATGAGGACAAATATGGTTATGCCAATATTTTGATTTTAAAAGATACCTCAATCCTTACTAAATTGTCAGTTATCCCTGACTTATTAAAAGGGGACGTCGTAGAAAATGATCACATCGAGTACATTAAAGCTCGTCACATCAAAATCTCTTCAGATAGTGAATTAGAAACAGATGTTGATGGTGACAAATCCGATAATCTACCTGTAGAAATCAAGGTACTAGGTCAGCATATAGAAGTTTATTCTCAGTCGAAAGAATAAGAATTTTTAACAAAGGGAAACATACACGTGAGTATCTAGAAATACCATTTTCATGAATAGTGAGAATAGCTCTCATACAAAAACAAGTCGTAAAGACAAGGAGTAGATATATGGAATTACAAGATTTTACCGAAAAAGAACAAGAAATGATTAAAAAGGGATTAACTTTCTCTAAACTTAGTGATAAAGAAACTGCTGATAAGATTATCGCGTTAATCCCTCAAGAATACATAAAACGTATACCTTTTTTCGTTAGAAAACATGCTATTACACGTACTGTCAAGAGAATTTCGCTCGAGTACCCAGAATTATAAGCAGTCGCTGAACAAGAAGGCCAGCTTCCAGAAAAGGAATCCCAAGAATTGCGACAAATTCTTACAGATATTTTCCAAGAAAAAATGAACAAGCATAAGATTATGTAGTTTTTAATTATTTACTTAATCCTATACTTGCTCGTATTGAAATGATACTATCTTATTCCCACATACTGTGCTGGGCTCTGACACCATAGCTATCTAGGGAACCATCTGAATTGAACTTGGCTTCAATCCGATATCTTTTCCAGAGGTCGTAATCTGCTGTTTGGATGGTTAGGATAAAGTTGGCATCGGTGTCAGAGACACTATAATCAGCTGGATTGACTTCAAAGATATCGATTAATTTTCGTGTTTGAAAATCTTGGAGCTTGAGATTTGCTAGCTTGACATGATTGATGGAAATTTCTTCTAGTTGCTTGTTATCCTTAGGTGTTCTGTAATAGGTGATGACGCAGTTTTTGAGCTGATCAGTATCTTTACCTGTGGGAGTGAGGCTCATAAAGCCAAAGGACTGATTATCCCGCTTGACTTCAAGAAGCTGACCGTAGTAGAAGTGGTCGTTTTTGGGATTGGTGATGGAGCTCTCTGCGCCTTTATCTCCAAAGGTATAGCCTTGGTCTAAAAGCTCGGAAGCCTTGCTCTCACCGATAATGACAGTAGTATCGTGAATGGTTACTGGAACAGGTTGAGCCGGAAGGCCACTCATCATCATGCAAAACATAAAAACATAACTCGTTAAAAAAGCTGTCCCGGTAAAAGCGTTGGTTGATGCATAGACATGACTGTTATGAAAGTTTTTGCTTATAGCTAGAACAACAAATTTACCAATACTTTTTAAAATCATACTAACAAGTACGATGAAAAATTGTTTTTTCAAACATTCATAAATGGCTTGAGGAAAGCTCTTGCCATGATAGTAGAAGCCAGCCAATACGAGTAGATTTACGATTAAATAGATTAGCAAGAACCAATGAATCTCTTTAAGGGCATTAGCATCAGTGATTTCTTCATGGTCAACGCGAATTCTTCCTTGAACAGCTTGGCCAAGTTTATAGATCCATTTTGGGACATCTTTCCCTTGTCTGACCGCAACTACGAGTCTGATATAGAGATAGATAGTAAAGGATAAGGATAGAAAGAAAAGAGCATAAAACCCTAAAACAATATTAGTGAACATGACTATTCCCCCTATTTAACATTCAATAAAACAATTTCTTAGCTCCATTATAGCATTTTCTATAAAAGAGAGGTAAAAACATTAGTATTATCCTACAAGATTCAAAGGAGAAAAATCATGGGTATGATTGCCAATTATCAATATTTACCAGACAATGAATTAGAACAAATAAAAGGTCTTTCTAACCAAGAAGATGACTTGTTAGATTTTGCTGAAGATTCCGCTGATACTCATGATATCTTAATAGATATTGACAAAATGTGGGATGCTCTTCTCTTTGTCATGACAGGATTTAGTAGTTCAGAATTTTTGGATGACAACCCCTTGAGAGAAGCTGTTTTAGGGGTGACTCCTCTAGAAGATGTATCTGAATATATCGCCTATACTGAAAAATCGAGAATTGCGGCTATTAGTCAAGCTTTAGAAGAATTTGATATGGACAAGGCCTTGAAAGACTTTAGTATGGAAGCATGCAAGAAAGCCGACTTGTATCCTGATATTTGGGATTATCTTGAGGAAGAGGAAGAAATCAAGGATGATATTTTAACCTGCTTTGTCAAAATGAAAGACTTTTACAAAGAAATCTTAAACCACAAAGGGAATGTCTTAGTGACTATTTGTTAAGTTTTTTATATTCCATTAGAAAGGTAGTCCCATGAATCCATTTCTAGAAAAGTATATTACTTTAAAAAAGCAATACCTGGAACAAGATGGAAATTCTTCCAGTGTTGCGGCCCTTTATGATTTGGCTGATGAATTAGCTAAGTCTGAGGATTTAGAAGCTAAAAAAGTCTTAGTTGACCTCTATGACCAATTGGGTCTCTACACTAGTGCCTATAGCTTATTTACCGAAATCTTAGATAAACCAGACCGAAAACAATTAAAGAAACTGAGCCGTTTACAAGAAATGAGTCAGAGTCATGGCGATCGTTTTGCCCTTCCTCGTCCTCTAAGAAAAGAAGAGAAGAAGCAAAGACAGGACTTGTTAAAAAACTTGCCTCATTTCCTCTATCATCCAGATCCCTTAGCTACAGGTTCATTTGTTGAAGGAGAAGCCAAGCTTTGTCCATCTTGTGGGAAAGAAAGCAATATTTATTATGACTTGATCCCTTATTGTATCGAGGATATAGAATACCTTTGCCCAATGTGCATTGCAAACGGTCAAGCAGCTCAGAAATTTGATGCAGAATTTATCCAAGATGCCGAGTGGCAGGGTGAATTGGATCCAGAAAAAGATAAGCTTCTTTTTTGCCAGACTCCAGGTTACATAAGTTGGCAGGGAGAATATTGGCTTTCTTGTTGCCAAGATTATTGTGCTTACTTGGGTACAGTTGGAACTCGAGAATTGAAGGATATGGGAATCGCTGAGCAAGTCTTGGCAGACTATGAAGCGCGTGAAGAATATCAAGAGGTAGAAGACTTTTTAGTCAAAGACGGGCCTATCTGTGGTTATTTGTTTAGATGTCTCCATTGTCAAAAATACCAGATCTGGGTTGATGCAGATTAAATCGGAATGTGATTCGCTATGAAAATTAAAGAGAAGACTATGGAAGAACTAGAATTATTCGAAGCCGCCTCCAAAGATTTATTAGATACTATGCAGGGATTTAAAGACAATCTATCTATTCAATTTCCCCTATTAGATAGTGATAACTGGCAGTATGATAAGGGATCGATAAAAGTTTGTAAAGCTGATGAGTTAGGATTCAAAAAAAGATGTAGGGTCGGAATTAGCTACAACTTGAAAGTCTCCCTATTAAACGAAGATGCAGAGCAAATCTGGTTACTGTTTAAAGACTTTTTTTTGGTTTGCGAATTTGACCAAATCGAAAGAAATTACAATAATGAAGATTTGGGAAGATATGATTTTTCAGCAAGTTCTCCTCTTGGAGATCAGGTAGATTGTTCGATTTATTTGCCTAATGAGTGGAATATCCCTCAGATTAGCTTTTCAGGCTATCTAACAGCTCGTTATAGGGCTTGTGATCTTGATAAATTGCAAGGATAAGATGGAGGTTTTTAGAGATGAGAAAGATTGATTGGGACAAGATAAAGACTCGCTTAGATGCCTTGCTAGTCATTGACGAATATCTGACAGATCCGAGTGAGGATTGGCTCAGACTCGTGATTAAGACTGAGGAAGACTATGGAGTCCGCTATCTTATTGATAATGGATCTGGTGATTCTTTAGATGTGATTTTGACTGATAAAATGATTCTTATAAAAGGCTTTGATCATGAAAGTAGTTTAAGCCAGTTTGGTGCTGACGAGTGGAATCAAGATATCATCGATAGTTTTTATAAAGGACTGGATGAAAAGTATGTCTCACTTTATTCAGAAGAACAAAAAGATGAAACAACCTTCTTTATCTGGTATGACGGTCACGCGCATCAACAGACTTACCAAGATCAGGATGGCGGAGAATGGTTGCTATCTTACCTCTTTGATAGCTTTGAGAGATTTCATGAGTTTGTAACTGACTATTATGAAATTACCGTAGATGAGGCCTTGTTAAGTAAACTATACAATCATGGATATCTTTCAGAAGTAGAATTGGAGCAATTAATTCATAATTCCTAGATTAGATAAAAAATCAGGCTTATTCTTATTTGGATAGGCCCTTAAAGCGATGGGATAAGTACATCTCAGTAAACTAATATGTACAGTGAGAAAGGATTTCCCTATGGGATTTTTCGATAGATTTAAAAAGAGAGATGATAGTTATAAAAGAGAAAAAGTTATAGAGGTTATCACAAATATTTTAAAAGATATTCACTTAAAAAATTATGAAGATATAAAGAATTATGTTGACGAATTTGAGATTGACGATTTAAATGAATTCTTTGGATATGTTGAAAAAACACTTGAATTAAATGATTTTGACACGATTGATGAATATGGAGTGGCATGTAATTTCCATCCACCTTATGAGTATTCTCAATTGGAGATTTATGATTATAATGACCATTCTGGGTTTGCCGTTGACTATGAGATGACTTCTAATTCAGAATTAGTGGATATGACCCTTCAATTAGAATTTTTATATACCAAAGATGGCTATAAGGTGAGATTTCTTAATATTGATTCAGATTAGTAAGGACCCCCATGTTAAAATCGAATAAGCTAATTATTTTTTTAATTTCCCTACCCTTTCTGATGGTCATTGTTTTCTATTCTCTTAGTGATCATCCTGGATATAGTGATGATGGGAATTTCGTCAGAAATCATGAGGTTGCTATTAAGAGTGAGATCGTCGCACACTTAGTCCAGGAAAAGCAGGGCATAGAATCTGTGACGCTCTTGCCAAATACTGCTAGAGGTGAGTATGATAATGGTGGTGATGTGAGCGGACATTACCATATCTATTTTACAGCCTACGTCAATCATAATCGCGAACGAACGATAAGCGTAGAACTATTCTTCCCGGATGCCAGCATTCCCCCATTTACCTTGTTTCCTCCCAACCCTTATAAAGACAAGGGAAAAAAGATGTCCAATTGGTTGATGGGGAATATTGAAGTATCGGAAGAAACCTCTAAATAGAAATAAGAACAAGTAATGATGAATAGAATAGTAGACGAACAGATCACTCTTATTCCCTATTATAGGAATGATGCCATCTCCCTTCTTTGGTATCAAGATAGTGAGGTTTGCAAACAAGTGGATAATACTGATCAGATTTACGATGTAACAAAACTTCATAAAATGTATGATTACCTAACTTCACACGGTTCTTGCTATTATATCCAATATGAGGGAGTGTTAGTTGGAGATGTGACTCTTCAAGATAATTCAGAGCTTTCTATAGTGATCAGCAAAGAGTATCAGAATTTACAGATTGGAAGACGATGTATTTCTGAAATGATACAGTTGGCCAAAGAGAAAAAAATGGTTAAGGTAACTGCTCAAATTTATCCTTTTAATACTCAAAGTCAAAGAATGTTTTTAGCTTTGGGATTTCAGAAAGTAGATGAAGAGTGGTATGAATATAAGTTGTTTTAGAATAGTTGTGTATTATTTTATGTATTAAAATAATAGTCCTTATTTTAAATACTAAAGAATATTAAATTAAAAATAAACTCATTAAAAAATCTAATTGACATAGGAGAAGAAATTGCCTATCTTCTGTGTTTGTAACCGCTTTTTATGCTATAATATCACTAGATAGAAATGTGGGAGTTTCAATCATGGTTACAAAACGATTTTTGAAAAATGTTATTGTTGCGATGGTCTCGGTTTTTATGTCCTTGGCCATTGTTCAAGTGGCTCAAGCTGAGCAAACTGGACTCGATTACCAGAGTCTTCATCTACTGCCTTTTAATGGCAGTAAGCAGCTTGTACTGGGGGATTTTGATCATTTAGGTCGTGCGACCTCAGCCCATATTCAGCTTCAGGACAAGGATGAGCCAAAGAAAAAAAGAGAACCACATCTCAACTATAATCCGGTTGGCTGGCACAATTATAAGATTGCATATGGAAACAAAGGGAAGAAGGCCTGGCTGTTTCATAGAGGGCATCTGATTGGTTATCAATTTAGTGGACTGATCAATGAAGGGAAAAATCTGGTTCCTCTAACTGCTTGGACCAATACGGGGAATTATAAAGGGACAGCGGATAGTAATGTGGAAGGTATGCTTTACTACGAGAAACGGCTCGATAGCTGGCTGGCCACCCACCCCAATTATTGGCTGGATTATAAGGTGACGCCTGTCTATACGGGGGATGAATTGATTCCTCGGCAGGTGACCTTGCAATATGTAGGAATTGATCGAGATGGCAACCTTCTACCAATCAATTTAAGTAGCCCCAAAGAGTCGGTAGATGCTTATGGGATCACCACCGTTACCTTGGATAACTATTCTAAGAATGCGACTATTGATTATCTGAAGGGAACCGCCAAGCCATCTTTAGTGCCGACGGAACCAAGTAGTCAACCACAACCAGCCAGTCCTTCTGTAGAGACGAAACCAAGTCAAACCCCTCAACCGAGTCAACCAGCAGTGCCTGCACAGCCCGTTCAACCTGTAGAGCCTTCACAGCCAACTCGTCAACTGGCTCCAGTAGTTTATGTGGCTAGAAATGGAAGTGCTGAGGTTTATTGGTATTCTTTGGACAGTATGCCTCGTAATACCAATTTTTCTAAGGTGGTTCAGATGTCAGAAGAGCAAGCGCTCAGTCTTGGGAAGCGGCATACAAGTAAGGAATAAGTATCAGTGATTTAGATGAAGAGAAAGCCCAAATGTTGGGCTTTTTGTGTAGGGTAAGTTCTAAATAGGAGAACTAAAATGATCGAAAATATGCTATAATAAAAGGACGGAGGTAGAATATGACCTTAGATGTAGATAAAGAAAAAATGATGATTATGGGTGTGATTTTTGACAACAAAAAGGTTTTTAAGAGCGTCTGGTTTGCTCTGAGCACCAATATGATTGAAGGATGGCATCCCACGGTAGAAGACGTGGAGCGACTGAGAGAAGAGGCAGTTCTGGAAAGTGCAAACTAGAATGATCTATTTTTGAACTATACTCGTAGGTTTAATTTTCTGATTGTATGAATAATTGTGTAAGTAAATTTTAAAAAATACGAATAACACTTGAATTATCTAGTAAAAACTGTATAATGTAATTAATAGGACCGCCCACCTCTCTTTGATGTGACAAGGCGGACATTTTTTTATCTGGAAGTTTTTATGGATGTTAAAGAATTTAAGACTTGGAAAGAGCAAGTAGCTAAACTAATTGAGCACGGTTGTATAGATATCAAATCGGATGAGTTTGCGATTGATATTTTGAAGAAAGTTAATTATTATAGGCTGACTGCTTATTTTTTACCTTTTCGTGATAAGGAAACGCAGAAATATGATTCTAATAAGGTTTCTTTGGAAAAGATCTATGAAATTTACTGTTTTGATGCAGAGTTACGCTTGCTCATTTTTAAGTATATTGAAGATATTGAATTATACTTTAGAACCCAAGTTGCCTACTATCATGGGAAACTATACGGAGCTTTAGCCTATAAAGATAAAACTTCTTTTAATAAATTTCATAAACATGATGAATTTTTGGAAGGTATTGACAAAGAATTAGAACATAGGAAGAAAAGTCTTATTTATAAACATCATCAGATAAAATATGATGGAGTGTTCCCTATTTGGGTTTTAGTAGAGTTTTTCACCTTTGGTATGACATCAAAATTTTTTGCCGATTCGCCTACAGATGTTCAACAGTCTATTGCTAACAATGTTGATCTGAAATCTTCTCAAATCAGAACCTATCTAGAAGTTGCTGTAGTTTTAAGAAATTACTGTGCTCATTATAATCGACTATACTATACAAGTTTTACAAAAATCCCTGGTCAACTCCCTTCTTTTATGCATGAAAATAGTAAGTTAAAAAATAGATTAATGGCTCAACTTTATGCTATTAAATGCCTTTATCCTGATAAGAAAAAATGGAATGATGGATTTTTACGTGAATTATCAGAACTTATTCAACGCTATCAAGAAGCGATTCATCTCCATCATATTGGCTTTATTGATAATTGGAAAGAAGTACTAAAGAAATAAAAATATTGAAATAACTATTTAAGAATAATTCCACCAAGATCTTTAAGCCCAATTGATGGGCTTTTTGTGTGCAATACAATTATAAAAAGTTAGTAGTCTAAAATTATCTCTCGGAATCTTGCAAACGTTTTTATAAAGTAGTATACTAGAATGAGTTTTGTGTAATCGTTTGCATAAATTGGTAAATGATGAAAAGAGAGTATAGTAGGAGACGAGACAGATGGAATTAACAGCGATTTATCACCGGCCTGAATCGGAGTATGCCTATCTTTATAAGGATGGCCAGCTCCATATTCGCATCCGGACCAAGAAAGAGGATATCAAACGGATTGTCTTGCACTATGGGGATCCTTTTATTTTTATAGAGGATCTATATGAGGCGACCAAGGAAATGGACAAGGTGACGACCGATGACCTCTTTGATTATTGGCAAGTATCGGTATCTGTTGGCCATGCCCGGATCCAGTACCTCTTTGAATTAGAGGATACAGCGGGAGAGAAGATCTTGTACGGAGACCGGGGTGTGGCAGCTTACACCAAGGAGAACCTGGACTTCGTCATGAACGGCTTTAAGCTTCCTTTTATCCATGAGATTGATGGGTGTGCTGTTCCAGATTGGGTGGCGCAGACGGTTTGGTATCAAATCTTTCCTGAGCGCTTTGCTAATGGGAATCCAGCTATTTCGCCAGAAGGTGTCCGTCCTTGGGATGCGTCTATTGCTCCTCAAGTATTGGATTTCTTTGGTGGAGATTTACAAGGGATCATCGATCACTTGGACTACTTGCAGGAGTTAGGGATTACAGGGCTTTACCTTTGTCCTATTTTTGAATCGCCGAGCAATCACAAGTACGATACCATTGACTATTTTGAAATTGATCGCCATTTTGGTGATAAGGAGACCTTCCGCCAGCTAGTGAAAGAGGCCCATGCGCGTGGGATGAAGATTATGCTGGATGCCGTCTTTAACCATATTGGTTATGATTCACCCCAATGGCAGGATGTGGTCAAATACGGGGAGGATTCGATTTACA
>OLNP01002880.1_pt1 | contig 11945 bp, 7 predicted proteins | sample 1671951 | NCBI WGS metagenome assembly OLNP01 (sample SAMEA3136629, study PRJEB25190) | human gut metagenome | biome: human gut; feature: human-associated habitat; material: faeces | place: Austria | collected 2013
GGGATAGCCGCTGATGATCCCGCCGTTGGACAGGGTGGCGATGGCGTTGTTGAACCAGTCCGCCAACGCCACATCCGGGTAGCCGCTGTCCTGGCTCCAGAAGTGGTTCCGGCTCTCATCGGTGAGCATGCGGAAGTAGATGGTGGCCACCTCCGCCCGGGTGATGTTGCCCTGGGGCTTCACCGGCTTTTTGGTCTGGTCCTCGGTGGGCAGCCCGGTGTAGTAGTCCACGGGGTAGCCGATGATGTAGCCATAGTGGTCCTCGGTGTTCAGGCTGGGCTTGTCGTCATCGGGGTCCGGATCAGGGCGGTGGCTTCCGGAGCTTCGATGATTGGTAAAGACGATCTCGTCTGCTGGTTTCTCGTTCTTCTCAATGCTCCAATTACTAACGGTAAGTCCCCTCTCTTCATTATCAGTCACCGTTACAGAAAACGTGTAAACACTGGTGTCATACTTGACACGGTTTAGGTCTCCCTCATCTTCTGTAATTTCGTACTGATAGGTTCCCGCTTCCGTGAAAATGATGGGGGCAAAAGATGCCGATGCTGTGCTGTCAGAGGATTTGGTGATTGTAATTCGATTTGGGTTGGGGACAGGAGTATCCTCCGTCATGGCCTCAATCTGGAAGGATACCGCATCACCTATGTTCCAGCCGCTTCCGGTAAAGGTTTTGTTGATAGCTGGAATGATTTCCGCTACAGCGTTCCCACTATCAAACGTATTTGTGATCGTGATTGCTTTGTCAGCCTTCTCTTCAATCGTTACCGAAATGCCCTGACTTTGCTCAGAAGCCGATACTGCCTCCGACGCAAACGACGTATCTTCGTATGCAACAGTAAACCCTGATACAGCATCCTCTTTCACAGTGATCGTCACACCCGCCGGAACTTGCAGCGTGATGGTCTCCCCACCATGGATCGAAAGCGTAGCTTTTCCTTCCTCCGAGAAGGGCACTTTTTCACCTGTTTCCCCATCCTTCATCCGGTACACCGTCCCGCCGTTCAAATTCTTTGGTTCTGCGGTCAGGGTAATATCAAAGGAAAGCTGGGAGGCGATGTTCTTGTCGAGACCATCCACGTTTTTGGTGATGGAGAGCGTCCCCGCCGCCTGGCGCTGGTTCCCCACCACCACCATGGTGGTACCGGAAAAGAGGTTGTTCAGGCTTTGCTCTTTCAAATCCTGTTTGGGAGACTGAATGGTATCATCATGGTCCATGCACTGCCGAATGGACAGCCGCCCCCAGCCCTCGTCATAGGTCAGTGCATTGGAGTAGCCCTCAATCGGACCATACTCTAAGACTGCATTTGTGGAAGAATAGGACAGGTGCATGATCTTTTCAGGGTCTGTACTGTTCCATACGTTATCCTCTGTCTCGGTCCAGTTCCACTTCTTATTTTCGTACGTCCCCGTCTCCAGCGCCGCCTTGATGTCGTGGAGGGTGGCGTCAATGTCATCGTCCGCGGCAAACTGCACCATGCTCTTGACCAGTTTGCCCACGCCCAGGTTGACAGAGACCATATCTTCTTCTTTCCCTGCATCGGCGTAAACGCCGGTGTCATCCACGATTACGGGAACTGCCGTGGGGTTCTTCTCAAATCCGCCCGGGGCCTCTGTCTCAATTAAGTAATACTCTCCTTTGGGAATCTTGGAAAAGGTCATCGCACCCTTGATTGTGCTTCCATTCCCCAAGTCAATCGTCTCTGTTTTTTCTGTATTTTCCACCGTGATCGGTGTTTTCTCTTCTGATATTTGATAATTACCCTGTTCATCAACTGTGATATCCTCTTGTTTATACAGAGAAAACTTTGCCCCATCCAGGGGTACCCCCTCCTCGTCCGTCTTCTGCACCAGCAGGCGGTTTTGGATGTTGGGCACATACAGGCTCATCGCAAACTGGCGCTGGAAGTCATAGGGGTCCAGCATGACAATGTCCTCGACATCGACATCCTTCAACGCTTCGACACTTGTAATCTTTTGATTGATGTAAAAATAACCGCCGGTATACTCCGCCTGTTGCTTCTGATCTTTCGCTGCTACCAAGTAATACTTTTCAATGTCTCCAGGCAGATTTTCAATGGCGCAGGTGAACTCAGTGCCCAGCTTAAATGGATACCAGTTCTCCTGGGCCGCCTCGAGAACACCTTCCATCCCCGCTGGATGGATTTTCCAACCTTTTTCCGGATTCCCGGACACCGCTGTCAAATCCTTCAAAGTAAGTTCTTCCCACGTTCCTCGGAAATCATTCGGCCGCTTTAGAATCACGGAAAACATGGTGCCCACAGGTTTGCCCTCACTATCAAGGACTTTGACTTTTCCCTCTTCAGTTGTTTCCACATATTTTGCGCCGGGCTCCTCCCCACTCACTGTGCGGGCCGTCGCCAGCACCTTAGACATGGCATAGGCGCCCACGTCCCAGGTGCTGTCAGACAAAAGGATGGGGTATCCACTGTCATTGCTCTGCAAGTGAAAATGAACCTCTTCTATGCCCCGATAGCCCTCTGGCACCTTTGTCTCCCGAAGTACCCAGTAAGAACTGACCCCTTGCAGGTCACTGGGTACCAGCGGGACGTTCTCCTGATCCAGCAAGATAAACTCGCCCTTCTCATCCGTTGTTCCTGTGGCATAGGGTGCGTTCTGGTATCCATCTATAATATCCCAGCTCTCGTCCGCCGGATAGAGTGCAAATTTTGCGCCTGCTACCCCCTCCGCAGTCCCCGCAGCCGTATAATCCTGACTTACCTTTTTGATCTCGCTCTCCAGGATCACCTTCATATTGAACTTGAGGCTCATGTTAGACGCCCCGTTCCCCCGTTCCAGATAGAAGAAATTCAAGGTATGGAAGGTGCCTTCCCGAAAGGTATTTTCATCCCAATCATCATCGTCCCCATTTTTTCCCGCACTCTTAAACGCCTGTTTGAGTGTTGTGGACAATGCCCCTTCCTTCCCAGAATCCTTTCCTCCGTTCACATCAATCTCTCCCGTGGAGAAGTTAATTTTTACCGATGCTGTATTGTGGATGCCGCCCAGGTCCGCCACCAATACACCATCAATGAAAATCCACACGTCGTCGTCCCCAGAGAATTCATAGGTTACCGGCTTCGTAGAATCAAACGGAGATTTGCCATCCTTCGTCTGTACAAAACGGGTCACCATGCTAACGCCGAAATAATGATTGATGATATCCTTTCTTGCCGGAGCACTCTCGCTACCCTCTAATTCTTTATCGTTCAACTCACCGCCGCTTATGTTAAAAACTTGCTCTGCCGTATTGAATGGGAAAAACTGATAGCGAGCGTTTTCCTCTGTGCCTTCTTTTACGCCGCCTTTCTCATAAAGTGTAAACTGATTCTCATTTTCATCAAAGCTGGCAAAGTTTTTTGTACAATCGTAGTAATAATAACCCTCCTGATCCCGCTGCAGCAGTCCGCCCACATCCATATAGGCGGCTTTTCCCTCGACCTTCTTCTCCCTCGTGTCCCGACTGTCAAATCCGTTGAACAAATAGGACAGGGACTCGCCGCTTTCTATTTTCTCTTCGTTTAGATGGGGATATCCGTCCTCCCCCAATAGGGACGACACAATGCCGGTATAGGGTCCTTCATTCCCGGTCCACTGGTTATAGGTGCCCCACGTTGCATCGTTGAGGAATTTTAAGGCGTGATTTTGGTTAATTCCCATATTCTTATATTTACCACTGTCCCCACCTTTCATCCTCTGACTGTCGGGACTGTTTTGGTCTTCCAACCAGTAATCAAACAGATCCACCGTCACCCCTTCCGGGTAAGGATCTTCCACATTCACTTCATGGGCTGAAAAATCCGCAGATGGTTCCTCTCCTGCCGCGTGCGCCCCTGTCGTCATCAGGGAAAGCGCCATACAGACGGTAAGCAATATGGCGCCCCAGCGTCTTTTCCTTGTACTCATCGTGTAAACTCCCTTCTCTTACTTTTTCATCCCGCCGTATGGTTACAACAAAATTCTTATTCCGTTGTAAATAAGCCAAACGAAAAAATGCGGCGCACAACGGAATTCTTATTCCGTTGTCATTCGACAGCCAAGGAAAAGAAATGAGAGCATAACCCAGAGGAAGACTTTCTCCATTCTTCGCAAAAATAGGTGCAAAAAAGTCCTGAAGAAAGATCGACTGTTTTCTTCAGGTGGTTTTCTTGTGCGTTTTATCAAATATCTGGCTTGCATTTCCCCTTTGATCTGTGATATATTGTAAGTAACTCAATCAGTATATCATCTTGCGGCTTATTTGTTACAACGGAATAAGAATTTCGTTGTTACAGAATCAGCCCCAGCCGTTCCACCTGCCGTTTATGCTCGGCGCCGCTCTCCATAATATAGATGCGCGTGGTCTCTATGCTGGCGTGGCCCAGCAGGTCGGCCAGCTTCGCCAGGTCCTTGTCCAGGGCGTAAAAGGCCCGGGCAAACAGGTGACGAAAGTTGTGGGGGAAGACCTTCCGGGCCTCCACCCCGGCCCGGGAGCAGAGGGCCTGCATCTCTCGCCACAGGTTGGAGCGGTCCACCGGGCGTCCGGTGCGGGTCACAAACACCGGACCGGCGGTGATGCCCCGGGCCCGGCAGTATCCCTGGAGTGCCCGGCAGAGTTTTTGGGGCAGCAGAACCGCCCGTCGCTTGCCCTTACAGTGCACCAGCGCCCGGCCGGCAGCCAGAGCCTCCACCGTGACAAACACCAGTTCGGAGACCCGAATCCCCGTGGCCCCCAGGGTCTGCATCACGTGATACAGCCGCTGGCTGCCCCGCCGTCGGGCGGCGGCCAGCAGGGCCAGGTACTCCCCCTTGTCCAGTTCCCGGGCCTTCTCCCGAAAAATTTCCCGCTGCTGGCGCAGGGCCTTCACCCGGCACCCGTGCCAGCCCTGAAAGGCAAAAAAGCCGTTGAGGGCCGCAATCATGCTGTTCACCGTGCTGGGGGCATACCGCCGGGCCATCTCCTCCTTCCATGCCAGCACCTGTTCCTTGTCCACCCGCCCCCCTTGGGGCAGCCGGGCGGCAAAGGCCAGCAAATCCCGGCGGTATTTGGCCAGGGTCCCCGGGCTCCGTTCCTCCCGGCGCAGATGGGCCAGGAACCGCTGAATCTCTGCTTGCGTCATCCAATGGTACATAGACAGCACCCTCCTTTTTCCTGTCTCTATTGTACCAACATATCTCATATTATTTTCTTTTTGGCATAGAAAAGCCCACGGCGGACAGAAACCGCCGTGGGTTTTTCTTTTCTTCGCTGGGGTCAAAGGGCGCGGGAATATTCGCTGCGAATCCGCTGCTTCCCCCCCAGGGCGTTGTCGATCATGGACAGGAACTTCTCCCGGTCGTCCGGCAGGGTTCCCTTGAGGGGGAGATAATTGGAGGCGTGGTTGCTGGTGAAATGGAAGGGGCCATAGTTGAGCCCGGCCACCAGGGCCCGGGTCTCCTCCAGGTACTCCCGGGGGGTAATCATCTGGAAACGTCCCTCCTTGACATCCTGGTACATGGGGGAGTTGGGCTCCGGCATGTAGGACAGGCAGGAGACATGGTTGGCCTGCATCCGGTTGAGCACCCGGATGGTCTCCTCCACGTGCTTCTTGGAGGGCTCTCCCGGGCCGGCCAGGCCCAGAATCACCGTGACCCACAGGTCAATGCCGGCGTTTTTCAGCAGGGCAGCGGCCTGGAGCATCTGCTCGGAGGTGACCCCCTTGTTGACCTTTTTCAGCAGTTCATCCCAGCCGCTCTCCACCCCCAGATAGGCCCGGGTGAGGCCGGCCTGGCGCAGCTCAATGAGCTGTTCCTGGCTCTTGGTCATGGTGCTGCGGGTGCCGGCGTAGACCGTCACCTGGCGCAGATGGGGGAAGGCCGCGTACAGGGCCTCCAAAATCTGCAGCAGGTGGGCCTGGCGCATGACAATGGCGTCCCCGTCGCAGAGAAAGACCTTATCCACGTTCTCCGGACCGTAATACTCCCGGGCCATGGCAATGTCCTCGATGATCTCCTTCATGGGACGCACGTGAAATTTCTTGGTCTTATACATGCCGCAGAAGGTACACTTGTTGTGGGAGCAGCCGATGGTGCATTGGAGCAGATAGCTGCGCCACTCTCCTGGGGGCCGATAAATCTGACCTTCATAACGCATAGGGATTCCTCCTGTCCTCCCCAGCCTGGTCCGCCGGGGAAATGATTTTTTTCAGGGCTTTCTCCGCCTTTTTTCGGGGGAGCATCACCTCCCGGCCGCAGCCGGTGCAGCGCAGGCGGAAATCCATCCCCACCCGGAGTACCTCCCACCGCCGGGCGCCGCAGGGGTGCTCCTTTTTCATCTCCAGCACGTCGCCGGGTTGAATATCCATGGTACAACACCTCCATTGGAAAAAGAAGGGGCAATTTTTGGCCCCCATGTGAATATCATTGAGTCAGACTTCGTCTCACTCATGGAATCAGAAAGGAAGGCAGTGTATGTCCAACCTGTATCTCCCAGAAGGGCGCCTGCTCCACACCCCAGAAAACCAAGCCGCCTGGGAGACCCTCTCCTCCCTCCGCCAAGCTATGGAGCAGGAAACCGTGCTGGAGGGCCGGGCCGTCCTGTGCACCCCGGGCCACGATCTGCTGGTGAACCTGGGCCCCTTCACCGGAACCATTCCCCGGGAGGAGGCCGCCCTGGGCATCCGGGAGGGAACCGCCCGGGAAATCGCCATTCTCTCCCGGGTGGGAAAGCCCATCTCCTTCACCGTCACCGGGGTGGCTGAGGGCGCGCCGCCCCAACTCACCCTCTCCCGCCGCCGGGCCCAGGAGCTGGCTCTGGCAGAACTGCTCCGCTGCCCGCCGGGCACCGTTCTCCCCGCCACCGTGACCCACCTGGAGGGCTTCGGCGCCTTTGTGGATGTGGGGTGCGGGGTGGTGTCTCTCATCGGGATTGAAAACTGCTCCGTCTCCCGCATCTCTCACCCTGCCCGCCGGTTCACCGTGGGGCAGGAAATCTATACCGTGCTCACAGGGAGCGACCCCGACCAGGGACGGCTCTTTCTCTCCCACAAGGAGCTTTTGGGCACCTGGCTGGAGAACGTCGCCCGGTTTTCCCCCGGCATGACCGTGGCCGGCTGGGTGCGGGGGGTGAAATCCTATGGAACTTTTGTAGAGCTGACCCCCAACCTCACCGGCCTGGCAGACCAGACCGAAGGACTGGCGGAAGACGACCGGGTGTCCGTCTACATCAAAGCCATCCTGCCGGACCGCATGAAGATCAAGCTCACCCTCATTCACCGCCTGGAGCCAGAGCCGGGGCCGGAACCTCTTTCCTATTTTATCACATCCGGTCAACTCTCCCGCTGGGACTATTCCCCCCCTGGGCGCCTGGCACACAAAATACAGACGGTCTTCGGTTAGCCTTCCCCCTTGATCCGGTCCCAATACTGTTTGGCGGCCTGCTCGGTTTTATTTTCCCCATAGGTGTAATAGGTCTGGTTTTTCAGGGCATCGGGCAGATACTGCTGTTTCACATAGTGGTTGGGATACCCATGGGCATACTGGTACCCCGTCCCATGGCCCAGCTGGGCCGCCCCCTCATAGTGGGCGTCCCGGAGATGCGGCGGCACCTCCCCCGTCCGTCCCGCCCGCAGGTCTGCCAGCGCCCCCTCCACCGCCAGAATGGCGCTGTTGGACTTGGGCGCGGTGGCCAGGAAAATGGCCGCCTGGGCCAGGGGAATCCGGGCCTCGGGCAGGCCCAGCATATTGGCGCTGTCCACACAGGCTTTCACCACCGCCACCGCCTGGGGATAGGCCAGGCCCACGTCCTCACTGGCCATGACCATCAGCCGGCGGCAGGGGGAGATCAGATCCCCCGCCTCCAGCAGCCGGGCCAGATAATGGACTGCGGCATCGGGATCAGAGCCCCGGACCGACTTTTGAAAAGCGGACAAAATGTCATAATGGCTGTCACCGTCCCGGTCATAGCGGTTGGCGGACCGCTGGGCCACCACCTGGGCCTCCGCCAAGGTCAGGACCGTCTCGCCCCGGTCCATGGCATGGGCCGCAAAGAGGGCCTCCACCGCGTTGAGGGCTTTCCGCACATCCCCCCCGCAGCTGCGGGCAATGTGCTCGGCCACCCCCTCCTCCCAGCGGACCCGCCCCTGCCGGTCCTGGCTCATTTCCCGGATTCCCCGAAGCACCACCGGCAGAACCTCCTCCGGCGACACAGGCTGAAAGGCAAAGACCGTGGCCCGGCTGAGCACCGCGTTGTAAATGTAGAAATAGGGATTCTCCGTGGTGGCGGCAATGAGGGTCAGTTTTCCCGTTTCCATAAACTCCAGCAGGGACTGCTGCTGCTTCTTATTGAAATACTGAATCTCATCCAGATACAGCACCACCCCCTCCGGTGCCAGCAGAGTCCCCACATCCGCGGTGATGGCCTTGATGTCCGCTAAAGAGGCGGTGGTGGCGTTCAGGCGGTGGAAGGGCCGGTGCATCTGGGCGGCGGCGATCTCCGCCACCGTGGTCTTTCCCGTGCCGGAGGGACCGTAAAAAATCAGATTGGGGATATTTCCCCCCTGAATGATCCGCCGCAGAACCCCCTGCTCCCCCAGTATATGCCGCTGCCCCACCACCTCGTCGATGGAATTGGGCCGAAGCCGGTCTGCCAGGGGCTGGTACATGGCGCTCATCTCTCTTTCCCATAGTCGAAATAAAAACAAGGAGAACGACCTGCGTCGTCCTCCTTATTTTATCAGCTGTGACCCCTTCCGTAAAGGGAGAATTTTCCCCCGGCGGACAGGGCTTACTCGTAGAGGGGGTACTTGGCCGTGATCTCCGCCACCGCCGCGCGGATCTCCTCCTGCTTGGTGTCAAACTCTGTGGCGGTCTTCCAAATGAGCTGGCCGATGACCTTCATGTCCTCCTCCCGCAGACCGCGGCTGGTGGCGGCGGGGACCCCCACCCGGATGCCGCTGGTGACGAAGGGGGACTGGGGATCGTCGGGGATGGTGTTCTTGTTCACGGTGATGTTCACCTGGTCCAGGCGCTTCTCCATCTCCTTGCCGGTGATGTTGGCCGGGCGCAGATCCACCAGCATCAGATGGTTGTCGGTGCCGCCGGAGACCAGCTGGAAGCCGGCATCCATGAGGCTCTCGGCCAGGACCTTGGCATTCTTCAGCACCTGCTCCTGGTAGGTCTTGAACTCCGGCTTCATGGCCTCCCCGAAGGCAACGGCCTTGGCGGTGATGATGTGCATGAGGGGGCCGCCCTGGGAGCCGGGGAAAATGGCCTTGTCAATCTTCTTGGCATGCTCCTCCTTGCACAGAATCACGCCGCCCCGGGGACCCCGCAGGGTCTTATGGGTGGTGGTGGTCACCACGTCGGCATAGGGCACGGGGGAGGGATGCAGCCCCGCGGCCACCAGGCCGGCAATGTGGGCCATATCCACGAAGAGATAGGCGCCTACCTCGTCGGCAATCTCCCGGAAAGCCTTAAAATCAATGATCCGGGGATAGGCGGAGGCGCCGGCAATGATCATCTTGGGCTTGCACTGTTTGGCCAGGTCGCGGACCTGGTCATAGTCGATGCGGTGGGTTTTGGGGTCCACGCCATAGGGGACAATCTTGTAGTTGATCCCCGAATAGTTCACGGGGCTGCCGTGGGTCAGGTGGCCGCCGTTGTCCAGGTTCATTCCCATGACGGTGTCTCCCACGTTGCACAGGGCCTGGTACACTGCGTAGTTGGCCGAAGCGCCGCTGTGGGGCTGGACGTTTGCATGGTCCGCGCCGAAGAGGGCCTTGGCCCGGTCCCGGGCAATGTCCTCCACCACGTCCACACATTCACAGCCACCATAGTAGCGCTTGCCGGGATAGCCCTCGGCATACTTATTGGTGAGCACGGACGAAGCAGCCGCCAGAACGGCCGGGCTGACAAAGTTCTCCGAGGCAATCAGCTCAATATTTCTCCGCTGACGGTCGTACTCCGCCTGCACGGCGTTGCCCACCTGGGGATCTTGCTGGATCAGGAAATCGATGACATCTTTGACCACGATACTCGCTCCTTTTTACATTCAAATTTCTATGATGGCGGGTTTGCGTTTTCCAGCTTATTATACTCCAAACCGAAAAAAAATCCAATGACTATCCTTCCACTTTGTGCTATACTATTTATACGAAAAACAACCCATAGAGAAAAAGGAATCGGTAGTTTTTATGAAAAATTCCAAGGATATTCACGCCATTGTCCAGGCACTCAAAGACTTGTATCCCGATGGCATCTGTTCCCTGCAATACCAAAAGGACTATGAGCTGCTCTTTGCCACCCGCCTCTCCGCCCAATGCACCGATGAGCGGGTCAATCAGGTGACCCCCGCCCTCTTCGCCCGCTTCCCCACCCTGGAGGCCCTGGCGGAGGCAGAGCCGGCCGACGTGGAGCCCTACATCCACTCCTGCGGCTTTTTCCGGGCCAAGGCCAAGGACATTGTCTTTGCCTCCCGCATGCTGCTGGAACAATTCCATGGCAAGGTGCCGGGCACCATGGAGGAGCTGCTCTCCCTGCCCGGGGTGGGCAGAAAAACCGCCAACCTTATTTTGGGCGATGTTCACCACACCCCCGGCGTGGTGGTGGCAGACACCCACTGCATCCGGATCACCGGCCTGCTGGGGCTCACCGACGGCACCAAGGACCCCGGCAAGGTGGAAAAGCAGCTGCGGGCCTGCCTGCCGCCGGAGGAGTCCAACGACTTCTGTCACCGGCTGGTGCTGCACGGCCGGGCCGTGTGCACCGCCCGCACCGCCAAGTGCGAGCTGTGTCCCCTCTGCAACTGGTGCGACCACTTTCAGAGCCACGGCGCCGACAGCAAATAACCAGATATTTTTGAGAGGCTGGAACCAAATCGTTCCAGCCTCTTTGTTATCCTTTCCGTCCCTTTTGGGTCGGCTTTCTCTTTTTGGGGGCGTTTTTCCGTCGGTCTTCCCGGTTTTTTTCTTTTTTTCCCACCGTTCTGTTTTTGGCAGAACGGTCCGCTTCCCTCCTCGGCCGGGGCGGATAGGGGCGGATGAGGCATCGGGCCTCAAAGCCGATGAGATCCTCCCGGCCCGCTTTTACCAGCGCCTCTTTCACCAAACGCCAATTCTCTGGATTTTTCCACTGGAGCAAGGCCCGCTGAAGCCGTTTTTCATGGGGTTCCGTGGCCACATAGACCGGCTCCATGGTCCGGGGATCGATTCCGGTATAGTACATGCAGGTGGAGCGGCAGCCAGGCACCGGATAAAAGTCCTGTACCTGTTCCGGCTGCCGGTGTCTGGCGTTCAGATATTCCGCCAGGGCCACCGCATCCTGCAACGTGCTCCCCGGGTGGGAGGACATGAGATAGGGCACCAGGTACTGGTCTTTTCCCGCGTTTTTGTTCAGGCTGTTGTACTTCTGCTGAAAGCGCTCGTAGACCTCGATGTGGGGCTTGCCCATGTAGTCCAGCACCGAGTTGATACAGTGCTCCGGGGCCACCTTCAGCTGGCCAGACACATGGTACTGGACCAGCTCCCGGAAAAAGGTGTCTTTTTTGTCACAGAGCATGTAGTCGTAGCGGATACCGGAGCGGATAAAGATCTTTTTGATGCCCGGAATCCTCCGCAGCTTGCGCAGCAATGCCACGTAGTCCGACTCGTCCGCATCCAGATTGGGACAGGGGCTGGGGGCCAGACAGCTGCGTTTGGCGCAGGCCCCCTGCTTCAGCTGCTTTTTGCAGCTGGGCTGGCGCAGGTTGGCAGTAGGGCCGCCCACATCGTGGATATACCCCTTAAACCCCGGGTGGTGGGTCAGTGCTGTCACCTCCCGGATCACACTCTCATGACTGCGGCAGGTCATCATCCGCCCTTGGTGGAACGCCAGGGCGCAGAAGTTACAGCCACCGATGCAGCCGCGGTTGTGAGTGACTGAAAAACGCACCTCTTCAATCGCGGGCACGCCGCCCATGGAATCGTACATGG
>OLNP01002882.1_pt1 | contig 11934 bp, 7 predicted proteins | sample 1671951 | NCBI WGS metagenome assembly OLNP01 (sample SAMEA3136629, study PRJEB25190) | human gut metagenome | biome: human gut; feature: human-associated habitat; material: faeces | place: Austria | collected 2013
CAGGAGACCCTATTTCTCATACTTTTTTATTCGCTTGTCCAAGATGTATTATAGTCCTACAGCCGGAGGATGCTTTTTTGCCCGACGAGTTCTTGACAGAGTTTTTTTTACAGGATATAATAAACAGTAATACCGCAAAATTCTGCAGAATGGGAGAAACCTATGAAAATCAAGATCACGTCCGACAGTACCTGCGATCTCTCGCCGGAGCTTCTGCGCGAGAATGACATCGAGCTTTTCCCCCTGTTTATCAACAAGGGCGACGAGAGCTTCCGCGACGGCGTCGATATCCAGCCCGCCGATATTTTTGCTCATGTTGCAGCGGGCGGCGCGCTATGCAGCACGGCAGCCGTGCCGGTCGGCGTGTTCCACGACCGCTTTGCCGAGCTGGCAAAGGAATATGACGCCGTGTTCCATGTGAACATCGGCTCCGGCTTCTCCGCATCGCATCAGAACGCTGTTCTCGCTGCAGAGGACCTGCCGAATGTCTATGTTATCGATTCCCGCAACCTCTCCACCGGTCAGGGCCATGTTGTGCTCGAGGCCTGCCGCCTTGCAAAGACCGCCACGGACCCTGAGGAGATGTACCGGCAGCTCAATGCGTTTGCCCCAACGGTCGACGCCAGCTTCCTGCTCGACCGGCTGGATTACATGGTCAAGGGCGGCCGCTGCTCGTCGGTCGTGGCTCTCGGTGCGAACCTGCTGCGCTTGAAGCCGTGCATCGAGGTTGTGGACAACAAGATGATCGTCGGCAAAAAGTACCGCGGCAGCTATGTCAAGTGCATGGAGCACTATGTCCGCGACCGTCTGGAGAACTGCGACGACCTGCTGTACGACACGATCTTCATCACGCACACGCCCGTCCCGCAGGAGATCCTCGACACCGTGCACCGCACCGTGCGCGAGTGCGGTGATTTCGAGCATATTTATGAGACAAACGCGGGCTGCACGATCTCGTGCCACTGCGGCGAGGGCACGCTCGGCGTGCTGTACCTGCACAAGCCCAAGAACTGATATTCGTACCATATTTTATGAATTTTGGCAAAAGCCTGTCGAAGAGGCCCAAGGGACTTCTTGACAGGCTTTTGCATACCTGTCCGCCCTGCCGCATAGCCTGTATCACGAGACTGTGGGGGAGGCTGTGATAATGAGCAATCTTTACGCCGACATTGCCAGAAGAACGGGCGGAGACATCTACATCGGCGTGGTGGGACCGGTGCGCACGGGAAAATCCACGCTGATCAAGCGCATCATGGAGGAACTGGTGATCCCCAATATCGAGGATCTCTATCAGCGCGAGCGGGCGCGCGACGAGCTGCCGCAGAGCGGCTCCGGCCGGACGATCATGACGGCGGAGCCGAAATTCGTGCCGGAGGAAGCCGTGGAGATCACGCCGGACGGCACGGCGCGCCTGTCCGTGCGGCTCATCGATTCCGTGGGCTATCTTGTGGACGGGGCCATCGGCGCGACGGAAAACGGCCAGCCGCGCATGGTCACGACGCCGTGGGCCGATACGGAGCTCCCTATGGAAGAGGCGGCCGAGCTCGGCACGCGCAAGGTCATGGAGGAGCACAGCACGGTGGGCCTCGTCGTCACGACGGACGGGTCCATCACGGACATCCCGCGCGCAGACTACCGCGAGGCAGAGGCACGGGCCATCCGGGATATGCAGGCAACGGGGAAGCCGTTCCTCGTGGTTGTGAATTCTGCCGCGCCGAACGGCGGGCAGGCACAGGCACTGCGCTGCGAGCTGGAGGAGACCTATGGCGTGCACGCCGTGACGGCGGACTGCCAGTCCCTGCACGAGGCGGAGCTTGGCGAGCTGCTGCGCGCGCTGCTCTATACGTTCCCGATGCGGGAGGTACGCGTGTTCCTCCCGGCGTGGGTACGGGCGCTCGAGCTGGAGCACCCGCTCAAGGCAGCACTCTATTCCGCCCTGCGGGAGAACGCGGCGGGTATCGCCTGCCTCGCGGATGCCGAGCCGGCGCTGCGCCGCGCCTGTGAGCTGGAGCAGGTCTGCGGCTGCCGCATTGCAGACGTCGACCTCGGCAGCGGGACCGTCACCTGTGAGCTGGAGTTCCGCGAGGGGCTGTTTTACCAGATCCTCAGCGAGCGCACCGGCTTCTCCGTGGGGAACGACGGCCAACTCCTGCGCCTGCTGACGGAGCTTGCGGCCATGAAGCGGGAGTATGACAAAATTTCTGCTGCGCTGGACGAGGTGCGCGCTACGGGCTACGGCATTGTCATGCCTGCGGCAGAGGAGATGCATCTCGAAGCGCCGGAGATCGTCCGCAAGGGCGGGGCCTACGGCGTGAAGCTGCGCGCGAGCGCGCCGTCCATCCATATGCTGCGTGCTGACATCCAGACGGAGATCAGCCCCATGGTCGGCAACGAGCAGCAGTCTGAGGACCTTGTGCAGTATCTGCTCGGCGGATATGAGTCCGATCCGGAGAAGCTCTGGGAAAGCAATATTTTCGGCCGCTCCGTCTTTGAGCTGGTGAACGAGGGGCTGAATACGAAGCTCAAGCGCATGCCGGAGGACGCGCGTTATAAGCTGAAGGACGCCCTGACGAAGATCATCAACGAGGGTGCGAACGGCCTCATCTGCCTGATGTTCTGAGGGCAGGCTGCCAAATACGAACAGGCTGCCGCTCAAACGTCAAGTGGCAGCTGCTAATTTCCGTATACCGGGAAGCGGACAGCCGGGCCCGGCGCAGTTTGACGGTAAAACGGTAATAGCCCCCGAATTGTCATTGCGAGGCCCCAACGGGGCCGTGGCGCCCTGAGCGCGAAGCGCGAGGAAGTGCCCTTGGGGTGCAATCTCGGGAAGGCAGTTGCGATTTCGCCGATGGCTTTCCCACGATTCAGCCGGATACTGCGAGATTGCCACGTCGGCCTTCGGCCTCCTCGCAATGACAAACTCGGGGGACTTGCGGCACAGAATGTGCTGCAATCATTGCCGACCTGCAAGGCGCTCGCTACCCGTAAAGGGCACGCCGCCAACGGCTGCGCAGTGAGCGCCGCTGCAGAGGCAATTGGTGCCGCTGTTCTAACGATTGCCCGTGCCTCCTGCTGGCGCGTCGCCGGGCAGGGCATGCCCTGCCCCTACAACTTTATATGAACAAACCGGGAGCAGCCTGCTATCTGGCTGCTCCCGGCAGTTGTATTCGCCTTATTTTGTGCTGTCCTGCGGCTGGACGGCCTCCTCGATCTGCTGCTTCGCGGCAAGGAGCTGCTCATACAGCTCATCGGAGACCCGCTGATAGTAGTTGTTCTCATACAGCCGGACGGCGTCCGCAGCATCGAGGACCTGATAGCGCGGTGCGGTCCCTGCGCCGCAGTCCGCCGTGGCCAGCGGGGTGCAGCGCACGTTGCTGATGACAGTCGACTCGCCCGTGCGGGTGAATTCCACGGTCAGCGCCAGCGAGGCGTTCGTCTCGCCCTCCTGCGCGGCGCAGTAGTCGCCGAGGCCGTAGGCGAGCACGACGTCCTTCTGCACGCCGTCGTCCGTCGTGATGCTGCGGCGCTCTACGGGGCCGACGCGGTGGGAGTGCGAGCCGACGATGACATCTACACCGCGGCGGAACATCAGGTCGGCGATCTTCTCCTGTGTGTCGCTGATGTCGCTCACGTCCTCGCTGCCCCAGTGCAGGGCGGCGACAATGATGTCCGGCGACAGGGCGCGCGCGGCGACGATGGCGTCGGTGATGTTGTCCGTGTCGATGTGGGAATAATTGGAATCATAGTCCGTGTAGAGCAGGTTCGTGCAGTATTCCGCGCCGCTCGGCAGGCGCATGCCGTTCATGCCTTTCGTGAAGGCTACGACGGCGATCCGGATGCCGTTCGCCTCCACAAGAACGGCGCGGTTCTGCGTGCGGTCCTCTGCACTCTCATAGGTGCCGACGGGCGTGAGCCCGGCGCTGCGCAGGATGGTCTTCGTGCGCTCCAATCCGCTCAGGCCGTTTTGAATGGTGTAGGAATTTGCGGTCTGCACGAGCGAAAAGCCTGTGCTGCGCAGGGCTGTGGCCAGCGCATCCGGCGCACTGCCGTCGTTATACGGCTCGCCGGAGAGGGTCGTCTCCAGATTGCCGATTGCAACATCGGCCGCGCCGACAACGGCAGTCGTGCCGCGCAGAATGTCAGAAAAATCATAGCTGCCGCCCTGTCGGGCTGCCTGCAGCAGTTCGTCGGTGATGCGGATGTCGCCGACGGCGCAGAGCGTCGCCACTGCCGTGTCGCTGCGCGGCGTTTTGGACTCTGTGTGCGTGTCGCTGCCGCTGCAGCCGAACAGCGGGAGCGCAAGGCAGAGCGTCAGGAGCGCCGCTGCGCCCCTGCGAAGAAAACGGGTCAAGATGAAATCCTCCAATCAAAATGACAAGATGCAGCTTGTCAAAGAAGTCCCTTCGGGCCTTTTTGCCAAGCTGCTTCCAGAATTGCAAAATCAATTTTTGTATCATGATTTTGCAATTCTGCCGCTGCGGCGGGTGATGGAACGCGAAAGGACACCCTGACGGTTTCCTTTCACACGTTTCTTCCCTCCGAAACTTTCGGCTTGGCGGGTTTTTGACAGTCTGAAGATGATCAAATGTATGCGCCTATTCTACAATACTTTGTCCGCGGCGGCAAGTCCGAATTTCGAAAAACGGCGGCTCTTGCCGCGGGTTGACGAATGTGGTATACTGTAGGCACGACAGAAAACCGCCTTCGGCGACCCGAAAGGACAGGGATATGACAAAGAAAAACCGAAAACACAGTGCAGGCATCGTGCTGCGCGATATTTTGCTGGCGCTGCTGCTGGTCGCCGTGGTCGCGGCATCCGCCATTCTCGTTTACCGCCGCTTTTTTGAGAGCGGACCGGCCACACCGGACGAGAAGCAGAACATTGCCAAGAATCACTATGACGCCGATTCGTTTTATGAGGAGAACGGCATGCTGCGCTATGCAAAAAGCGCACATCTGACCGGCGTGGACGTTTCGGAGCATCAGGAGAAGATCGACTGGGCTGCCGTCCGTGCGGCGGGCGTGGATTTTGCCATTCTCCGCATCGGCTACCGCGGCTATACCGAGGGCTCGCTCCGTGAGGACAGCTGGTTTGCCGAGAACTATACGGCCGCACGGGCTGCGGGCGTGCAGATCGGCGTGTATTTCTTCTCGCAGGCCACGACGCTCGAGGAGGCCCGCGAGGAGGCCGATTACACGCTGGAGCTGCTTGACGGCCGCACGCTGGAGCTTCCCGTGTTCTATGACTGGGAGACGGTCGCAGGCTCCACGCGCATCCCCTCGCCGGATGGCCTGCCGCTGACGCAGTGCGCAGCTGCCTTCTGCCAGACGGTGGAGGCAGCCGGGTATACGGCAGGCGTTTACTTCAACCAGACGTATGGATATACATACTTTGATCTGAGCTATTTGCAGGACTATGTTCTCTGGCTTGCGGAGTACGGCACGACGCCGGAATTTCTTTATCACTTCGACTGCCTGCAATATTCCAGCACCGGGGCAGTCGATGGTATTACTGGCGACGTGGATCTCAATCTATTTCTGATGCCGGAGAAGGCAAAAACGACGGATTGATTCTGAAAAATGCAGCGCGGGCCGCTTCGCAATTCGAAGCGGCCCGCGCTGTTTGCATATATTTCGACGGCGCTTCCTGGCGCACAACAATTTAATCCTAGCATATGGAAGGAAAAATGTCAATAGAGAATGGAAATAAATGAACAAATTAAGAACGATTTGTGAATGACGTTGTTTTTTTGACATACAAAATTGCAAAAATATGGAATTGTTGCGGGATTGACAGACGCAGGCGCGGAGAGTAAACTATTTGCATATTTATTCTCTCTGCGCGGAGAACCCGGCAAGGGAATAAAAATTACAAGGAGGAAAGATATGAAAACGTTGGCGAAAAAGCTGATGGCGCTTGTCCTTTGCCTGGCAATGGCGCTCGGCCTTCTCGGTGTGACCTCTGCCGGTGCAGTGCAGAGCGCTCCGAAGGCGGAGGAGTCGGCCAGCAAGGTCATCTATGCCACAGACAGCAAGACCACCTACGTCCCGGCGGGCTATACCTATGTATACCAGTCCACCGACGGACGGATCTACACGCGCAAGGCAACGCAGGATACCTATATTTCCGGCCGCACCCTCAGCGCAACGGAGGCCAAGGCGCTGGCCTCGCTGTCCTATGGCGCGGAAAGCACCATCTCGACAGACGACGGTCAGACACTGGTCTGCCGCGAATATGACGCGAAGGAAGCGGCGGCCTATTCCGATGCCGTGAAGGCGATCCTGAGCGGCGAGGATTACAGCGACGGCGACAAGGTCACTGTTGTGAGCGAGGCCCACGAGAAGAACGACAAGGTCAAGGTTATCATCTCGCTTGAGGCCCCGGCCGTCTGTGAGATGGACGGCATGTCCGTTGAGCTGGGCAAGGGCCTCGGCAAGGCAGAGCAGGCCGCCGTGCAGAGCGTGAAGAACGGCCAGTCCTCCGTCCTTTCCGTCGCGAAGAAGAAGCTTGGCCACAGCATCGAGGTCACTGGTCAGTTCTCCCTCGTGACGAACGCCATTGCCGCCACGGTTTCCTATGGCGATATGGAAACGCTCAGCAAGCTGCCGGGCGTCAAGAAGGTCTTCCTTTCCCCGTGCTACTCCGTGCCGGAGATCAATGCCGTGGAGACGGACGCCTCTCAGATCAGCACGAACATGAAGTTCGCGGCCGCCGGTATGGGCGCGAACGCCGCATGGGACGCGGGCTATGACGGCACCGGCATGAGCGTCGCCGTCATTGACACCGGCCTGTGCTTCGAGAACCCGACGTTCTCCAAGGAACCCACCGATCCGGACGCCGTCGCCTACAGCAAGGATGACATCGCGGCCATCCTCGACAGCAAGACCCTGCATGCCGAAGAGCTGGATAAGTCCACGGCGCTTGACACCATTTATTACAGCAGCAAGGTCCCGTTTGGCTTCAACTATGCCGACGGCGAGGCCAACTTCGGCTCCGATGACGACACCATGATGGGCCACGGCACACACGTTGCCGGTATCATTGCGGGCAACCTGACCGAAGCGGATCAGGAGCAGTTCGATATGACGTCCCTCGGCATTGCGCCGGAGGCACAGCTTGTCATCATGAAGGTCTTTGACCAGGGCGGCAACTGCTATTTCGATTATCTCATCGCCGCCATTGAAGACGCCATCACCCTCGGCGTCGACTGCGCGAACCTCTCCCTCGGCCTTTCCAGCGGCCCGTATTACTACGAGGGCGTGACCGAGGTCTATGACGCCGCCACCGCAGCGGGTATCAGCGTCTGCGTCTCCGCCGGCAACGATGGCTTTACCGGCAACGAGAGCCTCTGGGGCGATGACCAGATCAAGTCCACGAGCGTCTCCAGCGGCACGCTGGGCATGCCCGGCACGTTCGACTCCGTCCTGACCGTCGCCAGCGCCGAAAACGAAGGCGTGAAGTGGTTCTTCGCTACCGGCGTTCTCGGCTGGTACAACAAGCGCCAGGGGTCTGACCAGTACATGAACGTGAGCGAGATCGAAAATGTCCCCGAGGGCAAGGGCTTCTATGAGAACCTGCGTCCGACGGAAGACCTCGTAGGCGGCACCTATGGCTACACCGAGTCCATCAAGAATTCCGACGGACAGATCGTCTATGTCCCGTTTGAGGGCGGCAACGGCGACTCCATTATTGCGGCGGCAAAGGCCGCAGGCGCAGCCGGCGTCGTGTTCTACGACCCGACTCCCGCCGAGGAAGCAGAGTGGGACTATGTGGATGTTGAGCTGACCAGCTTTGATGTCCCCGCTGCCCGCGCGAACCTGACCGAGTTCGAATGGATGAAGGCCAACAATGACACCGGCACCGTCTCTGTAAAGGCCGACTGGAACCGCAACAACGCCGCAGGCGAGATGTCCTCGTTCTCGTCCTGGGGCCCGACGGAAGGCCTCTCCCTGAAGCCGGAGATCACCGGCATCGGCGGTAAAGTCTTCTCCGCATACTATGGCGAGGATTTCGCCGTCGCCTCCGGCACCTCGATGTCTTCTCCGGCCGTCGCCGCCTCCATGGCGCTGCTGCGGCAGTATCTGAAGACGACCTCCATCCCGGAAGAGGACTATGCCAAGGTCGCCAACTGCCTGCTTATGAGCACGGCAACGCCGATCGTCGATGAAGCGAACGGCACCTATTACTTCGTCCGCCGTCAGGGTGCAGGCCTTGCCAACGTCGGCAACGCCGTGAAGTCCGGCGCTTACATCGCCGTCGAGGGCACCGACAAGGCCAAGCTTGAGCTGGGCGACGATGCCGAGAAGACCGGCAAGTACGAGATGAAGTTCAGCGTCGTCAACTTCTCCCAGGAAGCCAAGACCTATGCGCTCAGCCTGCAGGGCCTCGGCCAGGCTGCAGAGGGCGGCCTCGTCAAGGGCGGCAAGGTCACCTATCTCACGCAGAACTATGCAAAGAAGCTCGACGCGACCTATACCACCAGCCTGAACGGCAACGAGCTCACGGTTCCCGCCGGTGCGACTGCACAGGTCACCGTGACCCTGCAGCTGACCGACGCGCAGAAGGCCTACTATGATGAGCGCTTCCCGAACGGCGCATATGTAGAGGGCTTTGTCCAGCTCACGAGCAAGGACGCCGTCACCCTGTCCGTCCCGTTCCTCGCATTTTACGGCGACTTCGGCGCGGCTCCCGTTGCCGAGACCGGCAGCTACGCGACCCCTCTGGGTGGTGCGCGCTCCTACAACACGGCCGATCAGGTCGTCAGCGGTATCTACAGCTACCGCCGCATCAGCGACAGCGATGTTCTTTCCTGGATGACCGAGAAGTCCTGGCTGGGCGATACGGCCGCCCCCGGCATGTCCATGGTTCCGATGGACGAGTTCAAATTCGACACGATGTTCCAGGCCTATAAGGGCTTTGTGCCGGAGACGGCGGGCGTCTCTCCGAACGGCGACAATTCGCTCGATGCGTTCTGCCTGCAGATCGGCCTGCTGCGCAACGTCGATAACATCCACTACACCGTTACGAACCTGACGACGGGCGAGGTCCTGTCCGAGCAGGATACCGAATTCCTGCAGAAGAGCTACGCGGGCGGCGTTTACGCCGGCAGTGAGGCCGGAGACTTCGACATGAGCTGGTTCTACGCCAAGGGCGTGAACGAGGACGGCGAGGAATATATTGATTATTCCAAGTGCAGCCAGCCGGAGAACTCCCTGATCTCCGTCAAGGCGGAGATCACTCCGGAGTGCAAGACCGCCAAGACCCAGACGCTCGAGTATATGTTCTATATCGATACGACCGGCCCGAACAGCAAGAAGCCGACGTTCAGCTACAAGACGGAAGACTGGGGCTGGGGACCGGAGTCCATGTACACGATCTCCGTGGAATCGAACGAGGCCTGGTATCAGGACTACGACATGAGCATCACCATCGAATATGATGAAGAGACCGGCGACTACTATGCCTCCGCCTTTACCACCAACTATTTCCCGACTGCGCAGCCGAACGGCGAGGGCGTCCACGGCATGAGCGAATCCGGCAGCATGATGTACACCGACTCGCGTACCGATATCTTCCTCGGCTATGACTACGCAGGCAACTGCTCCGCCTATACCATCACCGGTTCGCAGCTCGATGACAACATCAGCCTCTCTGCGGAAACGGACTCGATCTACATCGGCGAGGAAGTGACCATCCAGAATACCGATGTCGACGACTATGCCATGCTCCTGAACTGGGAGGTCTCCGATCCCGAGATCGCCGAGATCGTCTCCAGTGACAACAGCAGCGTGACCATCAAGGGCCTGAAGCGCGGCGACGTGGCTGTGACCGCCTCCGTCGGCGACTTCAAAAAGTCCGTCACGATCCATGTCCTGGACAAGAACTATGAGGATCTGAAGGGCAAGTTCCAGGATATCTCCGGCCACTGGGCCGAGGAGACCATCCTTGAGGCAGTCTACCGCGGCCTGTTCAACGGCGTGAGCAGCGACCTGTTCGATCCGGACAGCGCCATCACCCGCGCCATGTTCGTCACGGTGCTCTACCGTATGGATGGTCAGCCCGCAGTCGACCAGAAGGCAGGCTTCACGGATGTGGCAGAGGGCAGCTACTACGCCGCCGCCGTGGATTGGGCCGCAAAGAACGGCATCGTCAACGGCGTCTCCGAGACGTCCTTCGACCCGGATGCCGCCATCACCCGTGAGCAGATGGCAGCGATCCTGTATCGCTACGCCGCCTATTGGGAGCTTGACGTGAGCGCAGAGGCCGACCTCAGCGCCTACGAGGACGCTTCTTCCGTCAGCGCCTATGCCCAGGCTGCCATGCAGTGGGCCGTGGCCAACGGCGTGATCAACGGCACGTCTGCCACGACGCTCGAGCCCGCCGGTACGGCGACCCGCGCGCAGGCCGCGACGGTGCTGGTCCGCTTCCAGAACAGTATGAAGAGCTGACGTTTCAAAACCGACGCTTTCCTTTCCTTGGCGCCCCCCTTTCGCTTCGGCGGGAGGGGGGCGTTGATCGTTTGACAGGCGCCTTCATTTATGGTACAATCCCGGCGGAAGGTGAGATTATGCGTGTGATTTCCCGCCCGGCCGCAGGGGATATGATCCGGCGTCTGCTTCTGGCGTGGCTGCTGACCGGAGCCATACAATATACCTGTCTGCCCGCGCCCGAACGGGTGCTGAGCGGCTTTTCCGCCCTGACGGGGCAGTCATTCCCGCTGCTGCTCGTGGGGACGGCGGCCTCCTTTGCCCTGCTTACGCTGGCGAGCCTTCGCTGGCGCACGGCGCACTGGGAGCGCGCGGCAGATTTCGCCCCCTGCTGGGTGCGGATGACCAGCGCCAGCGTGCCGCCGGGGGCAAGAAAGTCCTTCGCCTGCGCAAACAGCGCGTAGATCACCTGCTTGCCGGCGCGGATGGGCGGGTTGGTGAGAATCCAGTCAAACTTGCCCTCCACGGCGGCAAAGCCGTCGCCACACACGGCTTCGGCATTGCTCAGGCCGTTTTCGCGCAGATTGTGCCTGGCCAGCTCCACCGCGCGCGCGTTGATATCGCTGAGCACGAAGCGCGCCTGCGGATAGACCTTGGCCAGCACGCCGCCCAGCGCGCCCCGGCCTCCGCCTCGGTTTTTGATTGCAGTGAAAGTAGCTATATCAGGTCACCTCTCGCAGGAGCTTCCGGAGCTGTTCACTGACCTGTCCGTAGCTCTCCGCCAGTCGGTCGCCGTACACGACGGTGATCTTCCCCATGTTGGCCAGGGTGGTGAGCTGGTTGAGATTCCGCCCCTGGGCTTTCAGCTCGGATAAAATCGGTTCCAGCTCATCGGTCTGTCGTACATTCTTGCCCAGGGCGCACTTCACGATGTAGTCCGTCACAGTCATGTCTGCCTGCTGTGCTTTGCGCTCAATGGCGGCTTTTTCAGCTGGGGTGACCCTTTGACACTCGTAAATCCACATAAGGTGGAAGAAAATCTCCGTCTACTTTAATTCCTGTTGCACTGTCTTCCAGGTTTCCAATTGGAGCTTTCTCTTCGGTCTGGTCTGGTTCTGCTGTTTCCTGATTCTGAGTGTTCCTGACAGTCTGTTCACCAGTTATTTTGTTTGAAATTTCACCAGAAGCATCTTTCTCTTTTCCAGTATTTTCTGTCTCCTGAATTTGCTGTTCCCCTGCATTTTCCTGTGCGCCTTCTTCAGAACCAACTGTTTCTTTCGTCTCCTCTGTCGTTTCCGATTCATTTTCGGAATCACTTGGGGTTTGTTCCGAAGTATTTTTATTCTCTTCCTGTACGGTATCTTCTGCCGGGTTTTCTGTTACAGTCTCATTCTTATTTTCCTGTGAATTCTCATCCTTAGCTTCTTCTTTTGAACCTTCCTGCTCGCCTTGTGCCTCCTGCGATTTTAAAGAATCTACAAACACAGTAATGTAACGGACTACTTC
>OLNP01002903.1_pt1 | contig 11877 bp, 7 predicted proteins | sample 1671951 | NCBI WGS metagenome assembly OLNP01 (sample SAMEA3136629, study PRJEB25190) | human gut metagenome | biome: human gut; feature: human-associated habitat; material: faeces | place: Austria | collected 2013
AACGTAGTTATTACCATGGGTTAATAAACCTGATGTACATAGTTTAAAACGATTTCTATCCTCCTTAAAACCCCGGCAGTTGTTGTAGCTGCCGGGGTTTTGCATTGGATATTCGTAGTTTGCGCTACAACATCTACACCATAAGGACAAGCAGGCCGTAAGCAGACGTCGGTACTTATTGACCGTATTGGGGTCAATTATGTACCGCTACGTTCTGCGCCAGAGCGAGAGCGTGCCTGCGGTTCTTATGGTGTAGATGTTGTGGACGTTTTTGCGGCTTCCTTCCGGGACTCGATCACGTGCCGGGTGGCTGTCAAATGATATTATTTTCTCCATTTTTCTGAAGCAGCTTCCGGTATGTGGCATCCATTCCCAGTGCTCCCAGCGGGGCTGTGATAAGGATGGCCAGCACAGCCACGGACAGAACGATCTTGCCGCAGGACAATCCCATCGATAACGGCACAGAGCCGATAGCAGCCTGCACTGTGGCCTTCGGCAGATAGGCTATCACGCAAAACGTCCTCTCCTTCTTATTGAGATCCGTTCCCAACATGCACAGTGCTACACCGGCGGAACGGAACAGCAGCGCCAGCAGGATCATCCCCACCGCTGCCGGTCCGGCTTCCATGGTGTAGCGGATATCTACCGCCGCACCCACCAGCACGAACAGCACTACCTCCGCTGCCAGCCACAGCTTTCCGAATTTAGCGGACAGTCTGCCGGTGACTTCCCTGGGTGCCCGTATTTTCAGCGCGCAGGCCATGCTCACCACCGCCAACAGGCCGGAAAAGGCCACGGTTCCCTTTAACAGCGTTTCCAGCGCCATTAATAAGAAAGATACCCCCATGATGATAATAACTTTCATGCTGTTGCGCACATAACTGCCCTTTCGGTACAACAGTTCAAAAAGCTGCCCCAGCAGCCAACCCACCAATGCACCGAACAACACACCCGTCAGGATCGATACCGGGATATTCACAAAATCCAGGGCATTGACCTGTCCACCCTGTGCCATTCCAACAAAAGTGGAAAACAATACTATGACATAGATGTCATCACAGGAAGCCCCAGCCAGAATCATCTGCGGAATGCTTTTCTCCGTACCATAGCTGTTCTCCATGAGATGCACCATCCGTGGCACCACCACTGCCGGTGACACGGCTGCCAGAACTGCTCCCATGACCGCTGCATCCACTCTGCTGATGTTAAGGATCATGGGCGCAAATATCACAAAAGCCAACAGTTCGCAAGTGGCAGGAACACAAGCCAGCATGACTGCGGAGCGGCCCACTTTTTTCAGATCCTTCAGATCCAATGATAATCCGGCCTTCAATAAAATGATGATCAGCGCGATCTGCCGCAGTTCCGATGAGATATTCAGGATTGACACATCCAGCAGATCCAACACATAAGGCCCCAGAATAATACCCGTAAGCAGCATTCCGATAATACGGGGCAGGTGAATCCTCTGGCAGACCGCCGCCATGAGTAATCCCAGTAAAAAGATCAGTCCAAGTGATGTAAGCATAAAAATTCCTCCGTTTTCTCGCAGCAGGACATTTTGAATTCTAACAAAAAGGCTGGTGTCCCCTGCATATTCTGCAGAAGTCATCAGCCAAATCGAATTCATATGTTCAAATTCCGGCGGTTCGAAGCCTGTGCTTCCGGGAGAACCTCATTCCCGATGTTCTTATTATATACACGGTGCCCGCCCATGTAAAGTCCTATATTTTGCAAATATACCCGCCAGCATCCTGTACTCCATTAAAAAATATCTGCTGTGAGATCATCCCCGAAATCTACTGCCGGAATCTCAAAGTCAACAATTCCAACTGCATAGGACTGTAATACATACTGGCCGGATTCAAATACAAAGCCATCCTCTGTAATGTAGAATGTAGGGTCTGCGGGGCCATTATCCGTACCTGCAATGTCCGGCCCATAAATTTCCTGATAGATAGCATTCAAATCTTCCGTACCATCCAACACCACCAGTTTGATACTCTTCTCGTAATCGTTAAAGAAGCAGTCCTCCTTTGCCTGCATTTCCGCTGCCTTTGCTGTCACCAGTTCCAGTGCTTTGTCGCGGAATCCGCTCCCCAGACTGTCAAAAGTAATTCTCTCTCCGGTCTGCGTATAATAGTTCATATAGTACAAAGTATACCATCCATGAGCCCCCTGATCATACCCTTCCAGCCCCCACGACAGGCTGATCACCTTATCATCCGCGCGGATCACACGGAAAGTAAGATCCTCATAGCTCTGCTCATACACCGGCATATCCTCATAAAGTGTACCAAACTCCCCGTTCTCGATTCCTTCTACAAAATTGTCTACATATTCATCCAGCTCTTTCTGAATCTTCATCTGCACCGTCTCATTGCCCGGAATCGTCACTGTAACTGTTGGATAGTAATAGGTATAACTTCTGGTCTTGTCTTCGGGATCACTGCTGCCCTCGTGATCCTCTGTGGTAAACTGCACCCATTCACTTCCCTGTATTTCACTCTGGCCTTCTGTCGGTTCCATCTGTGTGGGCACTTCCGAAGTCTCCTCAGTCCCGGCCGTCGTCTCTTCCGTCGTCTGACCGCTCTGTGTCGCCTTGATGCTGTCTATAACTGTCTCCATCTCCGGATCCGTCACCATCTCCCGGTTTCCGCAGGATGTAAAACCTAACAGTGCTCCCGCAAATACTGCTGCAAAAAATATTTTTTTCATAATCCTTGCCTCCTGATGCCAGTATATCTGCCGATTGCATCATATCTGCATCATTTTTATAATTTTTCTCGATTTCACTTTTTAAATATGATAGACAATTCCCATATTTTGAGCTATAGTAAAGCCAAATCTGGGTATGATTAAAAATAACGATACACATACTATAAAAATCAACCCGAGGAGGACTGTTATGAAAATATTATTTTATGATACCAAAAGCTATGATAAAGAATCTTTCGAGGCAACTCTGAAAAAATATCCCGGCATCCAGATTGATTACATCCGGTCGGATCTGGATCCCCGTACTGCTGCTCTGGCTGACGGCTTCGATGCCGTCTGTGCTTTCGTCAGCTCCAATGTGAGCGAAGCCACATTAAAAATTCTCCACGAAAAAGGTGTCCGTCTGGTCCTGCTGCGTTGCGCAGGATACAACAACGTGGATCTGGAAAAGGCAGTTGCATATGACATATGTGTCATGCGTGTCCCCGGTTATTCTCCGGAAGCTGTCGCAGAGCATGCCATGGCTCTGGCTCTGGCCTGCAACCGCCGCTTATACAAAGCCTATAACAAGGTCCGGGAAAATGATTTCAGCCTCGCCGGACTCATGGGCTTCAATTTCTATGGTAAGATTGCCGGAATCATCGGAACCGGCCGGATCGGTGCAGCTATGTGCCGGATCTGTAACGGTTTCGGCATGAAAGTCATCGCCTACGATGTCTACGAGAACCCGGATCTGAAAGATTTCGTCACCTATGTGACCTTAGACGAATTACTGGCGCAAAGTGATCTGATCTCCCTTCACTGCCCGCTGATGGATTCCACCTACCACCTGATCCAGCTTGACACCATCAAGAAAATGAAGGATGGCGTCATTCTGGTAAACACTTCCCGGGGTGCTCTGGTCAAGACCGAGGATCTTATCGAGGGCATCCGCCTGCACAAGTTCGCCGGGGTCGGTCTGGATGTCTATGAAGAAGAGACGAAAAACGTCTTCGAGGATCGTTCCGATGAGATTCTGGAGCATTCTACCACCGCAAGGCTTTTGTCCTTCCCCAATGTCATGATCACATCCCATCAGGGATTTTTCACAAAAGAAGCACTGGAAGCCATTGCAGAGACTACCTTGCAGAATGCTCTGGATTTCGGAAGTGGAAAGAAGAGCCCCAATCAGGTGCAATAAAATATTTCCAATCGAGTAGTCTGACTCATCGTATACACAAAAAACGGATGGCCCTCCCAAGCCATCCGTTTTCTCGTTTTTCAGTTTCCCGTCTTGTCCTTTTTCTCTATCTCTTACAGTTTTTACGATCAGTCCAGATTCAGTTTCTGACCAACTCTGATCACATTCTGGTTTGTAATCTGTACATTTCTGCGAAGCAACTGTGCCAGAGTCATGTGATTTCTCTTAGCGATCCTGGAAAGCGTATCACCACTCTTTACCGTATAACCGCCCGCTGTATACCAGATGCTCTCGGAAGGTCTGCGGTCAGTAACAGTTACCAGATAATTGCCGCCGCGCTTCAATGCGAACATGGACTGTCCGGTGGAAGTTACGGTAAAGGATCCGCAATACTCCAGGCGTCCCTTCTCTGTATTATAGCGATACAGGTTTGCACTCTTGCCGGAATTGTCCTTGCCTACATTTACATGAATGTTGACATTCACTCCGAAGCTGCCGGTATCTCTGATACCCAGCTGTCTGTTCACGGTTCCGGACTTTGCGGATACCAGATTTGCCGGGATTGTGTTGCTCGTCTGGTCTACTGTCAGATCAATATTCTGAATCTTTGACAGATCTTTATTCTTCAGATCCTGTCCACTGATGCTCAGTGCCACACCGTTTCCGCTGTGGAATGCCACCGTCAGCTTCGTACCTTTAATGGTATTCAGTACATTCTGAGGCACCTTGACTTCACCGCTGCATACAAAGTTCATGTTGACACTTGCAATAGCAGGATTTTTCATCATCTCTGCCACCTTATCCTGTACAGAGTTGCTTACATCCGTCCAGTCTACTGCAGGTGCTGCAGAGGAACCGCTGTTGTCATCATCATCGTCATCGTCATCATCGTTGTTCACCACATCTGCCGCTACCGTAAATACAGCAGAATGGGTTCCGGTCATTCTGGCTCCAACACCTTCCGGTACTGCGGAAGTCACTGCCAGGAAACCGTTCATATTGATGGTACCGTCCGTATTTCTGCGAATGCCTCCGTGGATTGCACTGTTCATATCCATGTTCTGGAACCATTCTGCTGTAGCTGCTATTCCTTCACTGTTGGTAGAGTTTTCGCCTCTCCAATAATAGTTCATTGCATTTTCGTAGGCACTGGTCTCCTGAGTTCCTTTCGGTTTGAACTGTTCTGCAACCGTCTGCCCTGCTGCATTGCTGCTATCCTTAAAGGACAGGATTCCTTTTGCTATAAATGCAGTATTCTTTGCGTCATTTGTATAGAATGCCACGTTAAAGGACTCATTGTTATAACTGGTAGAAGAATATGCCTCAATATCCGGACAGCTGTTGGAATCAATACCCTTTGCCTTATTGCCGAATGATACACTGTTGCGCAAAATATGATGTCCGCTGATGCTGGAACCACCCATCTTGAAGCCGTTACCGTTACCGGCATCTACTTCCTGTCCGTTCTCATCCAGTACATAACCGTTCTTGAATGCCACGCAGTTCTGAATGACCACCTGACCGATAGCTCCGGTCTCTACCTTGGCGAACAGATCCCAACCGTCATCGGCATTGTATGCTGCAATACATCCATCAAATACATTACCCTCACCAATCGTCAGCTTAGCTGCAAATCCGTCTGCATCCTCATATCCCGCATCTGCGTTCAGATATGAAGTACAGTTCAGGATCAGGTTATAGGAAGGCCAGTCGCTTCTTCCGTCTGTGCTCTTGTAACGGCTGATCTGAATACCAGTATTGCCGTTTCTATATGCCATAATATCATCCAGTGTATTGTGACTGCCGGATACCTGAATACCCTTGAGGGAATTAGCAGAACCTGTTACATCAAATCCCTGGAAATACCAGTAATCACCTGCCAGGATCATACCTGCACATTTTCTCTGGAAATTCAGTACCGGACGAGAAGTGCTGTCCGGATCGGCAATCATATAGATTCTGGCATCTGTAGTTCCACTGACACCTCTGTCTATCGTCACCGTCTTATCCAGTGCATAAGTACCGCCCTTCAACACGATCATCTGGCCCGGAGCCACGCTCTTCACTGCGGTATAAATATCCACAGGATCACTGTTGGTACCGCTTCCCGTACTTCTTCCCTCAGGAGCAGCATAAATAACCGTTCTACCCTTTACATTATAATTTACTGTAAAGTCAAATGTTACTGTATCATAGCTACTCAACAGAGAATACTCTGAAGGTCTGTAATCCGCATTCGGGGTAAACTCTACATGGAAAACGTTGCTTCCGCTTTTCAGTGTCGTATGGGTATATACCTTGGTATTTGCCTTTACACCCGCATCTGACAATACGGTTTCATTGTCACTGTTGGTAATTTTCAATGTTCCGTCCGCATTGCCGTAATATACCAGTTCGTAATCCGCACTGTTGGCTACAGAAGCAGAATCAATCGTATAATTCGGTGTTACATAAGTGACCGGTCTGGATTCTGCCGGAGCATCTTTGGCCGGATCGATTGTTGTCAGCACTGCATTGGCAACGCTGATGGTTGCAGTTCTGGAAGCGAAGAAACCTACATAGATGTTCTCTGCATCCAATCTGGTCAGTTCGTCTCCGTCTTTGCCGTGATAGTATTTATTGGTTACGGTCTCACCGGTTTCCACATTGGTATAGCTCAGGAAATAACCGGTATTGTTTCTCTGCAAAATCATGTGGAAAGTGGTCTGCACGTTCAGATCCGTAATATCCTTCACAGCTTCTGCAGAATTGGTATATTTGCCTACTATGTTATAAGTTCCCGCGCCGTTTCCGCTGTTTGCAGCACTGGTCTCCAGAGTAGTCATGGTAGACCGGAAGCCCTGATCTGTAGGACTGTCGTTCATATTTTCCGGTGTTACACCTATTTTTTCCTGGGAACCGATACCAAGTTTCATGGTGTATTTGTCTCCGGCATCAGATACCTTGCCTTCTGTGGCATCCCAGAGATATTCCACCTTTGTAGCACTCAGCATATAGGAATTGTTCCAGAAAATACCGGAATCTCCATTCTCACCCACACGGTCAGCTGCCATAAGGCCAAAGCCTTCCTGTCCGTTGGTGTATGTCCATTCGTCCACCGTAATATCTGCAGATAACGTAAAGTTCTCTGTTGCCGGATCAATCGTGGTGTAGTAGAATGCCAGACCATCCGTTGAAGCTGCTACCAGCTTTCCTTTGCTGTTCTTCTCCCAGATCTTCAAATCACCTGTATCCAGGCTTCCACTATAACCGTTATTCGCTGTTTTGTTGTCAACGCCCTGACCAAATGCTGCAAAATTCCAGGTCTTCACTGCATCTTCAGTGATTGTCAGTTTTACTTCCGCCGGAGTGGATACATTTTCTCCTCTGACTGCAGCTACCTGAAATGTATATTCCTGACCTACCGTCAATCCTTTGATCGTCTGAGCCAATGCAGTCACTCCTTCTTCAACAACCGTGCCGTCCACAGATACCTTGTAGCTCTCTGCTTCGGCAACTGCCTGCCAGGTCAGTTTCACATTGCCGTGTCCCTTATTCTCAGCATTTAAGCCCTTCGGCGTTGCCATAGGTAATACAAATTCTATTGATGTTGTCTTATTACTTGCTTTTGTATTCTCGCCTTCTCCTATCAGTTTTGCTTCAAAGCTGTAAGTGCCGGACGCTGTAGGCTGGAACTCTGCATTTCCAGAGGTTCCCTGTGCAGTAACGGATTTTGTCTCCACCGCATTACCATCAGCATCATACATCGTCACTTCCAAAGATTTTGCATAGATTCCACCGATCTGTGCAGTGTACGGAACGGTGATGGTTCCGTCCTTGACAAAAGGTGTTCCCAGAACGGGAGCTGCTATGTCATCCCAGCTTACGGAAGATCTGTAATCTACGGTCAGAGCATAGATCATAATCTTACTACCACTTGCATATAAATAATAAGTGCCCCCTTTTTCCACCTCATAAGTTTTGGCAATCAGGTCTGCTCCCGCCTTAAAGGTCTCAATCCCTTGGGGCTTGCCATCTACATCCTGCAAAAAATAAATATCTTTGCCTTTTGCTTTAAATACAACTTTGATTCTGCCATCTTTTTCCGCCTCCAGTCTTACTGCAGCACCACTGGTAGGAATTTTTCCTTTGTTCGGGTTAGGCGAATTATCTCCCTGTACACATCCTGTATACTTTACCCCATCTAAACTAGCTGAACCAGATTTAAAACTCATAGTTTCAAGTACAGAAATTCCGCCATCATACGTTGTTCCTGCTGTCAGACCCTTGCTCAGATCCAATTCATACAGGTCTTTTTCCGTTCCACTCTGCGCAACAGCCATTGCTGCATTCGCATCCTGTGTTGTCGAAGTTGCCGCAATACCTTCTTCCTCTCCCAACACTTCTCTGGCTCTTTCCGCATTTCCGTCAGAAACCGTCTCACTTACCTGTTCTACCACAGGTTCCGTTTCCTCTGCCTGTACAGAGATGGGGCTGATTCCCATTCCCGACAGCACCATGGCTCCCGCAAGAAGCAATGCCATCAGTCGTTTTCTCTCTTTTCTTCCTCTCCTGCCTAACATTCCCATACCTCCACTTAGCATGTGTTATAAACGATTACATTTGTAAGCTCTTACAACACTATGTACTATATATTAGCACTATCGCTTCACATTAGTAAACCATTTTTGTGTATTTTGAATATTTTTGGAAGTTTTACATATATTTTTTGAGCAATATTTAGTTATTATTTTTGCGCAAGCCTGTACTTTTCTCAAAAATGCACAATTCCGCCATTCCGTGTTTATTTCTATCAAGTAAGTGCTTCCATTATCATAACGTTCTCTATCCATTTTATTTTGACTATTGAAGGCGTCTTGTGCTTGGCAAAAGTTATATAAAGTTATATAATAGGTACAAAGTTATATACACTTATATAAAGTTATATAAGATTTTAAAAGTTATATAAACTAATATAAGAAAAGGAGGTTTTCATTATGAGTACCAATCCGTTTACGTTATCTTTTGGGAAAAAACCGTTGCAATATATCTCCCGTCTCACGGAAACAAACCAAATTCTGGAAAGCTTTTGTGCCGAGATTCCATCCAATCAGATCTACATGATCACCGGTGTCCGTGGCTCTGGCAAGACTGTAATGATGACAAATATTGCTTCGGAATTACGAAAAAGAGAAGACTGGATCGTTGTGGAACTGAATCCTACCAGAGATTTACTGCAAAGTCTTGCTGCGAAAATCTACAGCATTCCCGAATTACACACGCTGTTCATTAATGCAAAACTTGACTTTTCTGCTTTTGGTCTGGGAGTATCCATTGAAAACGCTGCTCCGGTCACGGATATCGAAAACGCTCTGGAACTCATGTTGAAATATATCCAGAAAAGTGAAAAAAGGTTGCTGATCAGCGTTGATGAAGTGACGAATTCCAAATATATCCGAATCTTTGCAAGCTCCTTTCAGATTTTTTTACGAAACGACTATCCCATCTTTTTACTGATGACGGGATTATATGAAAATATTTATAATCTTCAAAATGATAAAGTACTGACCTTTTTATACCGTGCACCCAAATTAATCCTGGAGCCACTCAATTATACCGCTATCCGCAAACAATATATGGATATCTTTTCTCTGGATATAGATGCTGCCGGAGAACTGGCTTCACTGACCAAAGGCTATCCTTTTGCCTTTCAGGTACTTGGTTATCTCTACTGGGAAAATCGCGATAAAAAGACTTTGGAACAGATTTTGCCGGAATATGACCAATATCTGGATGAATATGTATACAGTAAAATATGGTCGGAATTATCCGATCTGGATAAAAAAATCGTAACTGAAATGTCTCTCAGCGGAGAGACTCAGGTAAAAGCTCTCCGTGAGCGATTAGATATGAAATCTGAACTTTTCTCTGTCTATCGTGAGCGTTTAAAGAGAAAAGGTGTCATTATTTCCAAAGAATACGGGAAAGTCACGCTGGCCTTACCTCGCTTTGATGAGTTTGTAAAAATACAACAGCTTATGTAGCTGGGAGGCACAGCGTCTATTCCACGCCCCGCAGCACAACTTTCCCCACATATTTCCGGGCCAGTTCCTCCATCTGTTCCAGTTCCTCTTTGGAAAATGCGCCGAACGGATCTACACCGCCCGGTTTCACATCGTCACATTCCGCTGTCTGTATCATCCGGTACAGGCAGTTTTCATTCTCTTCGTAATTCTGAAGATAATACGCAGGGCATCCGGCGATCCATTTACCGATGTCCTCGAATTCTTCCACCCTGTGGATTCCCTTTACCACAGTAGTGCGGAATTCATAGGGGATACCGCTGCTTTTCAGGATGCCGATGCTCTCCTCGATGCGGGAGATATCTATATGCGGCAGTCCCGCCGCCCGAGCATAATTATCCCTGGAAGCCTTAATATCCATCGCCACATAATCAATCAGGTGCTCCTGCAACAATTCCCACAATACCCCCGGCATATACCCGTTGGTATCCAGCTTAATGGGATACTCCAGCTCCTTGATCTTTTGCAGGAACGCCCGAAGGTCCCGCTGCAGAGTCGGCTCTCCTCCGGTGACACAGATGCCCTGGAGAATCCCCTGCCTTTTTTTCAGGTAAGAGAGTACTTCTTCCTCCGGAATGAGCGACTGGCAGCCGGGATCCAGCACCAGTTCCCCGTTGTGACAAAACGGACAGCGAAAATTGCAGCCCCCTGTAAAAACAGTGGCTGCAATATGTTCCGGATAATCTAATAAAGTTGTCTTGTTAAAACCATGTATTTCCATACAGCATTCCCTTCGTCCCCACAGGGACTGTATGACTCTTTCTTACACCCTCGGCATGGTGGAATCCCGCACCACCAGTTCTCCGTCGAACACGCAGTGCTGGTGCTTCGCCTTTTTCCCAATGATGTCGAACAGGATCCGGGCCGTCTCTCTCGCCATGCTGTCTATCGGCTGCTTTAAAGTCGTCAAGGACGGGATAACATATTTCCCGATTTCCACACCATCAAAGCCTGCCAGAGAAATATCCTCCGGCACCTTGTATCCGGCATCAGACAAGGCTTTCCCGGCACCGATTGCCAGCATATCGGAGATTGCGAAGATCGCCGTGCACGGAATCTGCTTCTCCAGGAATTCCTTCGTCACCATGTAGCCATTCTCCAGGGAGTAATCCTCAAGGTCACTCCTCATGGGCAGGATCAGTTCTTCCCTTACTTCTATTCCGTTATCCTTCAACGCCTTTTTATAGCCTTCCAAACGCAACTTACCGATGGAAGCATCCGTTTTGCGGGCACAGAGGATTGCAATATCCTTATGTCCGTTCTTGCACAGATAGTCCACCATCTTGTAGCTTTCCTTGGTATCATCCACCGCTACGGAGGAATAGGTGTTGCGGCTGAAGCCCTTGGGCAGCATTCCCGTGGTACTTAAGATAAACGGCACATGAAGCTGTGCCAGCTTTTCCTCACTGTGCACCAGATAACCGCCGAGGAAGATAATGCCGCGAAGTCTTTTTTCCTTGACCAGCTTCAGTGCCACTTCCACTTCGTCCTCGTCATAGTCTACATGCTGCAATACCATGGCGTAAGATTTTTCCTTGATCTCTTCTTCCAATACCTTGATCATCTGGCTGAAGAAAGAGTTGTTAATACCTTTGACCAGTACTGCAATTGCCTTGGCATCCTGACGTTTCAGGTTTCTGGCACTGTTGTTGGGTACGTAGTTATTCTCTTTGATCACCCGCATGATCGTTTCTTTGGTCTCAGGATTGATGTCCGGGTGGTTATTTATGGCACGGGATACCGTGCTGACACCGACACCGCAGATTCTTGCGATGTCTTTGATCGTGATTTCCTCCATGGAGCACAAACCTTTCCAAGCCTACGGACCTATCTGCCGTACAGCTTCGTCATACTGCGGATCCGTCCTGCAAGCTCCTTTGTAAAATCTCCGTTCCCCATTCTCCACTTCCAGTTGAT
>OLNP01002919.1_pt1 | contig 11838 bp, 9 predicted proteins | sample 1671951 | NCBI WGS metagenome assembly OLNP01 (sample SAMEA3136629, study PRJEB25190) | human gut metagenome | biome: human gut; feature: human-associated habitat; material: faeces | place: Austria | collected 2013
CAAAGTCAATGTGGTGCGCCCGAATCCTATAACTTTATTTCTCACCTCACTTTCATCGAACCTAATGTGTCTGCAAACAAACGAATTTGTTGCACACCCGGTTCAGTCACCGTTTTCCAATGATTGATCGTATCTTTTTCATAAATCACCTGCATAGCCATAGTGACACCTCTTAAAGAGTCGGCAAGCATCGGTTCCAGGAAACGATACCGCACTTCCCATACCAGTGTATCCCGGTCTTTGTAGTTAGAGTCGGTCGGCAAAGTAAATACATATTGATTATCCATCATTTCACCGGTCAGACGTACCATACGCTGCCACGGCCAGACATCGATGCTATCACCCTGCTTGGTCATTTTCGGTTTCTTATCACGCTTGGCTATCAGGTCGCCAACAAGTTCCTGTTCGTCTTTCAAACGTTTTTTCACCTTATCATAAATTTTCGATAAAATCTCTGTGTTACGGGTATACCAAACCATGGATGAGTCAAATGCAGCTTGTGTAGTCCCGTATTTCTTGAAAACGGCGTCGATATACAATGCTTTCTTATAGTTCTCACTATAAGGCAAATTATCTCCCATAGACTTTGCCACATGATAATCATACAGCAAATTCTCCATCTTCGATTCCGAGATTACATCACTGGGTCTTTTCACTTTACACCCGGCTACCGCAAAAACGAACATGCAGATGAGACACAGATGAAACCGAAATTTATTTTTCATGATCCGTAGCTTCCTTTTTATCTTTATCCAGCGAATGATAAGACTCATTCAAATATTTACTATAAAAGAGTAACAAGGCAATGATACCGCAACTGATAGCGGCATCCGCAAAATTAAAGATCGGACTAAAGAATATAAAATGCTCTCCACCCACAAACGGCATCCATGTAGGCCAGTTTGTATCTATAATCGGAAAGTAAAACATATCCACCACTTTTCCGTAAAACCAAGTAGAATATCCACCACCTTCGGGCATGAAACTGGCAATCTGCGAATGAGTGCTTTCATTGAAAATAACTCCATAGAACACACTATCTATGATGTTCCCCAAAGCACCGGTCAGAATAAGAGCCACACAGACGATATAACCTGTTTTGAACCCTTTCTTTATGATTTTATAGAGATACCACCCTATCAATGCTACCGCAACAATGCGGAATGTTGTCAGGAATAACTTGCCGAAGATTTCCATACCGAAAGCCATCCCGTTGTTTTCGGTGAAATAGATATAAAACCAATCGGTCACACGTATACTTTCATGCCAGTACATGTGAGTTTTAATCCAGACCTTGATGATCTGGTCAATAATCAATACGGAAAAGATAACGAGAAGGGCAATTCTCCCCTTCGTGAATAGTTTCTTCATGTGTTTATTATAAGTTAAACATAACGAGCTACAAGTGCCGTGCGTAAACTTTGCGCAGCTACTTGTAGCTCGACCTGTAGCCTACTTGCTATCTGTTATTTTTTACCACTGTTCTTTGCTTCAATGCTTAATGTAGCATGAGGAACAGCACGCAGACGCTCTGCCGGAATCAACTTTCCGGTTTCACGGCAAATGCCGTACGTTTTATTCTCAATACGTACCAAAGCAGCTTGTAATCCTTGGATAAACTTCAGCTGACGTTGTGCCAGTCGGGTCGTTTCTTCCTTGGAGAGCGTATTAGCTCCTTCTTCCAATACTTTATACGTAGGAGATGTATCGTCGGTATCATTACCGTCCAGTCCCATCAAACTTTTCTTCAACTGTTCATAGTCACGTTGTGCCAATTCCAGCTTCTCCATAATAATGGCACGGAATTCCTCGAGTTCCGCATCCGAATATCTAGTCTTTTCTGCCATAACTTTACAATTTTAAAAGGTTAATCAATATAGTATTAGTCTTTTATCACGTTCACAAACAATGAGAAGTCGTCAAACTCCAGCATTGTTCCGTCTTTCACTTCATCTACAAGTTCAAGAGATGTGCCTAAAACCTGGTTACAAATATAAGTATTATATTCATTTACCGCATCATCTGTTTGCGTATTTTTCGAGATTGTTATTTTTATTTTGTCTGTAATCTCGAAGCCGCTTGACTTACGTATATTCTGAATACGGTTCACCAGTTCACGGGCAATACCCTCGCGACGCAGTTCTTCGGTAATAGTCACTTCAAGCGCTACTGTCAGTTTGCCTTCATTGGCAACCAACCATCCCGGAATATCTTCACTAAAGATCTCGACATCTGATGCTTCAATAACAGCTTCCGCACCATCCAGATTTAATGTATACTTTCCGTTTTTCTCCAATTCACCGATGGCTTCCTGTGACATTTCTGCAACAGCAGCAGCTACTGCTTTCATTTGCTTGCCAAATTTCGGTCCCAGTTTCTTAAAGTCACATTTCACTTTTTTCACCAATACACCGGCTGCACCATCAACGAATCTGACTTCTTTTACGTTCACTTCATTCATAATCAGGTTCTTCACAGCTTCGATATGAGCTTTCTGCTCTTCATCTACCACCGGAACCATGATACATTGCAGCGGTTGGCGTACCTTGATATTCACCTTGCGGCGCAATGCCAACACCATAGATGTAACATCCTGTGCCATTTGCATGCGGGCTTCCAGTTCCTTGTCTATCATTTCTTCCTGATATTTCGGGAATTCGGCAAGATGGACAGAAACTACATTGTCGCGTCCTGTTGCTGTAATCAAGTCAGTATACAACCGGTCTGCATAGAACGGAGATACAGGAGCCATCAGTTTGGCAACTGTTTCGAGACAAGTGTACAATGTCTGATAAGCAGACAATTTATCCTGTGTAAATTCACCACCCCAGAAACGTTTACGATTCAGGCGAACATACCAGTTGGACAAATTATCATTCACAAAATCAGAAATCAAACGTCCTGCCTTTGTCGGTTCATATTCATTATAGCATGTATCTACCTCCTTTATTAATGTATTCAATACAGACAAAATCCAGCGGTCGATCTCCGGACGTTCTGCCATCGGTACATCCGCTTCTTTATACTCAAATCCGTCTACATTCGCATAAAGCGCAAAGAATGAATACGTATTATATAAGGTACCGAAGAATTTACGGCGAACCTCTTCCACTCCTTCAACGTCAAATTTCAGGTTATCCCACGGAGAAGAATTGGTAATCATGTACCAACGCAACGGGTCGGAACCATACTTTTCAATCGTAGTAAACGGATCGACAGCGTTATTCAAACGCTTAGACATCTTGTTACCGTTCTTATCGAGTACCAAACCGTTAGAAATAACAGCTTTGTAGGACACGCTGTCAAATACCATGGTAGCGATAGCATGCAAGGTAAAGAACCAACCACGAGTCTGGTCCACTCCTTCTGCGATAAAGTCAGCCGGATATACCTGACGGCTATCCAACAGTTCTTTATTTTCGAACGGATAATGGATCTGCGCGTATGGCATAGCACCCGAATCGAACCATACATCAATCAAGTCTGATTCACGCTTCATCGGTTTGCCGTCTTTCGATACCAATATGACGTCGTCTACATAAGGACGGTGAAGATCAATCTTATCATAATTTTCTTCCGAATATTGACCCGGCACGAAACCTTTATCCTTGTATGGATTGGATTTCATAAATCCGGCAGCTACCGATTTCTCGATTTCATTATAAAGTTCTTCTACAGATTCGATGCATATCTCATCCGTATTATCTTCTGTACGCCAGATAGGTAATGGAGTACCCCAATAACGAGAACGGCTAAGGTTCCAGTCATTCAGATTTTCCAGCCACTTGCCGAAACGGCCGGTTCCGGTAGATTCCGGTTTCCAGTTGATGGTTTTATTCAATTCCATCATTCGCTCCTTGCAAGCGGTAGAACGGATAAACCAGCTATCCAACGGATAATAAAGCACCGGTTTGTCTGTACGCCAGCAGTGCGGATAGTTGTGGACATGCTTTTCTATCTTGAAAGCCTTGTTGTCTGCTTTCATCATCATAGCAAGAGCGATATCCAACGATTCGGCAGCTTGCGCAGCTTTCTCATCGTATTTGCCATCCACCATAAATTGAGGATCATAAGCATTTTTCACCCATGCACCCTGATATTCTTTGTATTTATCTACATCAACACATTCTTTTACGAAATTCTCATCCAGCTCATTCAACAGATAGAATTTACCAGTCAGATCCACCATCGGACGAGTTTCGCCTTTCTTATTAATCATGAAAAGTGACGGGATTCCTGCAGCACGAGCCACGTTCGCATCATCCGCACCAAACGTCGGTGCAATGTGAACGATACCTGTACCGTCTTCTGTCGTTACATAATCACCCGGTATCACACGGAAAGCCTTATCACTAGGCTTCCAGTTGCCATCTTCGGATACCTCAACCGGTTTCACCCAAGGGATCAACTGCTCATATTCCATACCGACAAGATCCGTGCCTTTGTATTCGGCAATCACTTTAAACGGTACAAGTTTATCTCCGGCTTTGTAGTCCTCCAATTTCAGATCAGCAGCTTTTGCATTGAAATGTACATTCAATAAAGCTTTTGCCAGAACCACTGTTATAGGTTCTCCGGTATAAGCGTTGTAAGACTGTACAGCCACATAGTCAATCTTCGGTCCCACACAAAGAGCCGTATTTGAAGGCAATGTCCATGGAGTAGTTGTCCAGGCGATAAAATAAGGAGTTCCCCATTCCGTCATTTCCGGTTTAGGATTCTTCATTTTAAATTGGGCAACGGCCGTTGTATCTTTTACATCCCGATAACAGCCCGGTTGATTCAACTCATGTGAGCTCAATCCTGTTCCTGCAGCCGGTGAATACGGTTGGATCGTATATCCTTTATACAACAATCCTTTTTTATGCAGTTGCTTCAATAGCCACCATAATGTCTCAATATAACGATTATCATACGTGATATAAGGATGCTTCATATCCACCCAATATCCCATCCGATGAGTCAGGTCTTCCCACTCCTTGGTATATTTCATCACGTCTTTCCGACAAGCCGCATTGTAGTCGGCAACAGAGATTTTCTTACCAATATCTTCTTTTGTGATACCTAATGCCTTTTCTACACTTAGTTCCACAGGCAGTCCGTGCGTATCCCATCCGGCTTTACGCTTCACCTGATAACCCTTCATCGTTTTGTAGCGACAGAAAATGTCCTTAATGGTACGAGCCATTACATGGTGAATACCCGGCATACCATTGGCCGAGGGAGGTCCTTCGAAAAACACGAACGAAGGACAGCCATCACGTTCTGTCATACTCTTGGCGAAAACCTGGTTCTCGTCCCATTTCTTCAGCACATCTTTGTTCACCTGCGAAAGGTCAAACTGCGAATATTCAGTAAATCTCTTACCCATAGCTGTCTACGATTTTACTATTTACAATTTACAATTTGAGGGGTATCCCCATTTTTAAGGGTGCAAATTTACAAAAACATTTGTTTAGTTGAGCAAAAAGCTAGGACTTTTAATCGGATTCGTGTGAAGTTAACGATTATAAACTGCCTACAGCCTAAACAAAACAGGTATCTCCTTGTTTTAGTGGGAAACCTAAAAGCACTTTAACTTATGAATTACGGTATTAGCATTTTATTCAGAGCAATCCCTTTGGCGATGGCTATTTTTTGCTTCGGATACGGAGCGTTTATTTATGGTTATGGAGATGACGGGAGTCGTGTTGTGGCCGGTCCTGTTGTGTTTTCACTCGGTATGATATGCATTGCACTGTTTTGCACGGCTGCCACTATCATCCGGCAAATCATACATACTTATAATAAATCGGCCAAATACGTTTTGCCGGTTATAGGCTATCTGGCAGCCATCATTACTATTATTGGAGGCATCTGCATTTTCAGTAATGCCACTTCCACCTCTGCATTTGTTGCAGGACACGTTATCACCGGCGTTGGATTTATTACCACTTGTGTAGCTACCGCCGCCACCTCTTCTACCCGATTCTCTTTAATTCCGAGGAATTCAAAAGCAACAAGTAATGAAGTTCCGGAAGGAGCTTTTACCCTTAATCAGAGACGGGCATTGGTCATTGTTGCCATCATCGTCTCGCTGATCGCATGGATATGGGCATTTGTATTATTGGGCAACAGTCATTCTCATCCTGCTTATTTTGTGGCGGGGCATGTAATGGTCGGTCTGGCATGTATTTGTACCAGTTTGATTGCGCTGGTAGCTACCATAGCACGTCAAATACGTAATGATTATTCAGAAAAAGAACGGAATAAATGGCCGAAACTGGTTTTATTAATGGGATCTATCTCTTTTGTATGGGGATTATTCGTGATTTTGGCAGATTCCGGAAGTGCAAACGGTACCACCGGATATATTATGCTCGGGTTGGGGTTAGTATGTTACAGTATTTCCAGCAAAGTAATCCTGCTGGCTAAGATATGGAGGCAAGAGTTCAAATTAGCCAACCGTATTCCTATGATTCCGGTATTAACGGCATTGACTTGCCTGTTCCTGGCGGCTTTTGTATTCGAGCTTGCCACTATACATGCTGATTATTTCATTCCGGCACGTGTTTTAGTAGGTCTCGGAGCTATTTGCTTTACGCTGTTTTCTATCGTTAGTATATTGGAGAGTGGCACGTCTTCCAAATAGAAAAGTATTCTATCAAAAGGGCGTCACTATATGCCCCGGATAGTGACACTATCCAAGGCATATAGTGACGCTATCCGGACAGCATAGCGTCACTCTTTTTATTTCTTGTATCTCACCTCATACAGGTCATTCCTGCGGTCTTTCAAATTGCGTACACTACCATAAGTATGCAGCTCGTTCAGCAAATCCAGGTCAACATCCGATACCAAAATCATTTCGGTGTTAGGAGTTGCCTCCGCCCTCTTTCCGTCTGTTGGAAAAGCAAAGTCGCATGGGGTAAACACACCCGATTGGGCATATTGAATATCCATATTGTGCACACGGGGAAGATTTCCGACACTTCCGGCAATGACTACAAAACATTCATTCTCGATGGCACGTGCCTGCGCACAAACACGAACACGGGAATAGGCATTCTGGGTATCTGTCAGGAAAGGAACAAATAATATCTGCATTCCCTGATCTGCCATCAGGCGGGAAAGTTCGGGGAACTCGACATCATAGCAGATCAAAACTCCAATCTTTGCACAGTCCGTGTCAAAAGTATTCAGAAGTTTGCCACCATTAAGTCCCCAACTTTTTATTTCATCGGGAGTGACGTGTAATTTCTCGTACATTTCGTAGGTTCCATCCCGTCGGCAAAGGAAACCTACATTATAAAGCAATCCGTCCTCTTTTACGTATGGCATACTCCCGGTTATAATGTTAATATTATAGCTAATAGCCAGATTCATAAACCGTTCCCGAATCTCATCGGTATACTTTGCCAATCCGCGAATAGCCTGCGATTCTCCTTTATCGTTATACTTCGACATCAAAGGAGCATTGAAATATTCCGGGAAAAGAACAAAATCACTTTTATAATCAGAGACTGCATCCACAAAGAATTCTACTTGTTCGAACAGGTCATCCAACGTTTTATAACTACGCATCTGCCATTGCACCAATCCTACGCGAACCGTAGTTTTGGGACTGATATATTCCTGTGTAGGTGGCTGATAATAGATATTATCCCACTGCAGCAAACAAGCATAATGTTTTGATTCTTCATCATTTGGCAGATAATTAGTCATTACCTTACGAACGTGAAAATCATTCGACAACTGGAAAGTAAGTACCGGATCATAAATCTCGCGTTGACGTACCCGTTCGATATATTCTTTCGGACGCATTTTGTCAGCATATTTATGATAATTCGGGATACGTCCGCCAAACATGATCGCTTTCAGATTCAATGTTTCGCAAAGCTCCTTACGATATTCATACATACGACGTGCGAGACGCAAACCACGATAGCCCGGGTGGATGAATACTTCAATGCCATACAGGATATTTCCTTTAGAGCTATGTGTATTGAATGTTTCCTTACCCGTAACCTGTGCATACGTATGGTCGTTCTTTACTTTATCATAATCAACAATAATAGAAAGAGCACAACCAACTATTTTATCGTCAACGACTGTGACGATCTGACCTTCCGGAAAGATTTTAATCAACTTCTGAATCTGCTCACGAGTCCAAAACACATCGCTACCGTCAGAATAAACACGGGTAAACGATTGGGATAACTGTACATAATCTTCTATTTGCAGATTACGTATCTGCACTTTATTAATTTTTATCGGATGCTGTTCCATAACAATACGTGTTTTATAAAAGATAGTGCAAAGGTATAGTTAATCCTTTAATTGTGTTTTGAAACCAAGAAAAATTAATAATGTATTATGCAAATAAGGTGTTCAACCGACGTCACTTTTCATGTACCTACATATCACTTAAAATTATTGATGATCATTTATACTTTCTAAAAATTTTAGTCTTCGCTTGTTTCTTATTGATAAAGTCGCTCTAATTTCATCAACAGATTTTATCTCCTTTTTAATATTCTCATTTTCATACTCCTCTTTGATAAAAAGCATCCCTTTATAACGTTGATATAAATTGTATGGATAAAACTCCTGTATAGTATGCTTATCTCCTTTATATCTAGATAGTACTATTTTATTAAAAAAAGTCGACATAGGGAAATAGCATACATTACTTTCTTGCTGATTTAAGAAAAGTTCAATACTTCCAACAGGAGGATGTTGCAAATCTTTTTCTTTTTTATTATACTGCCAATCATACACAGTTGCACTACCTTTACCTATTAATATCAGTAAAGGGATGTAATCATTCGAATATTGTTTCTTCATATACATGCCAAAAGGATCACAATGTACAGCAGGAAATGTTGAAACCGGATTGACATGTACATTATGTGCATAAACAATACTCTTCATAGCAACAGGAACTGAAAAATGTTCTAATAAAAATTTCGTATTCACAAACATTACTGAATCGCGACCTACAAATCGATTTACTCTCTCTGTTCCCATTTTCAGAGAAAGAGTTAGAATATGTAATATGCACTCTATCTCATCCTCTGTAAGCAAATTTCGAATTTTAGTTTTGTGGGATTTAAGATAGTCAATTGCTTTATTCCAATCTTTTTCCATCAGTAAACTTAATAACATATTAACTTCATATATCTTTTGTTTCTTATTTAAATGCATTATAAAATCGAAAATATCCATTGCTGAATTTTGATCTGCTTTCCACGTACTATTATAGTCTATACCTAATAAATACACCTTCTCTTTTGCCGTTTTACTAAAATTATGTAATCTCAATTCATTTATAAAATTTAGACTTTGGATATCAATAAACGCTGTTTCAATAGAATCAAGCATGAACTTACTATCCGTCACATACCTATTGTAAACAAGAGACATTTCCATAGGCATTTCCCAAAGGACTAGCTTGTACCCTCGTTTCTTTACACTTTCCATAATTAATCGATAAGCAAGATTACGAACAGAACTATTTCCATGTACGGATTCTCCTATGGCTATAATCTTTCCATTTTTCATTATATCTATTTCTCCAAATTCGTAATCAGTATTCAAAGGAATAAAATTGATATTCTTATTAGTTGGTAACTTCGGAAGGATCAAAGGGTATTCATTTATATTTTTATTGCCAATCATAATATCCAATTTAGAATATACGATATATGCTTCCTTATTAATTTTTCCTTCAGCCCGAATCCTTATATTCAATAGGTTAACTCCAATCAATGGTATTTTCTTCGATACCTTGTTTAGTAAATGTCCCGAAGTAACTTTCACAGTATCTGAAAATATATATTTTTCTTCACTATTTATCCCATCTAATATAATAAAGATATTTTCAAGATTCTCTCCTTTGCTTTCAAATATCACCTGTCCTTCCTTCTCATTATTATTAGGAAGCACAATCCGTTGTTCTATTTCTGTACGAAGACGGTCAGATTGAAATCCTTTAAAATATTTTTTCGCTAATAACCTTCTCCCTGATTCCTCGATCAGATAAGGTACTGCACAACCAAGATATGCTGCGTTCTCCATCCATGGATATCCAATCGAAGAATTAGTATTTATAGAAAAATGTAAATTATATGCATCACTATAGCATTTAGAGACTGGTTGAGCTACACAGGATAAAGTGCAAACACAAATAAAAATCAATATGAAATATTCTTTTTTCTTCATTTGGTCTATATTGTTTCGCAATAAATTCAATAGATTAACATAATATCAGTCAAGTATATCTTTCTGTTCAATAATAATTTGCCGAAGATTTTCCCTTCCAGTATCCCTCTCTAACACCTTGAGCAAAATACGTCATATCATAATTAACATCTCCAAAACTATCACCTGCAGATGCATCAGCCAAAGCTGCACTTAACCAAGCAAGAACATCATCCCAACTTTCCCCTGATTTTCCAGCATTATATCCAAGATCAAAACCACTGTGATACATCATATCATAATTATATACTCCCGTCTTTGGCAAAGAGTTTGGATCATAAGTAGTTATCGTTACGTCACGACCAATATACCCATATCCTTCAACATACCCACCATTCCATACACCTTCCCTATTTAAATATTCTTCATAAGAATATCTATGATAATATCCATAAACATTCACCTCTGGTGTAACCCATCCCATACCATATACCCAACCGTCATGCCATTGACCGTCATTTATCATATAATCAAACTCTTGTGGTGTATAAGGATCCGTGGATGTTCCGGAACCACCACCGACATACTCTTTTTGAGACTCTTCATTTATTACAGAACTGTTATTCTGTAATTCAAACAAACTAAATCTACCAACTTTTTTCATAATAGCCTTATTTCTAATTTACTATATAAATCTTGAATCAACAATATTATATATTTCAGCATATAGTCTTGTTTTAATGATTTATCTGTGAAACTAATGCCAATGCACATTCTATTATTACATCCATATTATAATATTTATATTCTGCCAACCGTCCTCCAAAATATACTCTATCCTGCTGTTGAGCTAATTCACGATACTTATTATATAGTATCATATTTGCGTCACTATTTATAGGATAGTAAGGCTCTGCTCCCATCTGATATTCAAAAGGATATTCTTTCGTTATCACAGTATATGGTTGCTGACCAAACTCAAAATGTTTATGTTCTATAACACGAGTATAAGGAGTAGTTGAATCTGTATAATTTATCACTGCATTTCCCTGGAAATTAGACCGATTTTCTAATAAACAAGTCTCAAACTTCAAACTTCGATATTCCAAAGCACCATAACAATAGTCAAAATAGCGATCAATTTCTCCTGTATATATTATTCTATCTGCTACATTATCAAAGTACTTCTTATTAGATAAGTAATCAACTTCCAACAGCACATCGCTCCGTCTTAACATTCTCTCAATGATTGGAGTATATCCCCCAATCGGTATTCCCTGATACCTGTCATTAAAATAATTATTATCAAAAGTGAAGCGTATTGGCAATCGTTGGATGATAAAAGCTGGTAGTTCAGTCGCTGGTCTTCCCCACTGTTTTTCTGTATACCCTTTAATCAATTTTTCATAAATATCTTTCCCCACTAACGATATCGCCTGCTCTTCCAGATTTTTAGGTTCGATAATGCCAGATTCCTGTTTCTGAAATTCAATTTTAGCTAAAGCTTCTATCGGTGTAGTCACTCCCCATATTTGATAAAATGTATTCATATTAAAAGGCAGGCTATAAAGTTCACCTTTATAATTAGCCAATGGAGAATTTGTGTATCTATTAAATTCTGAAAATGAATTAATATAATCCCAAACAGTTTTATTA
>OLNP01002926.1_pt1 | contig 11812 bp, 8 predicted proteins | sample 1671951 | NCBI WGS metagenome assembly OLNP01 (sample SAMEA3136629, study PRJEB25190) | human gut metagenome | biome: human gut; feature: human-associated habitat; material: faeces | place: Austria | collected 2013
CCGGAGGAGGGCACCCCCCGCCGGGCCCAGTACGACCTGTGCGTCAACTTCATGGTGTTGCGGGACTTCGACTTGCGGGAGGCCACGATAACCGGCACGATTGTCAATGACAACCCGGCCTTCCGGCGCCTGCTCACCCAGCTCAAGCTGACGGAGCCGGATGTGTCCAAGTTGGACACATCGCGGGAGGTTATCGAGTACATCAGCCTGGACAAGCTGGAGGCTGACCGCAGCACCCTGCGCACCGGTATGGACACGGCACAGCGCAAGCTGAAACAGGCTGAGCAGACCGTTGCCGCCGCCGAAGCCGCCGTGGAGGCGCTGACCGCACAGCAGACCGCCGCCCAAAAGGAACTTCCCGCCCGCAGCGCCGAGGAGCTTACCGCACAGCAGACCGAACTGACCGCCGCGCGGGAGACCCTGCGCAGCCGGGAAAAGCAGCTTTCGGCACAACTGCTGCCCAACCGCAAAACATCGGCGCAGTACCGCACTGCCGCCGAGGCGCGGCAGACGCTGGAAAGCCGGTGGCAGTGGGTCAGCGCACTGGCTGCTACGGCGGGCGGCACTTTGACCAGCAAGCAGAAAATCAAGCTGGAAGCCTACATCCAGATGAACTATCTGGACCGCATTCTGCGCTACGCCAATACCCGCCTGATGCAGATGACCGCCGGGCAATACGAGCTGGAGCGCATCGGTGCAGAGAACCAGCGCAGCCAGTCCGGGCTGGACCTTGGCGTCATCGACCACTACAACGGCACCCGCCGCAGCGTCAAGACCCTTTCCGGCGGCGAGAGCTTCAAGGCTTCGCTGGCGCTGGCGCTCGGCCTTTCGGACGAGGTGCAGAGCAGCGCCGGGGGCATCCGGCTGGACACCTTGTTCTTAGACGAGGGCTTCGGCTCGCTGGACGAGGAATCGCTGGAGCTGGCCATCCGGGTGCTCTCCGGCCTGACCGAGGGCGACCGGCTGGTGGGCATCATCTCCCATGTGGGGGCGCTCAAGGACCGCATCGACCGGCAGGTGGTGGTGCACAAGGCCCGCACCGGCGGCTCCACCGTAGAGCTGCGGGTGTAAAACGCCGCCGGCGGGGCACACTAGGGGCGGAGGTGAATTTGATGAATTCTCTGGAACCCTTCATCCGCCACGAACTGGAAAACCAGCCCGGCACCGCTGCCGCCCCGCAGACTCCGGGCAGCCATATTGGGCTGGTAGCCAAGCCGTGCCGCCGCCGCAAAAATTTTTTCCTGCGTGGCCGTGCTGATCTTCCGCTCTGCCGCCTTGCCGCCCAAAACAATGCTGACCGTACTGGACGAGATCCCGACCTCCTGCGCGATCTGCTTGATCGTAACCATGCTCTTCCCCACCTTTTTCTGATATCAGGTTTATTGTACCCGTTTCCTCGTATCTTGACAAGCCAAAAAAGCCTCTCCAATCTCAAACCAGCCGTTTTTGTGCACTCTGTATATTTTTCTTTTTCCTTTTTAGCCGTTTCAACAAAGTTGCATTTCTTTTCCTCCAAACTTCGTTTTTTTCTTGACATTAGTAAATCGTTGTACTACACTCAGTACGACGATTGAGTCAAACGTCATACTGATGTTTGACGCTGATATCACCTTTCCATTTATAAGGAGGCTATCGAATGAAGAAAGTTGCAATCGGCGGTGGCCAGGGCTTCTGGGGCGACAGCCCGGACGCGGCCATCCACATGATCCGCAATGCCGATATCCAGTATATGGGCTGTGATTATCTGGCAGAGCTGACCCTTTCCATCATGGCAAAGCAGCAGCTCAAGGACCCCACCAAGGGCTTTGCGCCCGACTTCACCACCCGCATCCTGAAGGAGGCCGGCAAGGAAGCCTGGGACAAGCACATCAAGATCTGCACCAACGCAGGCGGCATGAACATCAATGGCTGCGTGGACGGCATCCGCCAGTGGGCAGAAGGCAACAGCATGAGCGGCTATAAGATCGGTTATGTGACCGGCGATAACATCAAGGATAAGATCCCGCAGCTGCTGAAGGATGGCTGGACCTTCCCCAACTTCGACTACGACGGCAATTTCAACGATATTCTGGACAAGATCTACAACTGCAATGTCTACATCGGCCATGAGGGCATTGAGGGATGCCTGGCAGAGGGTGCCGATGTGGTCATCACCGGCCGTGCGGCTGACAGCGCCCTGTTCCTGGCTCCGCTGAAGTACGAGTTTGGCTGGGCTGCTGACGATTGGGACAATCTGGCCCGCGGCATCATGGCAGGCCATCTGCTGGAGTGCGGCGGTCAGGGTGCCGGCGGCAACTATATGTACGACTGGCGCAATGTCCCCCGCATGGACGAGCTGGGCTTCCCCATCGCAGAGCTGACCGATGATACCTTTGAGATCACCAAGGCTCCCGACTGCGGCGGCATCATCTGCGAACAGAGCTGCAAGGAGCAGTTCCTGTACGAGGTTCACGATCCCGCCAACTACCTGACCCCGGATGTCAACGTGGATATCAGCCATGCTACCATCACCCAGGTGGGTGACAACCGTGTCCGCATCGGCGGTGTCAAGGGCAAGCCCCGCCCCGACACGCTCAAGCTCTGCGTGGGTTACCACAAGGGCTGGAAGACTGTTTCCATGCTGAGCTTTGCATGGCCTGATGCCTACGAAAAGGCTCAGTACTGCGCCGAGGTCATCATGAAGAAGATGCAGCGCCGCGGCATGAAGGCCGACGACATCCACATCAGCTACATCGGCCTGAACAGCCTGCATCTGGGCGTGGCCGATATGAGCGAAGAGGCACTGAAGAACCTGAACGAGTGCGTGCTGCGCATTGCTGTGTTCAGCGAGGACAAGAGCGAGTGCGCCAAGATCATTCCCGAGATCAGCCCTCTGCAGCTGAACGGCCCTCCGGGTGCCTCCTTCTTCGGCGGCCGTGCCCGCGTGCAGGAAGTGATGGCACTGTGGCCCACCACCGTGCCTCGCGATGCCGTACAGGTCGAAAGTCACATTCTGGAGGTGAAGTAAGATGGCAGAGATCTATCTGAACGATATTGCTCACGGCCGCTCCGGCGACAAGGGTGATACCAGCAATGTCTGTGTGTATGCACGCAAACCGGAATACTATAAGATCATTGAGCGCGAGGTGACCCCCGAAAAACTCAAAGCCTACTTTGGCGACATGGTCAAGGGCGAGATCACCCGCTACGACGTGCCCAGCCTGAACGGCTTCAATTTTGTTATGAAGCACGCTCTGGGCGGCGGTGCCACCATGAGCCTGCGTCTGGACAGCCTGGGCAAATCCATGGGCAGTGCCGTGATGCGCATGAAGATCCACGTTGAGGATGGAGAGCTGTAACATGAGTGAACATATGGCATTGGAGAACCTGACGGTTCTCGACCTGACCCGTGTGCTTGCCGGCCCCTTCTGCACCATGATGCTGGCTGACATGGGCGCAAACGTCATCAAGATCGAGGTTCCCAAAGGCGGTGACGACACCCGCAGCTATCCCCCCTTCCGTGCCAAAAATCTGAATGGTGAGCGGGAAAGCGTCTATTTTGCCAACATCAACCGCAACAAAAAGGGAATCACCCTGAACCTGAAGGCCCCTGAGGGCAAGGAGATCTTCAAGGAGCTTGTCAAAAAAGCGGATATCGTGGTGGAAAACTACCGCCCCGGCGTGATGGACAAGCTGGGACTGGGCTATGATGTCCTGAAGGAGATCAATCCCCGCATCATCTATGCGGCGGTCTCCGGCTTCGGCTGCTACGGTCCCTACCACCTGCGCCCGGGCTATGATATCCTGGCTCAGGCCATGGGCGGTATGATGTCCATCACCGGTTCCAAGGGCGGGGAGCCCACCCGTGCCGGTTCGGCGCTGGGTGATATTCTGGGCGGACTTCATGTAACCATCGGCATCCTTGCCGCAGTCAACGCCCGCACCATTACCGGCAAAGGGCAGCGGGTGGACGTGAGTCTGATGGACAGCATGATTGCTGCCACTGAGAACACTGCCCTGAAGTACATCGAGACCGGCAACATCCCGGCCCCCATGGGCAACCGTTATGCCGCTGTTTCCCCCTACGACAGCTTCACCTGCAAGGGCGGCAAGGTCATCATCGCGGCAGGCAACCAGAAGCTGTACGAAAAGCTCTGCAATGAGGTGCTGGAACGCCCGGACATGATCACCGATCCCCGGTTCGTGGATATGCCGGGCCGTCTGGCCAATCAGGATGCCATTGCCGAGGTCATTGAGGAGCGGATCAAGGATCTGACCCCCAACGAGGCCGCCGAGCTGGTACTGGCCCACGGCATTCCCGCAGGCCCCATTATGAACATCAAGGAGATCCTGGACGATCCCCATGTCAAGGAGCGCGAGATGTTCGTGGAGATGGATCATCCCACCCTGGGCAAGGTCACCGTGAACGGCTGTGCCATCAAACTGATGGACACCAAGCCCTCTGTGCGCACTCCCGCTCCCCAGCTGGGGCAGAACAACCGGGACATCTTTGAGGGTGTTCTGGGCATGACCGAAGGGCAGTTCAACGCTCTGCACGAGAAACAGGTGTTCTGATTTCTGACCACCTTTACACACATTATCGAGGAGAAATCACATGCTGGCAGTATTAGGGTTCGTCACCATTCTGCTGGTGCTGGCACTGATCATGAGCAAGAAGGTCTCTACCCTTGTAGCTCTGATCTTTGTTCCCGCCATCACCGGCTTCATCGCAGCATTCATCAACGCCCCCAATGTCATCATCCAAGCCGCACAGGCTGCTGCTGAAAAGGCCGGAACTGCTTATGTTGAGCCGGTCATCACGTTCGGCACCCGCTTTACCAAAGCACTTTCCATCCTCAGCGCAGATTATATGGGCAAGGGCCTGAGCAGCATCGTTGCCACAGGTGTCATGTTCATCTTTGCCATCCTGTTTTTCAGTACCTGCTCGGATGCCGGTGTCTTTGATCCTATCATCAACCGCATCCTGAAGTTTACCGGCGAAGACCCCGTCAAGGTCTGTATCGGCACCTTCCTCATCGGCTGCATCTGCCATCTGGATGGCTCCGGTGCCACCACCTTCCTGATTGCCATCCCCGCCTGTATGCCCCTGTTCCAGAAGCTGAAAATGAACCTCTGGGTAGAGGCTACCATCGTGGCGCTGGCCGCCGGTATCATGAATGTTATGCCCTGGGGCGGCCCCACGGTCCGTGCAGCCGCAGCCATGTCCGGCCTGGGCTATGAAGTCACCGGCAGCGAGCTGTGGGTGGGCATCATGCCCGCCTGGATCGCAGGCTTGGTGACCTGCCTGCTCATCGCGGCTTTCCTGGGCAAAAAGGAAGCCAAGCGCATTGCTGCAGGCATCCCCGCACAGGAGGTCACCGGTCTGACCGAAGCAAAGACCACCAACACCTCCAACGAACTGGCCCGCTCCGGCTGGCGCTGGTACTTCAATGTGGCACTGATCCTGGTCATCCTGTACATCCTCGTTACCAACCGCCTCAGCCCGGCTGTCACCTTTATGATCGGCTACTGCGTCCTGCTCATCGTCAACTACCCCAGTGTGGATCTGCAGCACAAGATCATCAACAGTCACGCACAGGCCGCATTCCTGATGGTCTCCATCGTCTTTGCCGCAGGCGCATTCACCGGTGTGGTCAAGAATTCCGGTATGCTGGCTTCCATGACCGACGCTCTGGTCTCCATCATCCCCACCAGCATGGGCACCTTCATTGCCCCCATCGTCGGCCTGTTCAGCGTTCCGCTGAGCCTGCTGTTTGACCCGGACTCCTACTACTACGGTGTTATGCCGGTCATCGCCAACGCTGTTTCCGCTATGGGCGGCAACGCACTGGCTGTGGCAAAGGCTTCCATCATGGGCCAGATGACGCTGGGCTTCCCGCTCAGTCCCCTGACGGGTGCCACCTTCCTGCTGCTGGGCCTTTCCGGCCAGGACCTGGGCGACCACCAGAAGCACACCCTCCCCTACGCATGGGTTGCATCTGCCATTATGGTCGCTGTGGGCTGCGTGGCCTGTGGGCTGCTGTTCTGAGGTCTCACCAAAAGAAACACCTTCCTCCTTTTTCACCCATTTCTTCATTCTGATTCCGAAACGTCTGCCGGGCGGAGTACCCGCAGCACGCCACGGAATGCGTGCAAACCAGCAGACTTCCACCCGGTGCTCCGGGTGGTGTCGGCTGGTTTTGCCGTTTTTGAAGGATACCACCCTGCCCTTGGGGCAGAAAGGAGTTTTCTCTTATGCCCGAGCCCATCCAGACTCCTGTTCCTGCGGCGGACGAACTGGCCGCACAGGTGCTGCTGCTGGCACAGAGTCGGTTGACTGCCGACCTGCGTTTTTTATCCTCCGCCCTGGAACAGCTGAAGCCGATCCCCGTCCCTGCGCTGGACACCCTGTTTGCCGGGGATGGCCGCTGCTTATACTATTGCCCCGAAACGCTGCTCCGCACATTCCGGGCACAGCAGTCTGTGCCCACCCGCGCCCTGCTGCATGTCACCCTGCACTTTCTTCTGGGGCATCCCTTTCAACGGCAGGAAATGGATCACCGCCTATGGAGCCTTGCCTGCGACATTGCCGCAGAGGAAGTCATCCGGGAACTGGAGATCCCCTCCTGCACCCTGCCGGATGATGCTATGCAGGACAGCTGGCGCAGCCGCCTGCGGGATGCCTGCCCTCACCTGACGGCAGAAGCCATCTATAATTTTCTGCTGGAACGGCAGTACCCCGCCGATGTTCTGGCGGAATTGACCCAGCTTTTTTCCCGGGACAGCCATGCACTCTGGTATGCTGCGCCACGGCCCGGCTCTCGTCCGGCCCCCAACGGACAGCTGCTGCCCGCCGGGGAGGATGAGGATATCACCAACGAGACCGAACTGCGCAAAGCCGACACCCGGGATGAAACGCTGCAGCAGATGCAGCAGCGGCAGAAGGAAGCCCTGCGCAGACAATGGAAGCAGCTGGCCCGCCAGGCCAAGACTGATCTGGAGACCTTCAGCCGCCGTCACGGCAAGCGTGCCGGAGCATTGATGGATGGGTTAGAGCCTGTGACCTTTGAGGAATGCGACTATACCGACTTTCTTCGCCGGTTCGGGGCACAAAACGAGGTGCTGCAGCTTTCCGAGGACGAATTTGACCTCATCTATTACACTTACGGTCTGCGCACCTACGGCAACATTCCCCTGGTCGAGCCGCTGGAATATCGGGACGACAAGCGCATCCGGGAATTTGTGATTGCTATCGACACCTCCGGCAGTGTTCAGGGCGATATCGTTCAGAGCTTTTTGCAGCGCACCTGCGACGTTCTGCGGCAGAGCGGTTCCTTCACCGAGCGGGTAGAGATCTATCTCATCCAATGCGATGCCGAGGTGCAGAGCGTGGAGCGGCTGACCAGTCTGGACCAGCTGCATGAGCTGATCCCCCGGCTGAAGCTCCGGGGCTTCGGCGGTACCGACTTCCGGCCGGTGTTCGCCTATGTAGACAGGCTGCTGGAAGAGAAAAAGCTGACGAACCTCAACGGCCTGCTCTATTTTACCGACGGCGTGGGCACCTACCCGGAAAAATCCCCTGCCTACAAGACTGCCTTCATCTTTAACCGTGACGACCACATCAGCCCCCACGTTCCCAGCTGGGCCATCCGGGCTGTACTTACCACTGACAACATCCGCCTGCTTGAACCGCAGAAGACCCGAACCGAGGAGGACACCGAATCATGGATATAGCAAGTGCAAAGCAACAGATCAAAAATACCGTACAGATCTACCTACAGAAGGACGCTCTGGGCCGCTACCGGCTTCCGCTGGTGCACCAGCGGCCCATCTTCCTGCTGGGTGCGCCAGGTCTGGGCAAGACTGCCATTATGCAGCAGGTCGCTGATGAGATGGGGCTTGGCCTTGTGAGCTATTCCATGACCCACCACACCCGCCAGAGCGCACTGGGTCTGCCTGTGATCGTAGAAAAGGAATACGGCGGCAAGCACTATCAGGTCAGCGAATACACCATGAGCGAAATCATCGCCAGCGTCTACGACTGTATGCGCACCACCGGCAAAACGCAGGGCATCCTGTTTCTGGACGAGATCAACTGTGTCTCCGAGACCCTCTCCCCTGCCATGCTGCTGTTCCTGCAATACAAAGTCTTTGGTGGGCATCAGATCCCCGAGGGCTGGGTGGTGGTCACCGCCGGCAACCCGCCCCGCTTCAACAAAAGCGTCCGGGAGTTCGACGCTGCCACCCGTGACCGGCTGAAGGTGATCGAAGTTGAGCCAAGCTATGAAGCGTGGAAGGCCTACGCGCTGGAACACGGTGTCAGCCGCAGCGTCATCAGCTATCTGGATATCCGTCCCGAAGATTTTTACAAGGTCGAGACCACTGTGGACGGTCTGACCGTGGTAACGCCCCGTGCCTGGGAGGACCTTTCCGAGATCCTGCAGTATCACGAAGAGCTGGGCCTTGCAGTCAGCGAGGAGCTGACTACCCAGTATCTGCAAAACAAGCAGGTCGCCCGGGATTTTGCCATCTACTACGAACTCTATCAGAAATATCGTCAGGCCTACAATATTGATGCCATCCTGCAGGGTGTGTGGGATGAGGATGTCCTCACGCAGGCACGCAGCGCCAAGATGGACGAGCGGATGAGCCTTGTCAGCCTGCTGCTGGAAGCCGTGTTCCTGCAGATGGAACGCTGCACCCTGCGCCACGATGCGCTGCGCCTTATCGTGGCCGCCCTCAAAGCCCAGCGCGGGACACTGGATGTTCCCGGCGATGCCCTGACCGCCCTCGCCGGGCTGGAGGACAACTGGCGCGCCGAAGCCAACAAAGCCCCCTCTGCCCGGCAGAAGGTCTATCTCGATCTGTTGTCGCTGACTGCCCAATGGCACGGAGAACTTTCCGGCTCCACCCCTTTTTCCGCCCTCAAGGCCTGCTATCAGCGCTCGGTCGCCGACCTGCAGGCTGAGGTCGCTGAAACGCAGAAGAAGCTTGGCGATCTGCTCCGTTTTTTACAGGAAGCCTTCGGTAAGGGAACGGAGCTGAGCATGGCGGTAAACGATCTGACCGTAGCCCCCGTGGCCACCGCATTTCTGGGGCAGTTTCTCAGCACCGATTACTTTGCAGCCAGCCGGGATCTGCTGCTGCACCGGCAGTCGGAGCAGCTGCTGCACCAGATCGATCTGACAGGACTGGTGTAAAATGGAACTGCTGCAATTTGAAATAACCAACGCCGGAACGCTGGGCAGCCGCTGGACACCCCCCGCCCCGGAAACAAAAAAGGCCTCCTCCCTGCCCGGAGCCGCGCTGGCAGCTCTCTTGCAGGAGGAGGATGACGAGGATGATTGGGGCGGCGATGCTCCCGACATGAGCGCAGAGTTTGCACGGCTCGGCCATCTGAACGAAGAGTCCGACACCGATGCCCTGCCCCCGACAGCCGATTTTGCCCCTCTGCCGGACGGCTCTCTGGCGCTGGTGCGCTGGCCCCGGCTGGCACAGCCTGCTGTGGTACCCGACACTGTAGAAGGCCGCACTGTCACCGCCATTGCCGCTACCGCCTTTGCTGCCAGCCATCTGGATGAGAGCTGCTTTGCGCAGTTCGGGCAATCGCCTATCAGTTTCAGCATATTTTGTATGCGAATGGGCCGCGCAGTCACCACCGAAACGCTGGACGAAGGCGGGCCGACTTCCGTCACACTGCCGGACAGCATCACTCACATTGGTCCCTACGCGTTCTACCACTGCACAAATCTGACTTCCATCACCCTGCCGGATGCCATTTCCGCCCTGCCTGCCGGTGTATTCGGTGACTGCAGCCGCCTTACCAGCGTCCATCTGCCAGAGCAGCTGCAGGCTCTGGGCTATCTGCCCCGCCCCACGGATCAGGTCATGCCGGATGTGGGCACGTTTGCCGGGTGTCATGCCCTGAAACAGCTGACGCTGCCTCCACAGCTTAAAATGCTGGGCGCTCACAGCTTCAACAGTTCCGGTCTGACGAGCCTGACCGCCCGGGATGCTGGGTGTGAAAATTGGAGCCGTACTGTCACTGTGGCTGTGTCTGCATTTGACCACACTGCCGCACTGCTCTGGCTGGAAAAGGCTGACGTTTCCGGCCATGTGGCGGCACGGCTGGGTCTACCCGTGGCCCGGGATAAAATTCTGGCAGGCGATGCCAGATTCGGAGCCATCCTACGGGTACCGGTGCTGTTCTTCACCCAGCCGATGCCTTACTTTGACCAACTGGCCCGGGACGCGTTCCGGCTGGATTTTTCAGCTCGCATGGCGCTGGCCCGGCTGGAAGCCTCTGCGGGGCTTTCCCCCGCCGACCGCCAGTGGTATTGTGCGGTATTGGTGCAGTATTTCGACCGGGCTCCACAGTTCATGCCCTGCCCGGCAGAGCAGGCGTATGCAGCATTGTTCCGTTTTCTCTGCCGCACAGACCTGCTCACTGCATCTGATGTCAGCACTCTGCTTCGGATGGCCGGAGCACTCGCCCTTCCCGCCGAACTCATCAGCGAGATGATGGAGGTGCGCACCCGTTGGTTTGAAACAGTCACCGGCTTTGAGGATCTGGAGTTGGATTGATCAGAACAACAGACATTGCGTAGAAAGATGCTCAGTTAGTACAGGCTGTTGCAAAACAGCGCCAACGGAAAAAGAAAGACCAGAGTGGAGACGTTGATAAGCGCCTCCACTCTGGTCTTTATAAATTATCCATTCTGCTTTTGGATGGAGAACGAGAACGTCATGCCCTTCTCCACCGCAAAGCAGGCATCCGCATGGGGCTTTGCGCCCCAGCTGTTGTCGCCGCCCACGCCGCGCTGGAAGGCAGCGCAGCGCACGATGGTCTTATTGTCATCGCGGGGCAGTTCGTAGAGATGGCGGGCATTTTCCAGCTCATGGGGCGTGTAGGGCAGGGCCGAGAAGGTCATACCGTCATCGCTGGCAAAGCGGATGCCGGGCACCTCAGTATCCCGGCCGGTGAGCGCTGCGCGGTACACGCCGGTGCGGCTGCCGCATTCCTGCGGGTAGACCGGGCTGTTCTGGGCAAAATCCTGCCGGACATTGTAGTTCCACACCCCCATCTTGCCGCCTGCGGTGCGGTCGGCGGTGGTCTCCCGGGGGCCAAGACCCTGATAGGAGACCTCGGTCAGCTCCCGGCGCAGCGGGAAGAGCAACCCGAACTCCGGTACTTCTGCCCTTTCGCCCTGCCATGTCATGGTGATGTCGCAGCGGCCTGCGCAGTCGATGGCAAAATCAATGGGCAGCGTCTGCCCGTCCGGCAGGGTGTAGACGGCACGAACTGTGACAAATTCTCCCCTGGTTTCGGCGGTCAGGTGATCACAGCGGGCATACAGTCCGGCGGTTTTCCAGAAGGCAAATGCAAAAGGTTCTGCGCAGCCCTCGTCGTTGTTGGTGGGAGCACGCCAGAAGTTGGGGCGCACGGTATCATCCAGCAGCTGCACACCATTATACCGGATGGACACAAGCCCCTTGCCGCGGCCGAAAATATACTCGAAGCCTTTGCCCTTTACGCCGATGTTGCAGTCCATCTCTACCAGCTGCGGAGCGGGCAGGGTCAGCTGGGCGGCGACGTGGTTGTGCCATACCTGCCCAAAAGCGGCTTCATAGCCCGCCGGGATGCCGGGCAGCACAGCCCGCTGCACAGCGGCAACAGTCATGCAGGCAAGCCCTGCTTCCGGCAGAGCAAACGGGAACGCGATGTGCACCGTCTCACCCGGCTTGCAGTCTGCCCGCAGCACCGCACGGCGTTCCGGTTTGCCGTTGACCGAGGACGCAAACACAAGGTCGTAGGCGTTCAGGTCGGTAAAGA
>OLNP01002929.1_pt1 | contig 11805 bp, 8 predicted proteins | sample 1671951 | NCBI WGS metagenome assembly OLNP01 (sample SAMEA3136629, study PRJEB25190) | human gut metagenome | biome: human gut; feature: human-associated habitat; material: faeces | place: Austria | collected 2013
GCGCGGGCCACTGCCGCACCGCCCACAGCGGCTTCGTAGTCGATGTCGTCGCCGCGTACGGTAAAGTATACCGCATAGAACTCCGGCGGACGGTAGATCTTGAACCACATCAGACGAATGGCCGACATCAGGTAGGCCACGGCATGGGCCTTGGGGAACATATACTTGATCTTGCGGCAGCTCTCGATGTACCAGTCCGGCACCTCGTGCTCCCGCATGGCTTCCTCCCAGCCATCCTTGAAACCGCCCTTGGCCACCTTGCCCTTACGCACGGCCTCCATGATATCAAAGGCCATCTTGGGTTCCAGACCCTTGCGCAGCAGGTACAGCATGATGCTGTCACGGCAGCCAATGACCTCCGCAATGGTGCAGGTGCCGCTGCGGATCAGCTCGTCCGCGTTGCCGGTCCACACGTCCGTTCCGTGGGACAGGCCCGAGATCTGGATCAGCTCGGAGAAGTTCTTGGGCCGTGCCTCCACCAGCATACCGCGCACGAAGTTGGTGCCCATTTCCGGGATGCCGAAGGTGCCGGTCTGGCTGTCGATCTGTTCCGGGGTCACGCCCAGCGCTTCCGGGCTGGTCAGCAGGCTGTACACCTTGGGGTCGTTCATGGGGATACTGTCGATGGGGATACCGGTGTACTCCTCAAAATACTTGTAGAAGGTGGGCATATCGTGGCCCAGTTCGTCCAGCTTGAGCAGGGTATCGTGCAGGTACTTGAACTCGAAGTGGGTGGTCAGCAGGCCGCCTGCCACATCGTCCGCCGGGTGCTGGATGGGGCAGAAATCGTAGATCTCGTAGGTGTCCGGCACAACGACCATGCCGCCGGGGTGCTGACCCGTGGTGCGCTTGACGCCGGTGCAGCCCAGAGTCAGGCGGTTCTCCTCCGCATGGTTCACCGTGCGGCCGCGCTCATCCAGATATTTTTTGACATAGCCGTAGGCGGTCTTGTCCTGAATACCGGACACGGTGCCCGCCTTGAACACGTTGGCTTTGCCGAACAGCTCCTCGGTATAGCGGTGCACATTGGACTGATATTCGCCGGAAAAGTTCAGGTCGATATCCGGCTCTTTATCGCCGTAGAAGCCGAGGAAGGTCTCGAAGGGAATATCGTGGCCGTCCACCAGCATCCGGGTGCCGCAGTTGGGGCAGTTTTTATCCGGCAGGTCAAAGCCGTCGTCCACGCTGCCGTCGGTGATGAACTCGCTGTGCTTGCACTTGGGGCAGCGATAGTGGGGCGGCAGGCTGTTCACCTCCGAGATGCCGGAGAAGTGGGCCACGGCCGATGAGCCGACCGAACCACGGCTGCCCACCTGATAGCCGCCCGCGTTGGAATAGGCCACCAGTTTGACCGCAATGACGTACAGCACGGCGTAGCCATGGCCGCAGATGGAGTCCAGCTCCTTCTGCAGCCGCTTTTCCACAATTTCGGGCAGCGGGTCACCGTAATCGCGCTTGGCGTGTTCCCACGTAGCATCGCGCAGCTGCTGCTCTGCACCCTCGATGCTGGGCGGGTAGGTGCCGCGCGGGATGGCACGAACATTGTTGTCGATCATCGCCGCGATCTTGCGGGGGTTCTTCACCACTACCTCGTAGGCTTTTTCCTTGGGCAGATAGTAGAACTGCGCCAGCATATCCTGCGTGGTGCGGAAGAACAGCGGCGGCTGATTGTCAGCATCCTTAAAGCCGTTGCCCGCCTGTAATACAGCGCGGTAGATCGCATCCTCCGGCTCGGTAAAGTGCACGTCGCCGGTGGCAATGACCGGTTTGTGCAGATCCTCACCCAGCTTGATAACGGTGCGGTTGAATTCCTTGATCCGTTCCTCGCTGTCCACCTTGCCGTCCCGCACCATATAGGCGTTGTTGCCCAGCGGCTGGATCTCAAGAATATCGTAGTAGGCGGCGATTTTTTTCAGTTCCTCGTAGCTGGTGCCGTCCACGATGGCGCGGTACAACTCGCCTGCCTCACAGGCGCTGGTGAGCAGCAGGCCGTCCCGGTACTTGTTCAGCAGGCTGCGGGGCACGCGGGGCTTTTTGAAGAAGTAGTTGACGTGTGCCTCGCTGACGATTTTGTACAGGTTCTTCAGACCCATCTGGTTTTTGACCAGAATGATCAGGTGGTAGTATTTCTTTTTCAGCACCTCACGGTTGCCGCCAAGACCGGTGTTGATTTCGCTGACCTTCGTTACCTCTTTTTCCGCTAAGTCGTTCAGCATCACGCAGAAGATGCGTCCCAGTGCAGCGGAGTCCTCGCAGGCGCGGTGCGCCTCGTAGGCGGGCAGTTCCAGATGCTTATTGATGGTGCCCTGCTTATAATTGTGCAGGCCCGGGTACATAGTCTGCGCCATGGTCAGGGTGTCAATATAGGTAGGCTCCAGCTTGATGCCGCTGCGCTTGGCAGCTGCCCGCAGAAAGCGCATATCAAAGGCGTGGACGTTGTGTCCCACCAGAATGCGGTCGCCCGCAAAGGCAAGAAAAGCTTCCAGCGCTTCCTTTTCGCTGGGGGCATCGGCTACCATCTCGTTGGTGATGCCGGTCAGCTCGGTGATCTTGGGGGTGATGGGCTTACCGGGCTTGACGAAGGTATCGAACTCCTCCACCACCTCGCCGTTGCGGATGATGACCGCGCCGATCTCGGTAAGGTACTCTACCCCGGGGTCAAGGCCGGTGGTCTCGGTGTCAAACACGCAGAACTCGCCGTCCAGCGGCTGATCCTTTACGCCGTAAACGCAGGGCACCATGTCGTCCACAAAATAGGCTTCGCACCCGTAGATGAGCTTAAAATCCGGGTCTTTTTTGTGGATGTCATCGGCTGCCAGCATGGCTTCCGGATAGCCCTGACACACGCCGTGGTCGGTGATGGCAATGGCGGGGTGTCCCATGCGGTGCGCCAGCTTGACGATGCCGCCGGGGTCGCAGAAGCCGTCCATGCTGGAAAGCTTGGTGTGCAGATGCAGCTCCACCCGCTTTTCCGGGGCAGTATCCTCCCGCTTTTTGCGCTCCACGATCAGCACATCGTAGGGGTACACGATGTAGTCATGCTCGTATTTATCGTAGGAGCAGTCGCCCCGCACGATGACCGTGCTGCCCTTGCCAATGCCCTCCCACTTGGAGTAGTCCTCCCCTTCCTGTGCACGGACTTTCAGGTTGATCGATCCGGTATAGTCGGTGATAGACACGGTGTATATCTTGCGGTAGTTGCCCTTGACCTCGGTAAAGAACACATCGCCCCAGATCATGCACTTGCCGCCCTCGCCGCCCAGATCCTTGAGGGGCGTAAGGTTTTTGGGGGTGAACATTTTGCCGTGGAAGATGGTGACAGGTTTATCGGTAAGGTTAAGTCCCTCCACCTTGATGGACGGTGCGGTGTTCTTTTTCTCGAATTTGACCACCGGCGGTGCGATCTTGCGCTCCAGCTTTTCCTCCATCTGCTGTTGCTCCGCCGCAGTCACTGCGCTTTGCAGCGTCACCTTGGGGGTAACGCCGGTATGCTCGGCAACGCGCTTTGCAAGCAGTTCTTCAAAGCCCATCTCCTGCAAAAACTTTGTACCGTGGCACACCCCCACCGTGATGTTCTGCCCGGTGATGGTAATGCTGCTCCTGTCCAGAAAGCCGTTGATGGGCACACCGTCCCGCTTCATGTCCTCCAGCAGGATGCGCAAAGCGTGCTCGTCCAGCATGGCATAGCCGAACAGGTTCTTGATCTTCAGTTCAAAGCCCTCGTAGTCCGGCTGCAGGGAAGCAAGCAGCCGGGCGCAGAGATTCTGGTCCAGCGGGGCGGCGCTGCGCAGGGTAAAAATGACCTGCTGGCTCTGCCGCAGCATGCGGGCATGTTCCACGATCACCTGCCCGAAGCAGGCTGCAAAATCCGGGTCCGCCATAAACTGCGGCCACAGCTGGGAAACAAGTGGTTTCACAAATGGTACTCCTTTTTGGTGGGTTCTTTACAGCACAAACTGCCGCACCCGTTTTTGCGGGTGTGGCAGTAGTGAAAAGAATGCTTACAATTTATAGATTTCGTCCATGAACTGATCCAGAATGTTATCGCCGGTCAGCTTTTTGATGGGCTTGCCGTGGATGAACAGCACAGCCTCGCCCTTGCCGCCCGCAATGCCGATATCGGCTTCGCGCGCCTCGCCGGGACCGTTGACAACGCAGCCCATCACGGCCACCTTGATGGACTTTTTGTAGCCCTGCAGCCGCTTTTCCACCTCGTTGGCGATCTCGGTGCAGGGGTACTGGGTGCGTCCGCAGGTGGGACAGGTGATGACCTCCGGCCCGGTGACCGGGAAGCCCACGGCGCGCAGGATGTTGAAGCCTGCCTCTACCTCTTTTTCCGGCTCGGCAGCCAGCGACACGCGGATGGTATCGCCGATGCCCTCCAGCAGCATCCCGCCGATGCCCATGCCGCTTTTCAGCAGACCCATCTGATAGGTACCGGCCTCGGTGACGCCCACATGGAGCGGGTAGTCGGTGACGGCGCTGAGCTGGCGGTAGGCTTCCATCATGCGGGGCACGTTGGAGTTTTTGATGGAGATAACGATGTTGTTAAAATCGAACTTTTCCAGCAGCCGTACATGGTACAAAGCACTTTCCACCATAGCTTCCGGGGTGGGTGCGCCGTAGCGGGCCAGAATGTGCTTTTCCAGACTGCCGCCGTTGACGCCGATGCGGATAGGGATATTCTTCTGCTGGCAGGCATCCACCACCGCCTTTACCCGGTCGTCATCGCCGATATTGCCCGGATTGATGCGGATTTTGTCTACGCCTACGTCCGCGCAGGCCAGCGCAGCCTTATAGTCAAAGTGGATATCTGCCACGATGGGGATGTTCACCGCATTCTTGACGGCCTCGATGCACTTTGCATCGGCCGGGCTGGGGCAGGTCACCCGCAAAATCTGGCAGCCTGCGGCCTCGCACCGCTTGGCCTGCGCCACATTGCCCTCGATGTCCTCCACCGGTACATTGAGCATGGTCTGCACCGCAATGGGGTTGCTGCCGCCAATGGTCACATTGCCGATCTTCACTTCGCGTTTTTTCTGCCGCATAAGGGTTCCCCTTTCTTATACTGTCCCGGTAATAAGCCGGAGAATATCGTTGTAGGTTGCAAAGAGCATCAGCCCGAACAGCAGCCCGAAGGTTGCAAGGGTGAGCAGGCTTTGCAGCTTTTCCGGCACAGCATGGCCGGTGACGCCTTCAATGACCAAAAATACCACCTTGCCGCCGTCCAGCGCCGGGAAGGGCAGCAGGTTGAGGATGCCAAGGTTGACGGTGATGAGCGCCAGCAGCTCCAGCAGATCCTGCCAACCATAGCTGGCGGCCTGCCCGATGGCCGATACGATGCCCACCGGGCCGGAGAGGTTGTTGATGCTCTCCCGCCCGCGCACTAAGTCCACAAGGGAGGTGAACACGATGCGCCCGTAGTACAGCACGCTGTTGCCCGCCTCCCGCAGCACATTGCCGGGGGTTTTTTCCAGCCCGTAGACGGAAAAACCGATGCTCATGTGGGTCTCGCCCTGTTCGTCCTGCCATGTGTCGAACTGCACCCCCGGCAGCTGCACCTCTTGGCCGTCCCGCAGTACGGTGAAATCCGCACTGTAAGACTGGGTGCGCACCAGCTCGTACAGGATATCGTTGGCCACAAAGCAGCGGCGGCCGTTCACCGCCAAAACCTTGTCCCCCGCCTGCAGGCCGGTCTGCCCGCAGAGGGCACCGTCCTGAATGGCGTAGATGGTCTTGCTGGTGATGGGCTCATTCTGGGCGGTGATCAAAAACACCAGCACCACAAAGCCCAGCACGAAATTCATGACAGCACCGGCTACCATGACCAGTGCCCGCTGCCATACCGGCGCCTCGTTCAGAGGGATGCCGGTGGGCTGCACAGACGCTTCCGTCTCCGGGGCGGGCTGCTCCTGCACAGTATGGACAGCTTCTGCCTGCTGGCTTTCGGGGCTTTCCTCCCCTTCCAGCGCTACAAAGCCACCCACAGGCAGGGCACGCAGACTGTACTGGGTGCCTTTATGATTCTTTTTCCAGAGCACCGGCCCCATGCCGATGGAAAACTCATTGACCTGAATGCCGCAGAGCTTTGCCACAGTAAAATGCCCGAACTCGTGGATGGCGATCACCGCACTGAACACGAGCAGCGCGGCAAGGATGGTGATAATAAATGACATTCGTTCTCCCACAGCGTCCCGGAGCCATTACAAAAACAGCGCCAAGGCGTATATTGCTGATAAAGCGTTACAGGTGTGCCCGCACGAATGCGCGCGCCATGCGGTCGCACTCGTACACGTCTGCCAGCGTATAGTCGCCGCCAAAGCTGTCGCTGTCCACAACAGCCTCCACCAAGCGGCCGATATCCAAAAAGCCGATCTTGTCCTCAAGGAACAGCTTAACGGCTTCCTCGTTGGCACCGTTGGCGGCGCAGGGGCCAAGACCGCCCTTGCGAATGGCCTTTTTGCAGGCGGCAAGGCAACGGAAGGTCTCCTCGTCGGCCACATCAAAGGTAAGCAGCTTCAGGGTGGTAAAGTCCAGTTCCGGCACTACGCCCGGCACACGCTTGGGGTAGGTCAGAGCGTACTGGATGGGGATGCGCATATCCGGCACACCCAGCTGCGCGATGATCGAATTATCGCTGAACTGCACCGCAGAGTGGACGATGCTCTGGCGCTGCACCACGATCTGAATTTTTTCCGGGGGCAGACCGAAGAGCCATACAGCCTCGATGAGTTCCAGACCCTTGTTCATCAGGGTGGCGGAGTCGATGGTGATCTTAGCGCCCATATTCCAGTTGGGGTGCTTGAGGGCGTCTGCGCGGGTCTTGCCGCGCAGCTGCTCGGTGGTCATGCCGAAAAAGGGGCCGCCGGAGGCCGTGAGCAGAATTTTGGTCAGACTGGGGGCGCTTTCCTTATCCTGCAGGCACTGGAAGATGGCGGAGTGCTCGCTGTCTACTGGAAGCAGCTGTACGCCGTGCTTTTCCACAGCCTGCGTGACCAGATGACCGCCGGTGACAAGGCTCTCCTTGTTGGCCAGTGCCAAGTCGTGGCCGCTCTCGATGGCGCACAGGCTGGCACCAAGGCCGGCAATGCCCACCACGCTGTTCAGTACCACGTCCGGTCCGTCCAGCGCAGCCAGCTCCTTCAGCCCCTCCGGGCCGGTGAGCAGCTTGGGCGCATTTGCCCGGCCTGCCAGAGCAGCGTCCAGCTTTGCGGCGGCGTCCGGGTCGGTCATGCAGACGTATTTCGGGTGGAACTCTTCGATCTGCTGTAAGAGCTTTTCCACATGGCTATGGGCAGAGAGACCGTAGACCTCGTACCCTTGAGCGCGGATGACATCCAGACTCTGAGTGCCGATAGAGCCGGTAGAACCCAGCAGCGTAATTTTTTTAGACATAATAGTTTCCTCCCTGTATCAGGCGTAGAACACGGCGGTAATGACCATGGTCACGAAAGGCGCAATGAACATCACGCTGTCAAAGCGGTCCAGAATGCCGCCGTGCCCCGGGAAGATGGTGCCATAGTCCTTGATGCCGCACTGGCGCTTAACCACGCTGGCAAACAGGTCGCCGTAGATGCCCAGCACCGCAGCGATGCAGCCAAGCAGCGCAATGATCACATACATAGAAACGCCGATATTGGAGCGGGTAAAGGCCTCCATGCGGTTTGCCGCTATGGAGTAGATGAGGGTAGCGACCACGCCGAACACCATAGTGCCCAGCACGCCGCCGATGGCACCCTCCACCGTCTTTTTGGGGCTGACCACCGGGCACAGCTTATGCTTGCCAAAGGCGCGGCCTGCAAAATAGGCACAGGTGTCGCCGCCCCATGCAAAGCAGAGAATGAGCAAAATAAAGAAAACCGCATCATAGCCGAATTTTTCCACCGGCAGACGTTCCTTGAGCAGGATGAAGGAGTAGAAGCAGAAGATCACGATGCCCGAAAACACCAAAAGACCGCTGGCCTTCTGGTAGCTGATGATGCCGTTGCGCACCACCAGATAGATAGCAAAAAAGGTGACCAGCACAAAAGACATGGGCATGACCAGCTTGCGCATGGCGCTGTAACTGGAAAGCATGACCAGCAATGTGTAGGGTACCAGCACTGCGTACATGAGCCAGTCCTTTTTTTCAAAACCGAGGGCGCTGTAAATCTCGTGGATGGCGATCAGGGTGATGGCTGCGATCACCAGATTGAACACCATGGTGTTGAAGGTAAACATCACGCCGATGAGCACCAGAATGCCCACGATCGCAGTAATAATGCGTGTTTTCATAGGTTTGATCTCCTTTGTTCTTCCGGCAGCAGCCCCTTGCAGGGCAACGCATTCCGACCCGAGGAAGTACCGGGTCTGTCGGGTCTGCACCATAGGTGCAGGGTTTGCAATACGGACAGATTGCCGCTCAGATGCCGCCGAACCGGCGGCTGCGGTGGTTGAACTCCTCAATGGCGGTATCCAGATCGGCGCGGGTAAAGTCCGGCCAGAGCACATCCATCTCCACCAGTTCCGAATAGGCGGCCTGCCAGAGCATAAAGTTGGACAGCCGCTTTTCTCCGCTGGGACGCAGGATAAAGTCCGGGTCCTTCTGTCCGGCGGTGTACATGGCATCGCTCATCATCTGCTCGTTGATGTCCTCGGGGCGGATCTCGCCTGCTACAACCTTTGCGGCCAGCTGCTGTGCTGCCCGCACGATCTCCGGGCGACCGCCGTAGTTGATAGCGATGTTCAGGGTCATGCCGGTCTTGCAGGCAGAGTCCCCTTCCAGTTCATTCATCATCTTTTGCAGTTTGGGATCCAACGCGGTGCGGTCGCCCAAAAACTTAATGCGGATATTGCGGTTCTTGTAATCAAAGCCCTCGATGAGGTACTGGGCGAACAGCTTCATGATGGCTCCCACCTCTTCCAGCGGGCGCTTCCAGTTCTCGGTAGAGAAAGCATAGAAATACACCGATGCTACGCCAAGCTCATCGCAGTAGTTGGCAATATCCTTGAACACCGCCGCACCTTTTTTGTGTCCTGCGGTGCGGGGCAGACCGCGGTTTTTCGCCCAGCGGCCATTGCCGTCCATGATGATGCCGATGGAAAGCCCCTCGGCAAATTCTTTGGGGTGTGCCATTTATACCTCCCGGCAGCAGGGCTGCCCTGCAAAAAGTGCCGCGCACCTTTCACCAGCGCACGGCACCTCCCAGTTGTTATTGTGTGCTGCGGATCAGACGGCCATGATCTCCTTCTGCTTTTCTTCCACGGCAGCATCAATGTTCTTGATATACTTATCGGTCAGCTTCTGGACATCCTCTTCCATAGTCTTCTGGGTGTCCTCGGTCAGTTCGCCGGCCTTCTTCATGGCCTTGGCCTTATCCATAGCATCGCGGCGCACGTTACGCACGGCAACCTTGGCGTCCTCACCCAGCTTGGAGACCTCCTTAGCCAGCTGCTTGCGGCGCTCCTCGTTGGGTGCGGGGAAGTTCAGGCGGATGGTAACGCCGTCATCAATGGGGGTGATGCCCACATCGCTGGCCATGATTGCCTTGCTGATGGGACGCAGCAGGGTGCGATCCCAAGGGGTGATGGTGAGGGTGCGTGCCTCAGAGACGGCCACAGCGGCCAACTGCTGGATGGGGGTGGGAGCACCGTAGTAGTCCACGACCACCTTATCCAGCACGGCGGGGTTTGCACGGCCTGCGCGCACAGCGGCCAGCTCGCGGCTGAGGTGCTCCACAGAGCTCTTCATCTTATCTTCGTAAACCTTGGTGTTGCTGCTCATTGTCGTTGTTCTCCTGTTTCTTTATTCTATTGATCCATGCAGGCAGCGCACTGCGCCGCTGCTGCTCTATCCAATCGTATGCAGTTGCACCGGGGCGCTATGCTCAGCCCTCGTAGACCAGCGTGCCCACGTTCTCGCCCTGCACAGCCCGTGCGATGTTGTCCGGGTCGGCCAGATCAAACACCAGAATGGGCAGCTTGTTGTCGCGGCACAGGGTAGCTGCGGTACCGTCCATAACGGCCAGCTGATCCTCCAGCACCTTGGTAAAGGTAAGGGTATCGTACTTTTTGGCATCCGGGTACTTGTGGGGATCCTTATCGTAGACGCCGTCCACCATGGTAGCCTTGAACATCACATCGGCGCTCACCTCCACGGCGCGCAGCGCGGTAGCCGTATCGGTAGAGAAGAAGGGGTTGCCGGTGCCGCCGCCGAACACAGCGATCTTGCCCTCATCCATGGCGCGCAGAGCGTCCTTGCGGGTAAAGGCAGGGGCCACCTGCGGCATGGTGATCGAGGTGAACACCTCGGTGGGCACACCCAGCTGCTCCAGCTTATCGGAGACAGCCAGTGCGTTCATCACCGTAGCCAGCATACCGATCTTATCGGCCAGCGTGCGCTCCATCTTACCGCTGGAGCGGCCGCGCCAGAAGTTGCCGCCGCCTACCACGATGCCGATCTGCACGCCCAGCTCATGAGCTTTCTTCACGCCGCCGCAAATGGCGTCCATGGTGGGCTCGTCAAAGCCCATGCCCTTTTCGCCGCCCAGCGCCTCGCCGCTGATCTTCAGAAGGATACGCTTATATTTCAATGCCATAATCCAAACACCACCTATTTTATCTTTCGCCGGATAGACCCGGCATTTTTGCTATACTCTATTTTACAATAAATTCGCCACATTGTAAACAGTCAAACGCACCGTTCTTCGCAAAGCTTTTGTGAACGAATGCGCAGTGCCCGCAAAGCCTGCTTTTGCTCCGGGGGGATGCGGCGGCTTTCTACTGCTTTCTGGATGGTCTTGTTGTGCGTCCACACGTCCAGCCGCTTTTCGGTCAGCCACGGCAGCGCCGCTGCCGGCTGCTTCGCCAGTGCAGTGGCAAAATACCACGCTCGCATCATATTGACATAGTATTCCTCGCTGTGCACCGCCGCCACCCAAGCCAGATATTCCGGCCGGAAGGCATCGTCCAGATAATACCGCATCAGCATCCCGATCCCGTAGCGCACGGTATACACTTGGTCAGAGCCCAGCCAGCGCCGGATAGCAGGCAGCAGCTCCGGCTTATGCTGCGCAAACACCTTGGGGCTGAAATTATCGCAGACTGCCCAGTTATCCACATAGGGCAAAAAGCGCTCAGTTGCCGCCAGCGCTATGCCGTAATCCCGGACAGGCTCCAGCAGAAAAGCATGGAGGGCGTTTTCTTCATAATAAAAATGCGGCAGTTCTTGCAGAAACACCTCCGCTTCCGGGGTATCTGTCAGCTGCTTTGCCAGCTTACGCAGCAGCGGCACCCGCACCCCGATCACCGTTTCCGGTGGCAGAGTGGGCATCAGGCGGCTGTAAAAGACCTGATATTCCTTATCTTGCAGCGCAAACAGCTGCGCACGGATCGCATCTACTTCCGGCATTTTGTCACTTCCCTTCTGCACCATTGTACCAGATGGGAAGGAAAATGCAAAGAGAAAAGGCTCCACCTTTTCAGATGAAGCCTTTGGGTTATCCCATGTTTTTATAATTGTATGTCCGCTTCCGTTTATTTCGGCTTTTTACCCCACCCGCTGCCGCTTATCCAGCCGCATCTTATCAGCTATCATCGCAATGAACTCCGAGTTGGTAGGCTTACCCCGCAGGTTATGGATGGTATAGCCGAAGTAGCTATTGAGGGTGTCCACATCTCCCCTGTCCCATGCCACCTCGATGGCGTGGCGTATGGCGCGCTCCACACGGCTGGCGGTAGTGCCGTTTTTCTTGGCGATCTCCGGGTACAGGCGCTTGGTCACGGCGTTGATGTACTCCGGCTCGTTCATGGTGAGCAGGATGGCAT
>OLNP01002941.1_pt1 | contig 11765 bp, 10 predicted proteins | sample 1671951 | NCBI WGS metagenome assembly OLNP01 (sample SAMEA3136629, study PRJEB25190) | human gut metagenome | biome: human gut; feature: human-associated habitat; material: faeces | place: Austria | collected 2013
GTACGAACCACTTCTTGGGGCATGAGTAAGAGAGTGATACTTCACGCAGTTTCACGAAAGAGTTGTCGCAGATGAACGGTTCGGGGGAAGAGTTTTGCAAGGCTTGCCAGTATTTGGCGGGATCTACGTACACATCGTTGGGCACATAGCTTACGTTACCGTCGGCATCGGTTACGGCTTTTACTCCCTTACCTACATAACCTCCGGTCGGCGTCCAGTCTTTGGCATCCACGTTGGCCGACAGGCGGGCTTGCTCGGAGGCGTACCAGCCTTCGCGTCCTTCCAGGGTTTCTTTGGAAGTACCGTTTACGTGCGACTGCATCTTACTCATGGAATAAACGTCCGCACCGAATTTCATATCTACCAGTACACTCATTGATAAGTTTTTGTAAGAGAAAGCATTGCGGAAACCTAAAGTGAAGTCGTAGTTGCCGTTTCCTAATACGGATACTTTATCGTCGAAAGTAGGCAGACCGTTTTCATAAATCACTTCGCCGGCTTCTGTACGGTTCAGTTTCTTACCTACGATGACACCGTAAGGTTGTCCTTCGCTTGCGTAGATGAAGGCGTTGGCCCAGCGGGCGGCTGCCAGTTCAAAGTCTTTCACGTCTTCGTGCAGTTTCACTACTTCATTATAGTTCTTGGCGAAGTTGATATTGGCATCCCAGGTGAAGTTTTTGGTTTTCACCGGTACGAGTGACAGAGAAGCTTCGATACCTTTGTTGGAAATCTCACCGGCATTGATCATGGCACGGCTGTATCCGGTAGATTGTGAAACCGGCAATGACAGGATCTGGTCTTTGGTTATCTGTTGGTAGTAAGTAAAGTCCAGTCCCAGACGGTTATCCAGGAAACGCACATCCATACCTACTTCGAAAGAGTAAGTCGAGGTCGGTTTCAGGTTGGCATTAGGCACGGAACCGGAAGTGATGTAGCCCAGAGAAGTTCCTTTATTGGTATAAGGTTTCAGACCGTATTCCAATTGAAGCTGATAGGGGCTTGTGTCACCACCTACTTTAGCCCATGAAGCACGCAACTTACCGAAGGTGAACCATTCTTTGTGCTCAAAGAGGTTGGAGAATATCAAGCTTCCCGAAACCGAAGGATAAAAATAAGAACGGTTCTTGGGGCTTAGAGTGGACGACACGTCATTACGGAACGTTGCATCGAGGTATGCAAACTCTTTGTAGCCCAGGCTGACCTGTCCGAACAGGGAGCGCACGGCTTTACGCACCAGGGCATGTTCGGTTTCTATGCTGGAATAGTTGGTGATGTCCTGTAAACCGGGGATTACCTGCGTTTGTCCGGTCTGGATCATGGATTCGTACTCATAGCGCATCACATTGCCGCCGACGAAAGCCGATACATCGAAATCACCGAAACGCTTTTGGAAACGAAGCATCATCTCGAAGTTATACTGCATCACGTTGTTGGTCATTTCCTTCATCATTCCATCGGTAAATCCGGGGGTATACATCGGAGTGAAATCGGTGAAGCGGAAGGTGTAGGAGTCCAGACCGGCTTTGAAGCTGGCTTTCAGATAATCGGTGAATGCATAGTAGAGGCGTCCCTGTCCGATGAGGCGGTCGCGTTTGGACTTATTGCTCATTTCATTGATTACCCAGTAGGGGTTGATGCGGTATTTGTCACCGTTCCAGTCATTGTAACGTCCGGTTTCGTCCTTGTAGTTACTGGATAACCATTTCTGGTCAAAACTCGGCGCGATACCTATCAGGGCATTACCAAGATTACTCGGACTGTCGGACAAGGCGGGGCGGTTCTGCACGGATTCGTAACTGTAAGTGGCCTGTGCTTCTACGGTCAGGCGTTTGGAAAGCTGGGTGTTTCCTTTAAAAGAGACACTGGTACGGCTCAGTTCCGATTCGGGCACGATATCCCAGTTGCGCATATCAGATACGGATACACGGAAAGCCGACAAGTCATTGGTCTTGCTGAAGGCAACGGCATTGGTGGTAGTGATACCGGTATCGAAGAAACTCAGGATGTTGTTGTTCACATTACCATACTTCCGTATCTCATCATTATAGATATGTACATCCATGTTGGGGTCTAACTTTCCACCCCAAGCTACTTGCGAAGTAGTCGATGCCGACTGACCGGACATCGAGGGACGCCCGTCGCGGCCCTGACCGTAGACGCGCTGGTAATCGTCGAAGCCGGTCAGTAATTTAACAATGCTCAGGTTGGATGAGAACTCCACACCTATACCCTTTTTCTTCTGGGCGGACTTAGTGGTGATGAGGACAACACCGTTGGAAGCTCTGGAGCCATAAAGTGCGGAAGCGGACGGGCCTTTCAGGATAGAAATGTTTTCAATATCATCCGGGTTGAGGGAGGACAATACGTCACCATAGTCGTAACCACCCCATTTGCCTGCACCTTCCAGTTCCGTATTGTCCACCGGCATGCCGTCGATGACATATAGGGGCTGGTTGGAACCTGTCAGCTGGGAATTACCGCGGATAATGACACGTGTGGAACCGGAAGGGCCTGCTGTTGTGGAAGAGGTATCCACACCGGCTACTTTACCCGAGATGGCAGACATTACATTCTGCTCGTTACCGGCTGTCAGTGCGTCATTGTTTACGGAAGATACAGCGTAACCTAAAGCTTTGGCTTCACGCTTGATGCCGAGGGCGGTTACTACCACTTCGTCTATCTTCACGGCTTCTTCCTGAAGGATGATGGTGATTTGGGAACGCCCTTCTACTTTGATTTCTTCTGATTTCATTCCGATATAGCCGACGCGTAACACGGCGTTGCGCGAAGAAGCATTGATGGTAAAGCGTCCTTCTACATCGGTAATGACACCTGTCTGGTTGCTTTTGTCTTGAATGGTAGCCCCGATAATGGGTTCTTTGTCTACTCCGATAACGATACCGGATACCTTGAAATTGCTTTGAGCCAGAGTAATCAAGCTACAGCACATACATACAATGAGGAAGATACTTCGCATTGAAGTGTTCTTTCCTGACGAGTTAGGTAAAAGAATAAAATTTCTCACTGTTTCTCATTGGTTATTAGGGTTAATAATAGTGGTTGTTTTCCCGTACTTATAGTAATTCCTATATTGGGTTGGAGTCATCTGATAGATTCGTTTAAAGGATTTGGTAAGATTGATGTAATCTTCATAACCCAGTTCAAAGGCTATATCCATGACGTGGGCGGCCCCACCGCCAATTTCCGCCGGCCCTCCTGTCAAAAGCAGCGCAAACACGGCCTGTGCAAGCACCGGGACTGCCTGGCCCCCACCCCATGTCCCAACCTGGACGCGGATCACACCGATTATCTTCTCCTGCTGCGAAAACTGCGGGAGATCCCTGGCATCAAAAAGATTTTCATTCGCTCGGGGATTCGCTTTGACTATCTTCTCCAGGACAAAAATGGTGAATTCTTCGCCGACCTGGTCAAGCACCACATCAGCGGTCAGCTGAAGGTGGCCCCTGAGCACTGTGTGGGCCACGTGCTGGACGCCATGGGGAAACCCCACATCGGCACCTACGAAAAATTCCGGGAGAAATACCAGCGGCTGAACCAGAAATATGGGAAAAACCAGTACCTGGTGCCCTATCTGATGTCCTCCCACCCCGGCTGCACCCTGGACGACGCCATCGCCATGGCCCAATGGATCAACAAGACCGGCCGTCAGCCCGAGCAGGTCCAGGATTTTTACCCCACGCCGGGCACCCTGTCCACCTGCATGTATTATACCGGCCTGGACCCCCGGACCATGCAGCCGGTTTACATTCCCAAATCCCCCCACGAGAAGGAGCTCCAGCGGGCCCTGCTCCAGTGGAAGCGGCCGGAGAAACGCCGGTTGGTGATGGAGGCCCTGCACAAAGCGGGGCGGGAAGACCTCATCGGCTATGGTCCCCAGTGCCTGCTCCGGCCCAGCAAAGCTGCCGCCCCGGCCAAACCCGCCGCCGGCAAACGCGGCCAATCCACCGCTCCCGCCCATAAAAAGGGCAAATCCCCCACCCGCCCGGGCAGGGGACCGCGCCGAAAACACCGATAACCTTTTGCGCCCTCTGCTGGTATCCACCGGCAGAGGGCGTGAAGCGATCAGTGGGAACAGACAGAGCCGCCAGAATGCCTTTTCTCCCCTGACTGTGGGACGTGCTTTCCGCCCTTTACGGGCCGCAACTGCCGCACGGCGTATACCCCTGGTCCAGAAGGGCCTGACGGGAGGCCGTGGTCTCCCGTCGGTTCTGGGGCGCGATCCGCGCCGCGCCGGCGCAGTCCGGCAGATGAAACTTCATTGAGCTGGTGTTGAGAACGTAGGGCATCTCGGGCGCCTCTCCCTCCGCCGCCGGGGAAGTCCCCTTCCCCACACCTTCGTCCGCCCAGGACGCTCCGGTGGCGTAATCTATGGCCACGCCGGGCTCGGCATTAAAACACAGGACATTGAAGCACACCCCCGCCCCCTGGTCCTCCACACTGTACGCCTCCATTTGAACCCCCCAGGCCAGCAGGTCGGCCCCGTCGTAGACAGGGGTCACCCGGTAGAGGACGTGGTTGCCGGTTTCCTCTATATAGTCAGCCACCTGATTCTCAAAGGGGAGCATTCCCTGGGTGTTCAGAAAGCGGGTGCCGGTGATGAGGTTGCGCTCGTTGGCGTTCTCCCCGGCCAACTGGTAGCCGATGAGGTGGCAGCGGTTGTAGAGATACTTCCCGTCCACCCAGTCATACTTCACCGTGTGCCAGCCGGCGGGCTTCACCTGGCCGATCTCTCCCCGGGGCTGGGTGGGCATGAGCGCGGGGCAGAGGTTGGCATAGGCCGTCCCGCAGCGCCCCAGGGCATCCAACGGAGCATAGGTCTCAAAGGCTTCGGTGGTGTACTCCTCCTGGGCAAAGTCCGGCTGGTTGCCGTTGAGCTCCACCCAGGGCTGCTCCGTCCGGAACTGTCCAATCTCCACCTGCCCCAAGTCCACCGCAGGCTGTGTCCCCCCGGTACAGCCTGCCAGCAGCAGGCTCCATAGGACCAGCAAAAGGGCAAGCCATGTTCCTTTCACACGCATCGTTTTCTCCTCTCCTTTTCCAGTTTCCTCAAAATGAGTTTCCCTGCACAACAACCGGGAGCCAGGCTGACCGCCTGGCTCCCGGTGCGCTTTTTCTATCCTGGCAAAGTTCATGCCTTGGACCATTTCTCCCCCTGGGGGGTGTCCATCAAGGTAATCCCCATGGCCTTGAGCTCATCCCGGATGCGGTCCGCCTCGGCAAAGTTTTTTTCTTTCCGGGCCGCCTGGCGGGCCTGGATCATGGCTTCCACCTTTGCATCCAGGTTCTCCTCCCCCTCTTTTTTCTGATAGAGCAGCCCCAGGACCTGGGTAAATTCGTGGAGCATCTCCAGGCAGGCCTGGGCCAGCGCCTTGGTGGGGGTCTTTTCCACCGCGATGTTGATGGCCCGGACCAGCTCAAAGATCACGCTGACCGCGTCGGCGGTGTTCAGATCGTCGTCCATGGCGTCGTCAAACTTTTGCCGGTAGCTGTCAAAGGTCTCGGTAAAGGCCCTCTCCTGGGGGGTCATCTCCCCATCGGCGCCGTTCTTGACCAAAAATTCCAGGTTGCTCTCTGCGGTGTACAGCCGGTCCAGGGAATTCTGGGCCATGATAAGGGAGTCTCGGGAATAGTTCAGAGGAGACCGATACTGGGCCGAGAGCATAAAGAAGCGGACCGCCTCGTACCCGTAGGCCTCCGCAGCCTCCCGCACGGTAAAGAAATTGCCCAGAGACTTGGACATCTTCTGATTGTCAATGTTCAGGAAGCCGTTATGCAGCCAGTAGTTGACAAATTTGCAGCCGTTGGCGGCCTCCGACTGGGCAATCTCGTTTTCATGGTGGGGAAACTGCAAGTCCTCCCCACCGCAGTGGATGTCGATGGTCTTGCCCAGGTAGCGGTTGGACATGGCGGAACACTCGATATGCCAGCCAGGCCGGCCCTGTCCCCAGGGAGAGTCCCAATAGGGCTCCCCGGGTTTCGCCGCCTTCCAGAGGGCGAAGTCCAGCGGGTCCTCCTTCACATCGTTCACATCAATGCGGGCCCCCGCCTGGAGCTCCTCAATGGGCTGGTGGGAGAGTTTCCCGTAATCGGCAAACTTTTTGGTGCGGTAGTACACATCTCCGTTCACCGCGTAGGCATACCCCTTGTCAATCAGGGTCTGCACCAGGTCAATGATCTGCTGGATGTTCTCCGTGGCCTTGGGGTGAATGGTGGCGTCCCGCACCCCCAGGCCATGGGCGTCTTTGAAGTACTCGTCGATGTACTTTTCCGAAATGGCCTGGGAGGTGGTCCCCTCCTCATTGGCCCGCTTGATGATCTTGTCGTCCACATCGGTGAAATTCTGCACAAAGGTCACCTTGTTGCCCCGGTACTCCAGGTAGCGCCGCAGCACGTCAAAGAGGATCATGGGGCGGGCGTTGCCCACGTGAATATAGTTGTAGACCGTGGGGCCGCAGCAATACATCTTAACCTCTCCGGGGGTGAGGGGGACAAACTCCTCTTTCTGCCGGGTCATGGTGTTAAACAGCTTCATGTTGGTTCTCCTTCCTGTCTTTCTTCTCTTCCGGTTGATGGGTGCGGTCTAAATAGTTCTCCAGCCAGGTCAGGCGGGAGTTGATGGCCTCCAGCTCCTTTTGGACGGGATCGGTCACGCTGACCTGGTCCACATCCCCCACAAAGTTGGTCTTCTCCCCCGCGATGCGAACCACCCGGGCGGGAACGCCCACGGCGGTGGCATTCTCCGGGATTTCCTTCAGCACCACCGCGTTGGCCGCGATGCGGGCGCCATCCCCCACCTTAAAGGGCCCCAGCACCTTAGACCCGGTGGACAAGAGCACATTGTTGCCAATGGTGGGGTGGCGTTTTCCCTGGTCCTTTCCGGTGCCGCCCAGGGTGACCCCGTGGTAGATCAGGCAGTCGTCCCCCACCTCAGCTGTCTCGCCAATGACGATGCCCATGCCGTGGTCGATGACCAGCCGGCGTCCGATCTTCGCCCCCGGGTGGATCTCAATCCCCGTCCAGAACCGGCTCCATTGGGAGATGGTCCGGGCCAAAAATTTCATCTTGTGACAGTAACAGAAATGGGCCGCCTGATGGTAAAGGGTGGCATGGACCCCGGGGTAAAGAAGGAAGATCTCCAATTTACTCCGGGCCGCCGGGTCTCGGGCCTGATAGGCCGCCAGGGTTTCACTCAGATGGGACATTTCCGGTCACCTCACAAAAAATTTCAGCAAATACCATAGCATGCTATGCCCGCGCCGCCCCAAAGGGGACGGAAAACCGCATAGAAAAAACACCGCCCGACCCCCAGGGTCAAGAGGCGATGTCTACCGCGGTTCCACTCTTGTTTCTCACTCAAAGGGCCGGTAACGGTGCCAAACCGGAGGGCATCTGCATCCCTCTCGCTCCCGGGCGCACGTTCCCCTCCCTCCCCGCAGGGCGGCTTGCAGTCGGTGGCCGCCCCTCTCTGTCCGGATCTGACAGGGTACTCTTCCCGTTCCACACGAGATAAAGTTTTCCATCTTACTATGGTAGTAGTATATTACCATGCCCCATCGAAGGTGTCAAGAGGGGCCTTTCCCTTCCCCGATCCCCTTTCTTCCCTTCCCCTGACGTGCTGCGTCAGGGGATTTTCTGTTTTGCAAGCTTTCTATGTGTCGAATTATGTCCAAAATAGTCGTTTTTGACATTTTTGTTGGAATTTGTCGTATGATTTAATTACCAACTAACAAGGAGGTTTTGTTAATGAAGCTCATTCTGCAAAGTACATTGAGAAGTCTGGGGATCACAGAGAAGTATGCTGGGTTTTCCCTCGCTGTCACAGCCATCAGCCTCTGCTTCGAGCGCCCCAGCCGCCTGCGCTCGGTCACCAAGGAGGTCTACTGGGAGACCGCGGAGCTGCACGGATGCAACCGGTCCGATGTGGAGCGAAACATCCGTACCGTGATCCACCACGCCTGGAAAGTCAACCGGCCGGGGCTCCAGGCCTTGTCAGAATACCCTTTGCTCGCGCCGCCCTCTGTCTCTGACTTTCTGCAAATCATGGTCTCCCACCTGAAAAAAGCCATGCTCCCCATCCAAGGTACCAACGCCGGCTAACCGGTTGGGCAGAGACCCCCTTTGGAAAGGAGGTGATTCGTTGTGAGCCACTACATTTCCCCGCCCTTCACCATGGCATATAACCGGGTATTTCCCCCACCAAATCGTGCATAACGGTTTATTTTCTTCTTTCTAAATGCCAAATCTATATTTCACAAAGGAGACACTGTTATGAATGCGATCATCCAAGACATCATGCGGCCCTTTGGCGTAACCCCTCGCTACGCGGGCTTTCCCATGCTCGTGGCTTCCGTCGAGCTCTACCTGGAAGACCCCAACCGACTCTCCGCCGTGATCGACGAAATTTATAAACCCGCGGCAAAACGCTGCCGCTGTACCTCCGACAACGTGGAACGGAACATCCGCACCATCATCCAGCAGGCCTGGCGGAAGGACCCTGCCAAGCTCCGGGAAATGGCAGGCTATACGCTCTTTACCTACCCCAAGGTCTCTGAGTTTATTGAGATCATCGCACGGGAGGCTGAGAAACGGAAAAAATCCTCCGTCTAACCCGTTTCCATTCTCCAATCCCCCGGCGCACCTGTGCCGGGGGACCTTCTCCCTCTCTCCGCCCCGCTTTCGCCGCTTACAGGTGCGCAAAAGTAACTATTAAGAAAAGCATTCTTCTTGGCCTGATTCTTATTTTTACTCTATATTTTATAAATTGCAAGAGGAAATTGAGATTAGAACATAAAAAAAGAGGGCTCGCCCAGCCCCCCTCTCAAACCGCCAGCCGCCTCTCCCTCTCGTGTCCGCGCCGGGGCACGAAAGGGGGAGGCGGCTGCGCTTCCATCCCGTCTCAGGACGGCTTTCACATATTCCCATTCAAAATAACCTGCCGGTTCTTCACAAAATACTCCACCCCGGAGTAGACCGTCGTCACCAGAATGACCGCCACACAGACCAGCCGGAGAGTCTCGTTGGGAATGGCCAGCAGCAAGCAGATACAGACCATGGTGGAGGCAGTTTTTACCTTTCCAGACTTGCCGGCGGCAATGACCAGCCCCTGCTCCACCGCCACCAGGCGCAATCCGGTAACCGCCAGTTCCCGGGCAATCACGATAAAGAATGCCCACGCAGGCATCCAACCCACTTCCACAAACCAGACCATAGCGGACATCACCAAGAGCTTATCCGCCAGGGGGTCCATAAATTTACCAAAGTCGGTGACCTGGTCGTAGTGCCGGGCCACATATCCGTCCACAAAGTCGGTGACACTGGCCAGGATAAACACTGCCAGAGCCACCCACAGATGGCCGGCAAACTCCAGATAGAGCAGGACGATGAAGATGGGGATCATCACCACCCGGCAAAGGGTCAGTTTATTCGCCGTGTTCATGCCTCTTCCTCCTCATACAGCACACCCACCAGTTCCCCGTCATAGGTGTTGGTGATTTTCACGGAATAGAATTCGCCCGGGCGGACGCCCCCTTCCTCTCCTTCAAAGTGGATCAGTCCGTCAATCCCCGGGGAGTCCGCCTCTCCCCGGCCAAAGAAAAGCTCGGTCTCCTCATCATAGCCCTCACACAACACCGTGAGCACTTTGCCCACCATCGCGGCGCAGTAGTCGTCCACAATCCGCATTTGCAGATCGGTGAGCAGTTCCACCCGGCGGCGCTTCACATCCTCGTCCACCTGGTCGGGGAAGGCCGCCGCCGCACTGCCCGGCTCGGGGGAGTAGGGGAAAACCCCCGCCCGCTCCACCCGGAAGGCCAGCAGGAATTCACAAAGTTCTTCGAACTCCTCCTCTGTCTCCCCCGGAAATCCTGCGATCAAACTGGTGCGCAGGACCAGGCCGGGGATTCTCTCCCGCAGCTTTCGAAAGAGCGTGCGAATCTCCTGCCCCGTCCCCCGGCGATGCATGGCGCGGAGGACCCGGTCGCTGATATGCTGGATGGGAATATCCAAATACTTCACGATCTTCGGTTCCCGGGCGATGACATCTATGAGCTCGTCGGTGATCTCATCGGGATAGAGGTAATGGAGCCGGACCCACTGGATGCCCTCAATGGCGCAGAGCTTGGGCAGCAGCTGTGCCAGGGTGCGCCGGCCATAGAGGTCCAGGCCATACCGGGTGATGTCCTGGGCCACCACAATGAGCTCCTTCATTCCCGCCTGGGCCAAGTTTTCCGCCTCGGCCAGAATGGCCTCTTCCGGGCGGCTGCGGAACCTTCCCCGGATCATGGGGATGATGCAGTAGGCGCAGCGGTTGTCGCAGCCCTCCGCAATCCGCAGCCAGGCCCAGTAGTCCGAGGTGCAGACCACCCGGTCGGTCTCGGGAATGGGTGCGTCAATGTCCCCAAACAGCGCCGGGTGCTCCCCTCGGAGGGCCTGGTCAATAACCTGGGGCAGGTTCTCATAGCCGCTCACCCCCACAAAGCCGTCGGCCTGGGGACAGCGCTGGGCCAGCTGGTCCCGCCACCACTGGGCCATGCAGCCAGTGACCAGAATCTTTTGCAGCTGACCGGCCTGTTTTTGCTCCACCAGCTTCTGAATCTCCGCCAGGGCCTCCTCCCGGGCCTCCTGGAGAAAGCCGCAGGTGTTGACCACCGCCACATCACAGCCCGCAGCGCCTAAGGCCACCTCATAGCCGGCCTCGTAGGTCTGCCAAATCATCTGCTCACAGTTTACCTGATTCTTGGCACAGCCAAGGGAAATAAATCCTACTTTCATGGTCTTCTCCTCTCCGTCGCGTTTGGGCCCGTTCCAGACCAGGGACCGTCAATCCCCCCAGCGCAGGCGGGCAACCCCCTCAGACACCTGACGCCAGGAAAAGCCCCGGCGCACCAAGGCGTCTGAGGCTTTTTTGATCTGTTTCCTGTCCCCGGGGTCCTGGACTTTCCGGGCGAGAAAGGCGTCAATGAATTCCTCCGGGTCCTCCAGTTCCGCCAGGGCCTGCTCCCAATACCGGCGGGGAACCTGGCGGCGGTACAGTTCGTCTTTGATTTTATATATGCCATACCCCCTGGCCTGATAGTGCCGGGCCAGGATCTTGGCATATTCTTCCTCATTGAGCAGGCCGATCTCCAGGGCCCAGGCCACCACCTCCGCCGCCTGGCGGTCCGTGGCGCCCTTGGCCATCAGCTTCTCCTGGAGCTGGCCGGCGGAAAGCATCCGGGCAGAGAGGAGGGCAACCGTTCTTTCCCGCAGGGTGGCCACGAAGGCCGCAGACTTCAGTTCCGCCAGCCGCTCCTCCTCCAGGGTCAGACCATCGTAGAGGGAAAATGCCGCCACCGTCCCCTCTGGGACCCGGAGGGCATCTCCCCCCTCCAGTACCACAGTCCAGGGTCTGCCTGGCTGGGCCGGGGGGAGCAGGCGCTCAATCCTCATCGTCGTCAAAGTCGTCGGCGCTTACGTCGATCCCTTTGGGCGCTGCCGGCGCCGCGGCGGGCTGGGCGCTGTGGACCACCGCCTCCTGGGGGGCCCGTCCGGCCGCCCGGGCCGCCGCCTGGGCCTGGTTGGCCGGTTTGGTGTTAAACATATTTCGTACCTCCTCTTTGATTTACCGCAACAGCGGCTTACGCATCTCTATCATATGGGAAACCGGCAAAAAACGCAAGACTTTTTTCCCAAAAAGCCTTTCCATTTTTCCCCGTTCCGGGTAAAATGGAGGCACTTGCCAAGACAGGAGGAATCTCATGCTTCCG
>OLNP01002950.1_pt1 | contig 11747 bp, 10 predicted proteins | sample 1671951 | NCBI WGS metagenome assembly OLNP01 (sample SAMEA3136629, study PRJEB25190) | human gut metagenome | biome: human gut; feature: human-associated habitat; material: faeces | place: Austria | collected 2013
GGACTTGCAGCGACGGACCTCAGGACGCTCTTACACCACGTCTGCGCGCGCCACCATGCATCCTTTCAAAACCGGGCACAAAAGGCCAAGACTGGCCTTTTTAATTCAAAATCGCTGTTACTAAAAAAGTAACAGTACTCATATTTGCTATTTTTTGACCACAGGCCCCAATGACTAGGTTTATTCCACGGTGCCGTAGATGGCGCCCCAGCCGTGGGCGGCCAAGGCGGAGTTGAGCTGGTCGCAAAGTGACTGGCGGTCGTAATAGCCGGGCGGCAAAAGGTTCACGATTTCCATGAGATCGGGTGCCAGGTCCAAGATTTCGGCCTGTACGATCAGATCCAGGCGGTCGATGGCGTGGCGGTCGTAAAACAGTCCGTCGACCAGGCGCTGAAGGTCGCCGAATTCCTCGGCCTGGAACGATCCGTACTCCATAGTGCCTCCTTGGGCGCTTCATGCCGGCATGCGCGGCGATTCGTAATTCATTGCGATGGACTTAATCTATCACGGCTTCATAACGTTGCGACGGTAGCGGTCTATACTTAGAAGAATTGCAACGTACCGCTTCGTGAAAGGTCGCACCCATGCAGACGATCTACCAGAAGATGGAAACCACCGAACTCGATGCCGCCATCGAGGCGCTCAAGGCCGAGGTCGCCGAGGTCAAGGCCAAGGGCCTGGCGCTCGACATGGCCCGCGGCAAGCCGTCGCCCTCCCAGGTGGACATCTCTCGACCCATGCTCGATATCCTCAATGCCGATGCCGATCTGCACGACGGCAACGTCGACTGTTCCAACTACGGCTGCTTTGAGGGCATTCCCTCGGCACGCAAGCTAGCGGGGGAGTTCCTGGGTTGCCCCGCCGAGCAGACGCTCGTGCTGGGTTCGTCGAGCCTGCTGATCGAGCACGATATCGCCGGTATGTTCTGGCGTTGCGGCTCGTGCGGCAACGAGCCCTGGGAGGCTTACGAGGCAGCGCACGACGGCAAGAAGGTCAAGTTCCTGTGCCCTGTTCCCGGCTACGACCGCCACTTTGGCATCACCGCCGATCTGGGTATCGAGAACGTCCCCGTCGCGATGACCGACAACGGCCCCGACATGGACGAGGTCGAGCGCCTCGTCGCCGCCGACGATTCCATCAAGGGCATCTGGTGCGTGCCCAAGTATTCCAACCCCACGGGCATCACCTTTAGCGAGGACACTGTGCGCCGCCTGGTTGAGATGCCCACGGCCGCACCCGATTTCCGCATCTTCTGGGACAACGCCTACTGCGTGCACGACCTGTACGACGAGACCGACGAGCTCGCAAACATCTTTGACCTCGCTCGCGCGGCGGGCACCGAGGACCGCGTGGTGGCATTTGCCTCGACGTCCAAGATCACCTTCCCGGGCGCCGGTATCGGCTTTATCGGTGCGAGCCCCGCGGTCATCGCCGAGTTCTCCAAGCGCCTGAAGGCCGGCCTCATCAGCGCCGATAAGCTCAACCAACTGCGCCACGTGCGTTTCCTTCCCACCATCGAGGCGGTCAGGGAGCACATGAAAAAGCATGCCGAGTTCCTGCGCCCGCGCTTTGAGGCCGTCGAGCGCAAGCTCACCGAGGGTCTGGGCGAGACGGGCTGCGCCACCTGGACGCACCCCCGCGGCGGCTACTTTGTAAGCTTCGATGGTCCCGAGGGCTCGGCCCAGAAGGTCGCCGCGCTCTGCGCCGACCTGGGCGTCAAGCTCACGCCGGCTGGTGCCACCTGGCCTTATGGCAAGGACCCGCGCGACACCAACATCCGCATCGCGCCGAGCTATCCCACGGTCGAGGACCTGGAGGCCGCGCTCGATGTGCTGGTGCTGGCTGTGAAGCTTGTCGCTGCCGAGCTTGCGCGCGCCGAGCGCGCCTAACGCGCGGCTTCCCGTACTATCCGCACTTTCGATACACAAAGGAGCGTATACATGGATTTGGGTATTTCCACCAACCCCACGCCAGAGCTCTACACCATTAAGGTAACCGGCGAGATCGATATCTCTAACGCCGATAGCCTGCGCAATGCCATCGACCTGGCGCTCGAGCAGCCCACTGAGGCCGTTGAGCTCGATTTTGCCCAGGTGAGCTACATCGATTCGACGGGCATTGGCGTGCTCGTGGGCGCCGCGCACCACGCGGTCGACCACGGCAAGCGCTTTAGCTGCACCAATGTGCAGCCCCCGGTGATGCGCGTGGTTCAGCTGTTGGGTGTCGACCAGGAGATTTCGATCACCGCTGCATAATCTTTGCCCCCAAAAGGGCATGCCGTTTGGCATATGTTTGTGATGCGCTCGGACGTTTTGGCGTCCGGGCGCTATACTTGACCGAATGAATAGACGAGTTCCGGCCGAATGGCGCGGTGCGGGCTCGACTCACATCGAGCCTTGGAGGTATGTGTGTTTGGTATTGGAGAGGGTGAGCTCGCGATCATCGTGGTCTTCGGCTTTTTGCTGTTTGGCCCGGATAAGCTCCCACAGATGGGCCGCACGATCGGCCGTGCCATCCGTCAGTTCCGCGAGACGCAGGAAAAGATGACGGCCGTTGTTCAGTCCGAGATTATCGATCCGGTGAGCGAGGCCGCGTCGGCCCCGGTCAAGCCCAAGAAGACTGCCGTCGATGACGATTCCGATGCAGACGAGGATGCCGTCGAGACGGCTGCGCCCGCAAAGAAGGAGACCTTTGCCGAGCGCCGTGCCCGCCTTGCCGCCGAGAAGGCCGCGAGCGAGGCTGCCGCCGAGGGCGAGGGTGCTGCTGAGGAGTCCGAGGCCGAGGGCGCCGAGCCTTCCGCTGCCGCCGAGCCTGTCGTCGAGCCCGAGCCTGCTGCAGAGCCGGAGTCCGAGCCCGAGCCGGCAGAGCCCACGACGGCCGACCTCTACGCCCGTCGTCCCCGCAAGCGCAAGGCCGTCGTCGACCAGCTCGCTCGCGAGCTCGAGGCCGAGGACGAGGCCGTTGCCGAGGCTGCCACCGCCGATGCCCCGAAGGGAGGCGATGAGTAATGCCTATCGGACCTGCGCGCATGCCGCTCTTCGATCACCTGGGCGAGCTCCGTCGCCGCCTGACCATCGTGGTCGTGTCGGTGTTTGCCGCCGCCATCGTGCTGTATTTCGCCACGCCCGTGGTGCTCGACATCCTGGAAGACCCCATCCGCTCCTTTGTGCCGGACGGTAAGTTCTACATCACCACCACGCTCGGCGGCTTTGGCCTGCGCTTCTCGCTGGCCATCAAGATGGCCGTGGTCATGTGCACGCCCATGATCATCTGGCAGATTCTAGCATTTTTCCTGCCGGCGCTGCGTCCCAACGAGCGCAAATGGGTCGTGCCCACGGTGCTCGCCTCGACGGTGCTGTTCTTCCTGGGCGCCATCTTCTGCTATTTCATCATCATCCCGGCGGGCTTTGAGTGGCTTATCGGCGAGACCTCGGCCGTCGCCACGGCGCTGCCCGACCTGGAGAACTACGTCAACATGGAGCTGCTCTTTATGATCGGCTTTGGCGTGGCGTTTGAGCTGCCGCTCATCATCTTCTACCTGTCCGTCTTCCACATCGTGTCCTACGCGGCCTTCCGCGGCGCCTGGCGCTACGTGTACGTGGGCCTGCTTGTGGGCTCGGCTGTGATTACGCCCGACGGCTCGCCCGTTACGCTGGGCCTCATGTATGGTGCCCTGCTCTCGCTCTACGAGATTTCGCTCGCCATTGCCCGCGTGGTCATTACCGCGCGCGAGGGCAAGGAGGGCTTGTTTGTGAGCCGTCTGGACCTGTTCTCGGACGATGAGGACGACGAGGAGTAAATCGGTATGCACGAGGTTGGCATTGTCAACGGCATACTCGATACAGTGATTCGCGCGGCGCGTGGGGCGGGGGCCTCGCGCGCCGTTTTGGTAACGCTGCGTATCGGGGATATGACCGAAGTTGTGCGCGAGGCGCTCGACTTTGCGTGGGAGACATTTCGCGATGAGGACCCGCTCACGCGAGGCTGCGAGCTTGCCGTGGAGGAAGTCCATCCACAAAGCGAGTGTCTGGACTGCGGGGAGGTCTTTGAGCACGATCGCTTCCATTGCCGCTGTCCCCAATGTGGCGGCGCCAACGTGCGTCTGCTGCACGGCCGCGAGCTCGACATCGCAAGTATCGAAATCGAAACCCCCGACGATTAGCCCGCTAGCCATCTGGTGATGGGGTATAAAGGGGCCAAAGTAAGGAGTGCCGAGTATGGCTGAGAAAACGATTGATATCGCGTCGCCGATTCTGTCGCGCAACGAGCGCCTGGCAGATCAGCTGCGACAGCGATTTAAAGAGACAAACACCTATGTGATCAATGTGCTGTCGAGCCCCGGTTCGGGCAAGACCACCACGATCCTGGGCACCAACGAGCGCCTGCGCGACAAGGCTGGCCTGCGCTGTGCCGTCATCGAGGGCGATATTGCCTCGGATGTCGACGCCATCACCATGAAGGAAGCCGGCATGCCCGCCATCCAGATCAACACGGGTGGCCTGTGCCACCTCGAGGGCAACATGATCATGGAGGCCGTTGACGCGTTCGACCAGGCCGTCGGTCTGGAGAACATCGACGTCATCTTTATCGAAAACGTGGGCAACCTGGTCTGCCCGGTCGACTTTGACCTGGGCGAGAACCTGTCCATCATGATTCTCTCGGTGCCCGAGGGCGACGACAAGCCTATCAAGTACCCGGGCATCTTCCAGCACGCCGGCGCACAGCTGCTCAACAAGGTTGACGTGGCTCCGGCTTTCGATTTTGACATGGATAGGTATACTAAGACACTCGATGACCTCAATCCGCAGGCGCCGCGGTTTGCCGTGAGCGCGCGCAAGGGCGAGGGCATGGATGCCTGGTGCGATTGGCTCATCGGGCAGATCGAGCAAGCAAGGGCGTAAATCGGCCGCCATACGGGCGGGCGTAGCCGCAGAGACACGAGATAGGAGCCTCTTTTGAAGCTCATCATCGCCGAGAAAAATGACGCCGCGCGTCAGATCGCCGAGCGTCTGTCCACGGGCAAACCCAAAAAGGACAAGGTGTACAACACCGCCATCTACCGCTTTGAGTGGAAGGGCGAGGAGTGCGTGACGATCGGCCTTGCCGGTCACATCCTTGCGCCCGATTTTTGCGACAGCGTGCTGTTCGATAAAAAGCTGGGCTGGTATTCGGTTACTGAGGACGGCGAGATGCTGCCGGCCGACATGCCCGATGGCCTGGCTCGTCCGCCCTACGACACCAAGCGCAAGCCGTTTCTTGCCGATGGCATCTCCATCAAGGGCTGGAAGCTCGAGAGCCTGCCCTATCTCACTTGGGCACCCGTCATTAAGCTGCCGGCCGAGAAGGAGCTCATCCGCTCGCTTAAGAACCTCGCCAAAAAGTCCGACAGCGTCATCATCGCCACGGACTTCGATCGCGAGGGCGAGCTGATCGGTTCGGACGCCCTCAACAAGGTGCGCGAGGTGGCGCCCGACTTGCCGGTCGCCCGCGCCCAGTATTCTTCGTTTACCAAGGCCGAGATCACGCAGGCCTTCGATAACCTTGTCTCGCTCGACCAGAACCTGGCCGACGCCGGCGAGAGCCGTCAGCACATCGACCTCATTTGGGGTGCGGTGCTCACGCGCTACCTGACGCTCGCCAAGTTTGGCGGCTTTGGCAACGTGCGTTCCGCCGGCCGCGTGCAGACGCCGACGCTTGCCCTGGTGGTCGAGCGCGAGCGTGAGCGCATGGCGTTTGTGCCCGAGGACTATTGGCAGATTCGCGGCATGGGTGCCGCGCAGGGCGCTGCCGAGGACGATCGCTTTAAGATTGCGCACAAGACGGCACGCTTTACCGACAAGGATGCTGCTGAGACGGCGTACGGCCATGTTGACGGCGCTACGACGGCAACCGTCGCCGCAGTGACCAAGCGCTCCCGCAAGCAGCAGCCGCCCACGCCGTTTGCGACGACCTCGCTGCAGGCTGCCGCCGCGGCCGAGGGCATCTCGCCTGCACGTACTATGCGCATCGCCGAGTCCCTCTACATGGCCGGTCTCATCAGCTACCCGCGTGTCGACAACACCGTGTACCCCGCGACGCTCGATTTGGGCGCTGTGGTGAGCGACCTGGCAAAGATCAACCCGGCGCTGGCGCCCGTGTGCAAAAAGGTGCTCGCCGGCCCCATGAAGCCCACGCGCGGCAAGGTCGAGACCACCGACCACCCGCCTATCTATCCCACGGGCGAGGGCGATCCGTCCACGCTCGACGGCGGCCAGCGCAAGCTCTACGACCTCATCGCCCGCCGCTTCCTAGCGACGCTTATGGGTCCCGCGACCATCGAAAACACTAAGCTCGAGCTCGACGTGAACGGTGAGCCGTTCGTGGCTTCGGGCGATGTGCTCGTGACCCCGGGTTTCCGCGAGGCGTACCCGTACGGACTCAAGCGCGACGAGCAGATGCCGCCGCTGGAGCAGGGCGATACGGTCGACGTGTTCGACATTAAGCTCGAGGCCAAGCAGACCGAGCCGCCCGCGCGCTACAGCCAGGGCAAGCTCGTGCAGGAGATGGAAAAGCGCGGCCTGGGCACCAAGTCCACGCGCGCGAGCATCATCGAGCGCCTGTACGCCGTGCGCTATCTCAAAAACGATCCCGTGGAGCCGAGCCAGCTGGGCATCGCCATCATCGACGCACTGACGCAGTTTGCCCCGCGCATCACGAGCCCCGATATGACCAGCGAGCTCGATGGCGACATGACCCGTGTGGAGCGCGGCGAGGATACCGAAGAGCATGTCGTGACGCACTCGCGCGCGCTGCTGGCTGGCGTGCTCGACGAGCTGCTCAAGCATACGCAGGAGCTGGGCGACGCCATCAGCGACGCCGTCACGGCCGATGCGCGCGTGGGCGCCTGCCCCAAGTGCGGCAAGGACCTGGTTATGAAGACGAGCGCCAAGACCCGTGGCAGCTTCATTGGCTGCATGGGCTGGCCCGACTGCGACGTGACCTATCCGGTGCCGAGCGGCGTCAAGGTGAGCCCGCTCGAGGGCGAGGCCGCCGTGTGTCCCGAGTGCGGTGCGCCGCGCATTAAGTGTCAGCCGTTCCGCCAGAAGGCCTTCGAGATTTGCGTGAACCCCACATGCCCCACCAACTACGAGCCCGACCTTAAGGTGGGCGAGTGCAAGGTGTGTGCCGAGGCCGGACGCCATGGCGACCTGATCGCGCACAAGAGCGAGAAGAGCGGCAAGCGTTTTATCCGCTGCACCAACTATGACGATTGCGGCGTGAGCTATCCTCTACCGGCGCGCGGTAAGCTCGAGGCGACGGGTGAGACCTGCCCCGAGTGCGGCGCCCCCATCGTGGTGGTCAACACGGCGCGCGGCCCGTGGCGTATCTGCGTCAACATGGACTGTCCGACCAAGGAGAAGAAGCCGGCCCGCGGCCGCAAGACTACGACCAAGGCGAGCACGGCCAAGAAGGCGACGGCGGCCAAGAAGACGACGGCCAAGAAAGCAACTGCCGCCAAGAAGACGACCGCGAAGAAGTCGACTACCAAGAAAGCAGCCGCCGACAAGTAACGGCGCAGTCGAAACATTGCCCAAAAAAACGAGCGAGGACCCCACGATCCTCGCTCGTTTTTTGACCGGCAGTTAGGGACGTTCCTTTTCTGCCGGCAGTTTAGGAACGTCCCTAACTGCCGGCTCGGGAACGACAAAGCGCTAGTTCACTTCGACGGGTTTGGCGCCGGGGTAGCGCTCCTCAAAGTCTAGGCGGTACTTATTGTCATTGGTGCCCGCCACGTTGTCGCGCGACAGCGGCGCCACGATCTCATTCTTGTGATCCGCAGGCTTGGTGTATTTCAGGCTGATCTCCCAGGCATCACAGATTGCGTCAATGCGGTGATCCAGGTCGTCGTACAGGGCAACGATGTCTTTCCAGGAGCTGTAGTTCTTGGAGCTCGTCGGGACGTCTAGGTCCTCGACGATGTCGTAATACTGCTCGATGGTGTCCTCCGTGCGCTCGGCGACGTCGGCGAGATTTTGACGGGTGGTTCGATCCTCTTCCAGATAGCTGCCGTTGAAGTTCTGTGCGCAGCCACGGACGTAGTTGTCGAGGTCTTCGAGCAAGTCGTAGTATTCGCTCAGTCGGCGGTAGAGGTTCTGCTCGGAGAGCGTTGCTTCGCCGCCATCCTCGTCGTCATCGTCATCATCGTCGTACAGGCTGTTGGGATCGCCGAGAGGCTTTAGGTCATCGTCGTCGACGTCATGGTGCAGCTTAGCTACCTCGGCAGTCGTCTGCGTGGCGGCGCTGTCGAAAGGCTTGATCACAAAGAAAACGACCAGGGCGATGATGATCGCCACCAGCACAACAATAACGGCGATAAGCGGCCCGGTGCCGCTCTTTTTGGGAGCGGGGGTCTGTGGCGAAGCGGGCGTGTATGCGGGAGCCGGCTCCTGTTGGGGCGAGCCGCTCGCGACGGGTATGCGCTGCGTGGTCTCGACGGCCGCAGGGCTTGCGGCGGGGTCGGGGCGATAGGCGAGGGGGTCGTCCGCCTTGGCTTGCGGCGTATCAAGGGAGCCGGTCTGCTCAAAAGCGGGCTGGCTATCGCTCGCGGTTGTTTGCTCAACGGGTGCACCGCACGAGGTGCAGAACTTGGCATTATCTGCAAGAAGCTTGCCGCACGAGGCGCAATACCGAGACATTGCCACTCCTTTCGCCACATTTCAATGCAATACGACGATTATACCCAGCACCCCAAAAAGCCGGCAGTTGGGGACGTTCCTTTTCTGCCGGCAGTTTAGGAACGTCCCTAACTGCCACCTGAGTAGCCATTGGCTAGGTGGGATTTGGGACGCGCCGAGCACTGGGGTATCATGGCTTGGTTGATATATCTGCATTTACGCGCCTTGTAGGAAGGGGCTGCGCCCATGGCTTTTGAGCCCGCTCAACATAGCTTCATTACGCTCGAGGGTGTCGATGGCGCCGGTAAATCTACGCAGGCGCGCCTGCTTGCCCGTGCGCTCGAGCTCGCTGGCTACCAGGTTGTGAGCCTGCGCGAGCCGGGCGGTACCGCCATCAGCGAAAAGATCCGTGCTCTGCTGCTCGACCCTGCCAATACGGCGATGGGCGACACCTGCGAGTTGCTGCTGTATGAGGCCGCCCGTGCCCAGCTAGTGCATGAGGTTATCGCGCCCGCCCTTGCTGCCGGCAAGGTGGTCCTGTGCGACCGCTTCTACGATTCCACGACCTGCTATCAGGCGTTTGCCGACGGCCTCGATCGTCAGATGGTGCGCGATGCCAACAACCTGGCCGTCGCGGGTACGCACCCGGCGCTCACACTCGTCTACCACATCACGCCCGAGCAGGCGGCGCTGCGCATGGCAGCCCGTGGTGCGGCAGATCGCATGGAGGCTAAGGGCATGGCCTTCCAAGAGCGCGTCTACCAGGGATTTTGCGCCATTGCCGCCGAGGAACCAAACCGCGTAAAGCTCATCGACGCGACCGCGTCCATCGAGGAAGTCTTCGCGCAGACGGTCGAGCGGGTTCGCGCCTACGGCCTCGACATTTCCCAAGACGCCGTCGCCGCCGCACTTGCCAAGGAGGCCGAGTAACGTGGCCCCCGCTCAGGCAAGCCTGCTGGCCAAGCTCGACACCCAAGAGCGCGTGCGCGACTTTTTGACCAACGCCGTCGCCAGCGGCCGTGCATCGCACGCCTACCTGTTTTTGGGCGCTCCCGGCGCCGGCAAGCTCGATGCCGCATGGGCGCTCGCCCAGGCCTTCCTGTGCGAGCAGGACGGCTGCGGCGCATGCGACAGCTGCGTGCGCGTTGCGCGGCACACGCATCCCGACGTGCACTATTACACGCCCGAGAGCGCCACGGGCTACCTCATTGCCCAGACCCGCGAGCTGCTCGACGACGTACCCCTGGCGCCCATCCGCGCCAAGGCCAAGGTCTACATCATTGACCGTGCCGAGCAGCTGCGCGCCAACACCGCCAACGCGCTGCTCAAAACGCTCGAGGAGCCGCCCGAGGGCGTTATGTTTATCTTGCTGGGCACCTCGGCAGACGTGATGTTGCCCACCATCGTGAGCCGCTGCCAGTGCGTGCCGTTTCGGCTGGCGTCGCCCGCCGTCGCCGCGCAGGCCGTGAGCCGCGCCACCGGTCAGGACCCTGCGCGTTGCCGCATGGCCGTCGCCGTGGCGGGAAGCCCCACGCGTGGCATCGAGTTCCTCAAGAGCGCCGAGCGCCAGGACGCCCGCCGTCAGATGGTTCGCGCCATCGATTCGCTCATCGCCGCCGACGAGGCCGACGTGCTCAGCCGCGCCAAGTCGCTCATCGTCGCCGTTAAGGCGCCGCTCGCCGAGGTCAAGTCCACGCAGGAAAAGGTGCTCGAGCAAAACGCCGACTACCTGTCGCGTGGAGCATTGAAGCAGCTTGAGGACCGCAACAAGCGCGAACTCAACGCGCGCGAGCGTTCGGGTATCATGGAAGCGCTGGCGAGCGCGCGGACGCTCATGCGCGATGTGCTGCTGACGCTTCAGGACGAGGCAGCCGACGTGGTGAACGAAGACGTGCGCGACACGATCGGGCGGCTTGCCGCCGCGACGAATGTTGCGGGTGCCACACGGGCGCTCGAGGCAGTCGCGACCGCCGAGCGCAACATCGCCAGAAACGTTACTCCCCAGCTGGCCATCGAGGTCATGCTGTTCGATATCAGGAAGGCACTGAAATGCCGTTAGTTGTACCCGTTAAGTTTACCTACGCCTCGCGCGACCTGTGGTTCGACCCGCAGGATCTGGATATCCTCGAGGCCGATTATGCCATTTGTTCCACCGAGCGCGGAACCGAGATCGGCCTGGTCACGGCCGATCCCTTCGAGGTGCCGCAAGACGAGATCGGTCAGCCGCTCAAGCCCGTGCTGCGCGTGGCGAGCGACATCGACCTGCAGCTTGCGGACGACCTAGCCATCCAGGGCGACGAAGCCATGGTCGACTTCCGCCGTCTGGTCAAAGAGCTCGACCTCGAGATGAAGCCGGTGGGCGTCGAGTACCTGTTTGGCGGCGAGAAGGCCGTGTTCTACTTTGCGGCCGAGGAGCGCGTCGATTTTCGCCAGCTCGTCAAGGATCTGTCCTCGACGCTGCACATTCGCGTCGACATGCGCCAGATCGGCGTGCGCGACGAGACCCGCCTGGTGGGTGGCTATGCCCAATGCGGGCAGGAGCTCTGCTGCACGCGCTTTGGCGGACAGTTTGAGCCCGTCTCGATTCGCATGGCAAAAGAGCAGGACCTGCCGCTCAACTCGTCCAAGATCAGCGGCGTGTGCGGCCGCCTGATGTGCTGCCTGCGTTATGAGTTCGAGGCGTACAAGGACTTTAAGAGCCGTGCGCCCAAAAAGAAAACGCTCATCGATACGCCGCTCGGCAAGGCGCGTATTCAGGAATATGACACGCCGCGTGAGCAGCTGGTGCTGCGCCTGGAGAACGGCAAGGTTTTTAAGGTCAACCTAGCCGATATGACGTGCTCGGAGGGCTGCAAAAAGAAGGCTGCCGAGCAGGGCTGCAATTGCCGCCCCGACTGCGTGACGCGTGACGTGCTCGAGCGCATCGAGTCGCCCGAGATGCGCCTGGCGCTCATGGAGCTCGATCGCGAGAACGGCGTCGACGTGGGCGATGGCCTGTCGAGTGCCGACCGTCTGGCCGGCACGTCGATGCCCAAGCGCCGTCGTCGCGACGTCGATTCCGATGCCCGCGCTGCTCAGAGCCAGGGCGAGGGC
>OLNP01002956.1_pt1 | contig 11732 bp, 8 predicted proteins | sample 1671951 | NCBI WGS metagenome assembly OLNP01 (sample SAMEA3136629, study PRJEB25190) | human gut metagenome | biome: human gut; feature: human-associated habitat; material: faeces | place: Austria | collected 2013
ATTCCATTGACCAGCTTGAAAAGGCTATTGTCGATTACATCGACTATTACAACAATCGCCGAATCAAATTAAAACTAAACGGTCTGAGCCCTGTTCAGTACAGGATTCAGACCGTTGGAGCTGCTTAATTCAATTTTTGTCTAACTTTTGGGGTTCATTTCACAAGTCAGGAGGGATTTTTTCTGTCACAGCGACGCATTCTCAAACGCATCCCCTGCGGCCTTTTGCAGGGCGTCGATGGAGATGGTGCAGAGGGCCGCGAGGTCGGCGTCCGAGCCGTCGGCAGGGATGTCCGCCACCTCTTTCTCCGTCTTGCCCTTGAGGTAGCTGCAATAGCCCTCGCTATGCTCGTACCACTCTTTGCCGAGGCTGGATGCGTTCCGCATCCCGTAGCTGTCGCCCAGCTCAAGCTTGGAGCGGACGGTGTCCGGGGCGGTGACGCCGCCGTCTGCCGCGATGGTCAGCGCAGGCTCTGCCATGTCGCCGATGGCGCTGGTCACACGGCCATCGGCATCCAGAGTCAGCGCCACGACGATAAGGTCAACTTCTGCGTTCACATCCTTGTCGTCGGTGGCGGTAATGTCCGAAGAGGCATTCTCCGCCTCCACGCCGAGGCTCACCCGGTCGCCCTTTGCCGCGCCGAGGGCGGACGCATTCGTGCAGGCTTTCGCCACGGCGTCGCGGTACTGATCCACCCGGATGGTGCAGCCGGACAGCAGATCGGCGTCCGTAGCTTTGCCGTCCTTATCCGTTTCCAGCATGGATGCCTGCTCGGGCGTCATGCCGGTGAGGTAGTCGGCGAAGTCATCGGCCTGCTCGGCCCAGCCCTTTTTCAGCGAAGATGCCGCTGCCAGCGGGTAGTCGTCCCCTTTCTGGCGCTTGGTGCGGTAGTCGGTGGGCATGGTGACGACGCCTTTGCCGTCGGCGGTAACTTCCACTTCCAGCTCATCCAGCATCACGTCGGCCAGCTTGCCGTCTCCGTCCAGCAGGACGGCGGCGGCGATGGTATGGATGGTGCCGGTACGGGCCTCGTCGGAGGCCTCGGTCAGGATGCCGAGGCCGGTCTTCCAGCCGCCGGTCTGGGTGGTGCTGGCGCTGCCAGACGAGCCGGACATGGCGTTCGAACTGCTCATGCTGCCGGAATCGCTGTTGCCTTTGCGGCAGCCGGACAGCAGCAGTGCCGCCGCCACGGCACAGCTCAGAAGAGCTTTTTGTCTCTGTGTCATAAGCGTTACGCTCCCTTTCATCTCTTTGGGAGTAGTATAGCCCGACAGGAGTCTATTTATTTATGTATCTTTTTGTTGGAAACTGTGTTATACTTGTCCTGCGGCCTACCCCGCCCAGTTTTATGGGAAGGGAGGTGTTGCCCAATGGCGTATATTTCCACATTTATCCTGTCCGTCGCAGCAAATGTAGCTTCTTACTACATTTGTAAGTGGCTTGACGGATGGCTGAAGGGCCGTAAGCACTAAAAAGGACCCCCTTTCGGAGATTGCCGCTCCGGGAGGGGGTCTTTTCCTTTGGGTGTGCCAATGACATATCGGCTTCCACATTTATCATCTTTATTATATGCGATTCCCTGCAAAAGTCAAGCACCGCACAGAAAATTTACAACTGTGCTCTGAGACCGACGTGTTATCTGGCGAAGTTCCAAAATAACGACGCAGCAACGCCATAAAGCAAACTTCGTCAGGGTGGCGAACTTCGGGTCAGCTGGCGAAGTTCGAACTTCGCCAATCAGGGGAACTTCGCCAAGTTGGCGAACATCCAATATTAAACTATATATCGTTTATTTTATAGAACTTCGCCACTTATTCCACCGCAGTACCGCTCACATCAGCGGGCTCAGCAGGCGGAGCACACTGTCCAGCAGCGTCCCGGCCAGCGAGGTGCGGCAGTCGGCCAGCTGCACCTCCCGGCACTCTGGCAGGGTGCGGAGCACATCGTCCCGCAGAGCAATGACCTGACTGTTATAGAGCAGCAGCGCCCCGCACTCAAAGTGGAGGAAGAGGCTGCGGTAATCCATGTTGATGCTGCCCACCACGGCGGCGCGGTCGTCGCTGACGTAGCACTTGGCGTGGAGAAAGCCGGGCGTGAACTCGTAGATGCGCACCCCCGCCCGGAGCAGCGGCACATAATAGGAGCGGGTCAGCCGGAAGACCAGCTTCTTGTCCGGGATGCCCGGCAGCACCAGCCGGACGTCCACGCCCCGCTTTGCCGCCGCTTTCAGCGCTTCCAGCATGGTCTCGCCCACCGCGAAGTAGGGCGTATAGATATAGACGTACCGCTGGGCCTGATTGATGATATTCAGGTAGACCGTCTCGGCCAGAGCCTCTTCGTCCAGCGGGCTGTCCCCGTAGGGCTGGATCACTCCGTCCGACTGGGCGGGCAGGGACACAGCCTGAGGCATAAAGGGCATATAATCCTCCTCGCTGGGGCGGAAGGCGTTCCAGTGGTCGAGGAACATCACCGTGAAGTTCCAGACCGCCGCGCCCTCGGTGCGGAGGGCTGCGTCCTTCCAGTAGCCGAACCGCTCTTCTTCATTGATATACTCGTCGGCCAGATTGATGCCGCCCGTATAGGCTGTATTTCCGTCCACGACCACGATCTTCCGGTGGTCGCGGTGATTCATGACCAGCGACACCAGCGGCACCACCGGGTTGAACGGGATGCAGCGGATATGCGCCCGCTCCATCTTCACCACGAAATCGGACGGCAGACCCAGCAGACTGCCGAAATCGTCGTAGATGAGCCGGACGTCCACCCCCTGCGCCGCCTTGCGGACGAGGATGTCCTCTACCCCCTTCCACATCTTGCCGGTGCGGACGATGAAGAACTCGAGGAAGATGAACCGCTCTGCCTTTTCGAGGTCGGCCAGCAGGTCAGGGTACATGGCCTCACCGCAGGGGTAATATTTTGCCGTGGAGTTTTTCCATGCGGGGTACGGCCCGTACTCCGAAACATACCGGCTCAGCCCCCTGCTGGCGGGGTCGAGGGCGTCGGTCTGGCCCGGCTGCTGGGCGAGGTCGGCGGTGTGCTGGCGCTCCACCGCCTGCATCCGCTGGCGCATCCGCTTGGCTGGGGCCTTGTTGCCGAAGGCCAGATAGAGCGCACCGCCCAGCAGCGGCATCATGCCGATGAGGACGAGCCAGATGATCTTATAGTCGCTGTTCTCGTCCTTCCGCACGAGGTAGAGGGTGATGAAGAGGCTGAGGACGCTCAGCCCCGCATTCACCCACACCTTTCCGGCGGTGAGAGAGAAGAAGGCCCAGAGCAGCCAGCCGATCTGTAGCAAAACAAGGGCCACTGTGACCGTGGCCCTGTTGATGACATGATTGAAGAACCGGACGACCGGCAGCCGAAAGAACATCTGCGCCTCCCCCGCTGCCTTTCGGCAGCAATTTTATGGGAATAGTATAGCGCAGAGATGCGGAGATTTCAAGCTCAGGCGTCCGCGTCCTCGAAGCCCACCATGAGGCCGCCCAGCTCGGCGTAGTAGCTGCACAGGCCGCCGCACTCGGTCACCCGCACCTGTGCGCCCTCGAAAACAGCTTTCACCATGTGCATCAGGCGCTCGGCGGCGGCGGGGTTGCCGCAGTGGGCAATGATGACCTTGCCGTTGGTGTAGCCGTGACCCTTGAGTTCCAGCACGAGACGCTCGAGTGCGCCGTGCTCGCCGCGGGTCTTGCAGAGGATGTCCAGTTCGCCCACATCGCTGGCCTTGCCGATGACCCGGATGTTGAGCATCCGCGCCACAGCGGCCACAGCGGGCTTCACCCGGCCATTCCGGGCCAGATTCGCCAGCGATTCCAGCGAGAACAGCAGATGGGTGTGGTGACGGTAGCGCAGCATCTCTTCGCACACCTCGTCAAAATCCCTGCCCTCTTCGATGAGCGCACGGATATGCTCTGCCAGCAGCACCAGTTCCGGGCCGGCAGACAGGCTGTCCAGCACAAAGACCTGAGCACCCGGGTGCTCTGCCTGATACTCTTCTGCGGCCAGCTGGGCGGCGTTGCAGCTGCCCGACAGGGTGCCGGTAATGGTGATGGCATAAATTTCATCTGCGCCCTCATAAGCTTCCAGCCAGTCGCCGATGTTGGGGCAGGAGGTGCTGGTCTTGCCCTTATAGGTGCGCAGGGCAGTCGCCATCTCCACGGCATCCAGCGTGCCGTCGTCGAGGTATTCCCTCTCGTCGGTCACGATCTTCAGAGGCACAGAAGCAAAATCAATGCCGTCCAGCTGATACAGGCTGGCGGAAGAGTCCACAACGATTCGTTTCATCTCATCTATCTCCATTCCGGCGGGTGTCCGCCGCATTTTTTACGTTCGATGAGTCCACTATATCAGTTTTTCAAAAACCTGTCAAGCGATTTGCAAAATTCTTAATATTGTTTTCATAAACGGTTGACCCAGACTTAAAAATGCGCTATACTACCACCATGAATCAGGAAATGAAACGCCGTGTCACGGCCTGCGCCGCCGGGTTTTCCCTGCCGCGCTACCGGGAGCTACCCTCCGTGGGGCTGTATCTCGACCAGACCGTGCAGCTCGTCAACAGCTGCTTCCGGGGCTTCCCCGGGGTGGAGCTCACCCCCTCCATGGTGAGCAACTACGTCAAGAAAGGAGTCATCTCCCACCCCGTCAAAAAGAAGTATTCCCGCGAACAGCTGGCTTCTCTCATCTATATCGTATTGTCTAAAAATGTCCTCTCGCTGGAAAACATCGACACCCTTTTTCAGATGCAGCGGGCTCACTGCACCGCCGCCGAAGCCTACGACTACTTCTGCGACGAGGTGGAGAACTGCCTGCCCTACATCTTCGGGGCCAGCCGCACCATCCGCGGCCTCGACTCGGATGCCGCCGACGAAAAGCGTCTGCTGCGCGGCACCATCGTCGCCGCCGTGAACAAGATGTACCTCGACTGCTGCTTCGTCGCCATGCGGCAGGAGGAAGCGCTCTGGCCGGGGATCCTGGGCGACTTACAATAAGATAGGTACAAAAAGCCCCCGGCACCATGCGGAAGTGCCGGGGGCTTTTGCAATAAGGAGGCAAGCGGAGCTTTGCGGTAAACTTCGCCTGCGGGGGAGGCTAAGCTTAGTGGAGCAGCTCGTTGTGTGCAAAGCCGCCCACCGTCAGCTCTGCGCTCTCACCGGAGTGGGTGAGGGCAAAGAGGGTGTCGTCTACGCCCAGAGACAGCATGCTGTCGATATTCAGGGCGGTCTCACGGAGCTGGGTGCGGAACACGAGGGTGTTCACGCCCTGAGCCTTCAGCTCCTTCAGGTTGCTCAGGCAGCCGGAAAGGACGGCAGTCTCAGCAGGCACTGCCACAACATACCGGCCATCGGCAATGGAGGTCTCGTAGGCCCCTGCCCCGGTAACGGTCAGGGTGACAGCGGAGGAGCCTCCGTTGCTCTCGGGCACCAGCATCGGCACAAATTCCCGCTTCTCGGTCTCGCCACAAGTCTCGCACTTGTAGATGGTGTAGCCCTCGGAGGTGTAGGTGGGTGCCACTACCTCAACTGCGGTAAAGTGGTGGCCCAGTGCGTCGATGGTCTCCTCGTAGGTATCGTTCGTATGGCCCTCGGTAGTGCAGGTGTAGACCCGCTTGCCCGGGGTGGTGCAGGTGGGCTCCACCGTAGCCGTCAGCTCGTAGCTGTGGCCGTCCTGCTTGATGCCGACTAGGTCACCTGTGACGGTAATGCTGCCGTCCTCCTTCTTGACTACCTTGGCGTTCTCCACCTCTTCGATCTTGCCGCCATCGGTCTTGATCTCGACATTTCCGATAATGCCGTTTCCCTTTCCATCCCGCTCGCCCGGCATGGCGGTGACAAGGGTACCGCCCGTTTCAACACTCAGGCCAATCTTGCCACTCAAGATAGTCTTGATGCTGCTGCCATTGACTGCTGTGTTGGCATTGTTCTCTGCCTTGCCGCCCAGCGCAGTTGTCGTGCCTCCCTTCACAGTAACTTGGTTACTATCACCATTATAGAAACTCGCATTGCCGCCGGTGGCCTTGCCCGAGCCCGACTTGGCATTGCCGCCGATGAGCGTCGTCTCGCCGGCGGACACGATGCCGCCCTTCTCTCCCCAGAGGGCATCGCCTCCGGTAACAACGCCGCTTTTCGACTCTGCATTGCCGCCGATCGCCGTCAGCTTACCGCCCTTCTGGACCTCATAGCCGCAGCCAACGCCTGTCCCATAGAAGCGGAGAGCAGCACCACCCCAGGCACTTTTCTTCATAGTCTTATGATCGCCGCCAATGGCAATGACCTCGCTGCCCTCTCCAACAACGACCTTTCCCTTCACGAAGAGGCTAATGCCTGTGCCGCCACCTGTACTTGTATCCTCTCCAGGGTGCAGCTGGCCGCCGCCCTTTGCAGTGAGCTTCGAATTTTTGATGTTAACTTCATCGTTGGCAGATATGCCTGTGCCGCCGCCGAAACCGCCGGTGGCCGTAACCGTTGCATTCACCAGATCCAGCTTTCCACTAGTAGCACATATGCCAAAGGATCCGCCCTGAGTGCCCGAGCCGCCGGTGGTAGACAGAGAGGAGCCCTCCTTGCCCTGGATCGTCAGCTTGCCTTTACCAGATGTTATTCCTCTCGTCCCATAATCGCCGCTGTTGCCGCCGGTCAGCTCATTCTTGCCCTCCAGCTCCAGCGTCACATCGCCGGTGCCCTCGATCTTCACAGCATCTTTGCCCGTATCCCCTGCATCCACCTTCAGGTTACGGAGGATGACCTTCAGGGGGCTGGCATAATCATTGATGATCTTCACCACATTGCGGGCGGCTTCCTGAGCCTTTTCGGTAAGGGTGGCGGGGGCGTTGGTGGCCTCGTAGGTCTTCTCCTCAGCGGGCTTTTTCTCCTCAGCCTTCTGCTCCGCAGCAGGCTTGGGGGCGGGCTTTGCGGCCTCCTGCTGGGCCTCGGGGTCATACTGGCCGTACTCGATCACCTGATCGGAGGTCTTTTCGGTCTGCTCCGGCTCCTGAGAGTCGGCGGGCTTCTCCTCAGTCTCCTTCTCCTGGGCCTGCTTTTCCTCGTCCTCCGGGGCCAGCAGCTCCAGAGAGCCGGGCTCCTGGGCCTGCTCCTCGGTCTCGCCGGACTTTTCAACCTCGGAGGTGTTTTCGCCGGACTTTTCAACCTCAGCGGTGTCCTCGCCAGACTTCTCGGCCTCTGCGGACTTCTCAGCCTCAGCAGCGTTCTCCTCTGCTGCGTTCTGGCTTGCGGTGGGCTTGGTGGTGTTGTCGCCGATGATGATGATGTCGTCTGTGCCGTCTTTATTGTCCTGGACATCCTTATCGCCGACCTTGATGGTCTTATTGCCACTTTTGTCCACCGAGACTACCACATTGCCCTGACTCACATCACAGATGTAAGCAGCCGAGGCCGGGGCAGCAACTGCCGACACTGCCATGCTCAGGGCCAGGACGGCAGCTGCCGTCCGCTTCATATTTTTCCGTAACCGCATAATTTTTACCTCCTGTTTCGTGGTTTTTCCTTCTTTTATTTTACCCCCCCCCCCTATCGTTTTTTCAATAGATTTTGTCAACAATCTTTCGGGCAAATATTTGTCATTTCTCACAAAAAGGCCGCTGGGCCACACCTTCCGTGCAGCGGCATGAGCGATTTGTCCATGGGCTGTTTTTTCCCCGGGCAAAAAAGCACCCGCCTCTCTCCCCCATCGGGCAGAAAAGCGGGTGCTGATTTTTTCAGGGTCGTGCTCCGGCTCAGGTATCCTGCAGCTCACCACGGCTTGCGGCCTTGAGGTAAGCGAAGATGAAGCCGTCGAGGTCGCCGTCCATGACAGCGTCCACGTTGCCGGTCTCGTAGTTGGTGCGGTGGTCCTTGACCATGGTGTAGGGCATAAAGACGTAGGAGCGGATCTGGTGGCCCCATGCGATCTCGTTCTGGACGCCCTTGATGTCGTCGATCTTATCCATGTGCTGCTGCTTGGCGATCTGGTACAGCTTTGCCTTCAGCATTTCCATCGCGTAGTCGCGGTTCTGGAACTGGCTGCGCTGGGTCTGGCAGCTGACCACGATGCCGGTGGGCTTATGGATGAGTCGGACAGCGGAAGAAGTCTTGTTGATGTGCTGGCCGCCGGCACCGGAGGAGCGGTAGACCTGCATCTCGATGTCCTCGGGACGGATGTCCACCTGGATGGTGTTGTCCAGCTCGGGCATAACTTCCAGCGAAGCAAAGCTGGTCTGACGGCGGGCGTTGGCGTCAAAGGGAGAGACGCGCACCAGACGGTGGACGCCGTTCTCGCTCTTGAGCAGGCCGTAGGCGTTGGCACCCTTGACCATCATGGAAGCGCTCTTCATGCCGGCCTCGTCGCCGTCCTGATAGTCCAGGACCTCGACGGTCATGCCGTGAGCCTGCGCCCACTTGTTGTACATACGGTAGAGCATCTCGGCCCAGTCCTGTGCCTCGGTGCCGCCGGTGCCTGCGTGGAAGGTCAGGATGGCGTTGCTGTGGTCGTACTCACCGTTCAGCATGGTCATCAGCTGCAGCTCGTCCACAGCCTTGCCCACGGCGTTGACGGCCTCTTCGGCCTCCGGCACCATCTCGGGGTCGTACTCCTCATCCAGCATGACCAGCATGGTCTCTGCGTCATCGTACAGGCCCTGCAGCTTCTCGAAGCGGGTCAGCTTGCCCTTCAGGTCGCCCACCTCGTCAAAGACCTTCTTGCTCAGCTCAGCGTCGTCGTAGAAGCCGGGGCGGGACATGGTGTGCTCCAGCTCCTGCACGCGCTTGCGGGAAGCGTCGATGGCCAGCGCCTCCTCCAAGTCCTTTACAGCAGTGTGGTATTCAGCCAGCTGTACTTTCAGTTCATCAGTGGTGATCATCGTTTTATTCCTCTCGTCTCAAAGAACAGGAGCAGCCTCTTCATCATCAGCCACGCACACGGGCAGGCCCGTCTTAGTACAACCTCTCAGTCTCGCTGACGCTCGACAGCTCCCCTAGTAGGGGAGCCTCTGGCGAAACCGTTCACTTTGCGGGGACTGCCAAAGCCTCCCCTACCAGGGGAGGTGGCACGCCGTAGGCGTGACGGAGAGGTTGTACGAAGGAAAGCCTGCCCGAGGACTCGGCCAATGACGGAGAGATTTACTCCTAAAAGATACAGTTTATACACAGATACTTCATTAGTATACCCAGAATCCATGATAAAGTAAAGAGGAAAAAATACCATTGTGCTGGAAATTTGAAGATTTCCGCCTTTTCTTTTCCGCATTTTAAGTGTATAATACTGATAAACTACCCTATTCATTGGAGGATGTTATGCCAAAATACTATGGCTGTCCGTGTGAAGGCTGCGGCAAGCCCCTCACACTTCAGGATGACATCGTGGTCTGCCCCGACTGCGGCGCGCCTTATCACCGCGTCTGCTACGAGAAACTGGGCCAGTGCATCCACCGCCCCGCCCACGCCGCCGGCTACGAGTGGAAGTTCCCCTACGAGGAGAGCCAGCTCCGCACTTGTCCGTCCTGCGGCGAGCGCACCCTGCGGGATGAGGAAACCTGCCGCTGCTGCGGTGCTGTGCTGCCCCCCGAGGGGCAGGAGTCTCCTTCTTCCCGCGACAGCAGTGAAGAGACTTTCGACTACTCCCAGATGTACCGTCAGTTCGGCACTTCCGCCGACCCGGAGAAGGAGTTTTTTGAGGACGCCTTCGGCAAAGAGGCCAAGATGGACGGCATCGCCCGTCAGGACTGGCTGGACTATATCGGCCCCGCCGCCCCCGCTTACCTCGCCGCTTACAGCCGGATGCAGCTCCAGAAGAGCAAGGTATCCATGAGCTTTTCGGCTCTGCTGTTCGGCCCCTTCTACTTCTTCTACCGCAAGGCGTGGAAGCCGGCCTTCGGCTTTCTGGCCGCTGAGCTTCTGCTGGCAGCGCCCACCTTTATCGAGATGCTGCAGCTCTCCGGCAGCGCCCTCGCCCCCGCCATGAGCGCTTCGGCTCTGACGGTATTTGCCCGGGTCTGCTCGGTCCTCAGCTTCGTGCTGATGCTGGTGCGCGGTATGTACGGCAAGTGGCTCTACCGCAAGAGCGCCGCCGACCACATCCGCCGCATCCAGTCCGAGTTTCCCGATGCCCAGCAGCGTCAGGCCGTGCTCCGCGCCCAGGGAGGCGTCAGCCTTGGGGCCGTGCTGCTGTGTATGCTGCTGCTGATGGTGGGGGGCAGCGCCTTTACCCTGCTGCTGGGCCCCGATCTGCAGGCTCTGCTTACTGCTCTTGCCGGCTGAGGCACCCTCAGCCGAGACTATAAACCAAAGGAGTCTGAATCATGAAAAAGATCACCAAGGCGGTCATTCCGGCAGCAGGTCTGGGCACCCGGGTGCTGCCCGCCACCAAGGCGATGCCCAAAGGAATGCTCCCCCTCGTGGACAAACCCGCCATCCAGTATCTGGTGGAGGAGGCCGTCCGTTCCGGCATCACCGACATCCTTATCATCGTGAGCCGCAATCAGGACATCATCCAGGACCACTTTGACCGCAGCCCTGAGCTGGAAGCAAAACTTGCCGCTCCCGGCAAGGAGAAGATGCTGGAAGAGTGCCTCGGCATCTCCAATCTGGCCAACATCTTCTTCGTCCGCCAGCAGCAGACCCTCGGCCTCGGCCACGCTGTCAGCATGGCCAAGCCCTTCACCGGCGACGACCCCTTTGTGGTCATCTATGGTGACGACGTCATCTGGGGCGAAGACCCGGTCTGCGCTCAGCTCATCCGTGCCTACGAGGAGTTCGGCCGTCCGGTTGCCGGCGTGTCCGCCGTGCCTTGGGCCGACGTGAGCCGTTATTGCAGCCTCAAGACCACCCCCATCCATGACAACTACTTCTTTGTGGACGACATGATCGAGAAGCCCAAGAAGGGTCAGGAGTTCAGCAACTACTCCATTCTGGGCCGTGTGCTGCTGACCCCGGAGATCTACGACATCCTCGCCAAAACCAAGCCCGGTGCCGGCGGCGAGATCCAGCTGACCGACGCCATGGCCGAGTATGCCCGCAGCTACGGCGGCATGACGGCTGTGGAGTTCACCGGCAAGCACTACGACATGGGCAACAAGCTCAAGGTCGCTGAGGCACAGGTGGAGCTGGCCCTGCAGCACCCCGAGATCGGCGAGGCGTTCCGCGCCTACCTGAAAGAGTTCTGCAAGACGCTGTGACCCTCTCAGTCTGCTTTGCAGACAGCTCCCCCAGAGGGGGAGCCTTTGGCAGACCGGGTCACTTTCACCTGACTGCTGGAAGTTTCAAATAACATAAAAGATAGTGCCCTGCTACAGAGATTCACAGCAGCTTGACAAGGTTCTCTTGTCTAGAAGCCGCTGCCCTCTATAGCAGGGTACTACTGTTTCCGACAAAATCAAACTTTGCTCGTCCAGCGTGGGCCTGACCGGCCTGCCAAGGCCTCTCCCCATGGGAGAGGTGGCATTGCGAAGCAATGACGGAGAGGGCAAAAAAGCGCCCTCACCTTGTCATCGGTGAGGGCGCTTTGCTGATCGCTGATTATTTTGATTGGGTTGATTATCTCAGATTAGTCGCTGACGTAGGGCATCAGAGCAACGTGACGAGCACGCTTGATAGCCACGGTCAGTGCGCGCTGATGGAAAGCGCAGGTGCCGGTAACACGGCGGGGAATGATCTTTGCACGCTCAGAGACGTACTTACGCAGACGGGGAACGTCCTTGTAATCGATGGTGTCGATGCGATCGACACAGAAGCTGCAAACCTTCT
>OLNP01002960.1_pt1 | contig 11718 bp, 10 predicted proteins | sample 1671951 | NCBI WGS metagenome assembly OLNP01 (sample SAMEA3136629, study PRJEB25190) | human gut metagenome | biome: human gut; feature: human-associated habitat; material: faeces | place: Austria | collected 2013
GGAGCTCTGCTTGGGACTTGTCTGGGGTATGTTCATCGTATTTTTTCAGATATCCACAGTCATCATATACGAATATCCCGATATCCCCGCATTCAAGTTCTTCGCAGCGCTTCACCCATACAATCTGTCCGTTATGATAAGAGTGGAGCCTTTTGCAAGGCCCCGCTCTTATTGCTGCCGTTATGATGAGCAACTTGCCGCAGAAAAGCAGCGCACCGAGCGGGTGACCAAGCGCATTTTGACCAAGGAAGAAATGCCATCATCCGTTCCTTTATCGACTATGCCGGCAGTACGATCACAAAAAAACTGGAAACGCTGATGGCGGGTGGTTGCATCGTTGAGCGTGTGGATGAAAACCTGACCTATGATTATCTGCACGCCTCGGAAGATAACCTCTGGAGTACGCTGTATCTGACAGGGTATGGTCACGCATGCCGCCATAGCAGTCATATTGAAAGACATCCCGCCTGAAAGTGAAGGCTTTACTTTCAGGCGGGACTTTTTGTTTGTAAAGGCTGGTTCCTGTTCTTTGCGGAGATGGCTACACATTAAAGAACTTTGGCCCCATTGGCCGTCAACTTGAAGGTTGCTCCCAGCATATCGGCAGCCCCGCGGCACATCAGCATCCGCTGCAGGAAAATCTCAAAATATTCGTACATGCTGCAAATATCGGTGTCGATTTGCAGATTCAGCGAGATGACTTTTTTCTCGGTGTTGATCTTCAGGGTCTGGTCTGTGACCGCATAGTTGACCCGGTCATGGATGTCGAAGGATGCTTTGGGCTTTTCCCGCACACGGCTGCGGCGCACATCAGTCTTGTCGCCGATGATGAGTGCTGCCGAGATGGGATCCACGGCCCCGCCGGTGGATTCATCGTGGTTGGAAATGGCGGACACGATGGTGATGCGGTCCGGGACGCTCAGGTCATATTGCTTCAGAATCTCGTTGGCCAGTAGCCCGCCGTATTCGGCGTGACGGCTGCGGTTGATGGCGTTTCCGATGTCGTGCATATAGCCTGCGATCCGGGCAAGCTCGATGTCGTGCTCCGGATAGCCGAATTTTTTCAGGATGTGGGCGGCGGTCTCTGCCACCCGGACACAATGGGCTTGTGAGTGCTCGGTGTAGCCCAGCAGGCCTAGATTCTGGTTGCCTTTTTTCAGCAGTTCGTTGACTTCCTCATTGTGTTTGATGTCTTTATACGTCATGGTTCTCTGCCCCCGATTCATATATTAAAAGAAAGTATCTACCATTGTAAGATGATTTCGAGGCGGTTGCAATCAAATTGCGGTAAAATCTGTGTGCAGAAGCGATTTTACATATTCCAGACACATTCCTGATTTCTGATTTTACATTTGCACGGTACAATAAAAACGTTTGTATCATGCAATCCGAAGCATTCCGGTCAGAGAAAAGGAAGAGGAATATGGAAAACACCTATCATTGCTATGCAAACCGTGAGCTTTCGTGGCTGCGGTTCAACGAACGCGTTCTGGAGGAGGCAGAGGATTCCCGTCTGCCGTTGTGTGAACGGCTGAGTTTTTTGTCGATTTTCCAGAGCAATCTGGATGAATTTTTCATGGTGCGCATCGGCAGCTTGCAAGACCAGATGCTGCTGGACAAAAACGCACGGGAAAATAAGACGAATATGACCAGCGGCGAACAGATCGATGCAGCGCTGGCTTTTATCCACAAGCTGACAGCCCGCCGGGACGCTGCTTATAATGGTCTGCTGGAACAGCTTGCAGAGCAGGGGATCCGTCTGCTGGACTTTGCCCATATGGAGGAAGAAAGCCGTACCGAACTGGAAAAGCTGTTCCGGCAGGACTACCTGCCGCTGCTGTCCAGTTTCATCATCAGCAAAAAGCAGGCATTTCCGTTCCTGAAAAACAAGGGCATCTATGCGGTTGCGGTGCTGAGCACCAAAGATCGGATGCCGGTCAGGCATCCACCAGCCTGCTGCAGCGCCGCCCCCATGCGGGAGCGCGGCATTGTGCCCTGCGGCAATGAGATCTTCCCCCGGCTGGTGCCGGTGCCGGGCCGTACTGGCTGCTTTATCCTGTCGGAAGAACTGATCCTGCACTTCCTGCCACTGCTCTACAAGGGCTATAAGGTCACCAGCAAAACGCTGGCCCGCATCACCCGCAATGCGGATATTGACGCCGACCTGATCTATGACGAAGACCTGAACTACCGGGATCACATGGCCGAAGTGGTCAAGAAGCGCAAAAAGCTGGCACCTGTCCGTCTGGAACTGAGCCGTGAGATCGACGAAGAAATTATCCAGTCCCTGTGCAAAAACCTGAAACTGGACCCCAAGCGGGTGTTTGAATACGATTCTCCGCTGGATCACTCTTTCCTGTTCCAGATCGAGGATCAGCTGCGCAGCCACACCGACCTGTTCTTTGCGCCCCGCCACCCGCAGCCCAGCCCTGCACTGGACGAGCGCAAGCCCATCATTCCGCAGATCCTGGAAGAGGACAAGTTGATTCACTATCCGTATGAGAGCATCCGTCCCTTCCTGCAGCTGCTGCACGAGGCCGCCTGCGACCCGGACGTGGTCTCCATCAAGATGACTCTTTACCGTCTGGCCAACCACAGCAAGGTGGTGGATGCACTGGTGGAAGCCGCCGAAAACGGCAAGCAGGTGGATGTTCTGGTGGAGCTGAAAGCCCGCTTTGATGAGGAAAACAACATCGAGTGGTCCCGCCTGCTGGAACGTGCCGGCTGTCATGTGGTGTATGGCATTGAAGGGCTGAAAGTCCACTCCAAGCTCTGCCTGATCACCCGCAAAACGAAGGAGGGTATTTCCTTCATCACCCAGATCGGCACCGGCAACTACAACGAAAAGACCAGCCGCCTGTACACCGACCTTTCTTTCCTGACCGCATCCAAGGAAATCGGTCTGGAAGCCACCGAAGTGTTCCGCGCACTGGATCAGGGCGAAACGGTGGATTCGGTCAAGAACCTGCTGGTGGCGCCTCATTGCTTACAGAACCGTCTGCTGAATCGGATAGACGGTGAGATCAAAGCTGCCGCCCGCGGCGAGGGCGGCTACATCGGCATCAAGATCAACAGCCTGACCGACAAAGTGCTCATCAACAAGCTCATCGAGGCAAGTCAGGCGGGCGTCTACATCGATATGGTGGTGCGCGGCATCTGCTGCCTGCGTGCCGGTGTCCCGGATGAGACCGAGAATATCCATATCATCAGCATCGTGGGCCGCTATCTGGAGCATTCCCGCATCTACATTTTCGGACAGGGAGAGCGTGCCCGGTACTACATCGGCTCGGCAGACTGGATGACCCGCTCTACGCTCCGCCGCGTGGAAATCGCGGCTCCGGTCACGGCTCCGGCTCTGAAGGCACGTTTGCAGCACATCTTTGACACGATGCTGGCCGACAACTGCAACGCCCGCGTGCAGCAGCCGGACGGCAGCTATGTCCGCCGGATGCCCGGTGCCGATGCCGTGGATTGTCAGGCACAGTTCTACGAGGAAGCCTATCAGGCCAACGTGCACTCCAGTCTGAAGTGAGATGCACTCGGATTTCACACAGATTTGACCGCAGCACGGTTTCTTCGACTGGATTTCGATGATACAATTTTATTGTAGAATGAAATCGCAGAAAGGGAGAATCCTATGGAAGATTTCTGGAAATCCGTGCAGACGATACAGGCAGAACGCGGGGCGGATTACCGCGCCTTCTCTTTGTTCAGTGCAACGCATTGGGCAGAATTGCTGGGAGCAGCGGCGGTCATTTTTCTCTGTGCGGTGATCTACTACCGCTGCAGGGAAGTGACCCGGCATCAGATCCTTCGCGCTGTGTTTGTCCTGATGCTGGCCGATGAGTTTATGAAGCAGGCCGTCCTGCTGTACACCGGTCAATGGAACGTGACCTATCTGCCTCTCCACCTGTGCAGCATCAACATCTTTGTCTGCTGGTACGATGCCATACACCAGAGCCGTTGGAGCAAGGAAATCCTTTATGCGCTCTGTATTCCGGGAGCAGTGGTCGCAATGTTGAGCCCCTCATGGCAGCGGCTCCCGGTCTGGAACCTGCTGCATCTGCATTCCTATAGCATTCACGTTCTGCTGATCCTCTATCCGGTCCTTCTGCTTGCTGGCGGATTTCGCCCGCAGGTGCATCATATCCGCTGGGTACTGGCGTTTCTGTGTGCAATCGCAACGCCGATCTTTTTCCTGAATCGGCTGCTGAAAACAAACTTTTTCTTTCTCAATGATCCGCAGGGCAATGCGATTACTGCCTTTTTCGCCCACTGCTTTGGAGAACGTTTTTATCTACTGGGCTTTCTGCCGGTTCTTGCTGCAGTCCTGTTGCTTCTTTATCTGCCATGGTACAGGGCAGAGCGGCATCAACGTATGCTCTGTGCAAGAGATCAGGTTATAGCTTGAATGGCTCTGTGCATCAATTGAGTATCTTTCTTTTCTTCTTTCGTCCCGTCAAAGTCTGCTGCTTTGACGGGAATTTTTTATATCTGATTTTACAAAGGGTTTACACCGGAATGGTGGCTGTCACAGGACGGACGTGCTATGATAGAATTCGAATTTTTGAAGTGAAACGATATTTTTTGATTGACATAACAGAATCAAGAGGACAGATCATGCAGAAAAACTATGTGCAGGAAATTTTGAACATCATTCATGGCAATATACCTCAGGCTGAACTGGCCGAAAAACTGTCGGATTACCATGAAAAAGATCTGGCGGATGCTTTGGAAGCGCTCATGCCTGCAGAACGCAAGTCGCTTTATCCCATTTTGGGAGTAGACGAAGTGGCTGAGATCTTCGCCTATCTGGACGATGCAGAGCCGTATCTGAAAGAATTATCCAGAGATGAGGCTGCAAAAGTTATTTCCAACATGGACTCGGACGATGCGGCAGATGCGCTGGAAGACCTTGACGAGATAGACAAGGGTGAAATCGTCAACAAACTGGACAGAGATTCGATTGAAGACGTAAAGATGCTGCTTTCTTATAGCGAAGATGAGATCGGCAGCAAAATGACGACGAATTATATCCGCATCAAAAATGATATGACCATCCGGCAGGCTATGAGTGAGCTGGTCAAGCAGGCCGGGGAGAATGACAACATCTCTGTGTTGTACGTGGTGGATGAAAATGAACATTTCTATGGTGCAATCGACTTAAAAGATTTGATTATTGCACGTGCAGAAGATCCTCTTGCGGAACTCATCGTTGGGTCTTACCCCTACGTTACAGATCGGGAAAAAATCAGCGACTGTATCGAGCGCATTGTGGACTATGCGGAGCGCAGTCTGCCGGTGCTGAATGAGGCAGGCAAATTGATGGGTATCATAACATCGTCCGATGTGGTGGAACTGGTTGACGATGAGATGAGCGATGATTACGCAAAGCTGGGTGGTCTGACCGGCGAGGAAGATTTGAGGGAAAGCGTTTTTGAAAGTGTGAAAAAGCGTCTTCCGTGGCTGACCGCTCTGTTATTTCTTGGAATGCTGGTTTCCTCGGTCGTTGGCGCATTTGAATCGGTGGTAGCAGTGCTTCCGGTTGTGATCTGTTTTCAGTCTATGGTGCTGGATATGGCGGGAAATGTCGGCACGCAGTCATTGGCCGTTACGATTCGAGTTCTGGTAGACGAAAATCTGACGGTATCCAAGAAATTTCAGCTGCTCTGGAAAGAAGTCAGAGTTGGATTGCTGAATGGTACGATTCTGGCCGTAATGGCGCTGAGTTTTCTGGGATGTTATATCCACTTTTTCAAAGGCTACGCTTGGAATACGGCACTTCTGCTGTCTGGCTGTGTAGGCGCATCACTTGTTGTCGCCATGGTCGTTTCCAGTCTGGTGGGCACATTGGTTCCGATGCTGTTCCATAAAATTCATATTGATCCGGCTGTTGCTTCCGGACCATTGATCACGACGATCAACGATTTGGTAGCGGTTGTCGTTTACTATGGCCTTGCAATGGTGGTGCTGATTGATCTGTTCCATCTTGCCTAACTTTCCTCTGGATGGGCTTATTTTCGGATATTTATATCTTCATGAAATCCCTGCTGGATCTTAAGGTTCAGCGGGGACTTTTTGTTGCCAAACTTTTACATGAGATTTACGCCACTGGGATAGTTTGCACAAATCCTTCGTGCTACCATAGAGCAGGTATCAAAAGTAGGAGTGCAAAATATGGAGATCAAGCTCGTTCATGTTACAAAATCCTTTGGCGCAAAGCAGGTGATCCAGCCTACCAGCTTTGTCATTCAAAGCGGCAGCCTGACCACATTGCTGGGACCTTCCGGTTGCGGCAAGACCACCCTGTTGCGGATGATCGCCGGGCTGGAAACGCCGGACAGCGGTGAGATCTGGTTTGAGAATCGCTGTGTGTTCTCCTCGGAAAAGAAGATCAATATCCCGCCCGAAAAGCGCGGCCTTGGCTTTGTGTTTCAGGATTTTGCCCTCTGGCCGCACATGACTGTCTTTGAAAATGTGGCTTTTGGCCTGCGGGCGGCTGGCAAGACGGACAAATTGGACGAAAAGGTGAAAAATGCACTCCACGCTGTACAGCTGGATGATTTTGCCCAGCGGTATCCTCATCAGCTGTCCGGCGGTCAGCAGCAGCGTGTGGCATTTGCCCGCGCGATCGTCATTGAACCGGCCTGCATCCTGTTTGACGAGCCGCTTTCCGCACTGGACGCACTGCTGCGGGAAGAGATGCGCTCGGAACTGCGGACGCTGATCACCAAGTTGGGCATTACCGGCGTGTTTGTGACCCACGACCAGATTGAGGCCATGAGCATGAGCGATGCAATTGCGGTCTGTCACGCCGGAAAAATTGAGCAGTATGATACCCCGGAAAAAATCTATTCCCATCCGGCAACGGAGTTCGTGGCACGATTTGTAGGCTCTTCCAACTGGCTCGACCAGAATCATCTGTTCCGCCCGGAACAGGCACAGACGGTTCCCACCGAGCAGGCCGAAAAATACGATGCCGATGTCACGGCGGTGCAGTTCCTTGGCAGCAGCTACCAGCTACAGCTGAACCACAACGGACAGGACTGGACATATATCAGCCCCCGACGGGTCTCGGTGGGCGAAAAGATCTCGCTTTATCTGCCCCGTAGTGCCATCGTTGCCGTCTGAATCAGCTTCCTGCCGCAAGGTGCGGCTTGATGATACATCATTGGAAATGAAAAAGGAGAATCCTTATGCGTAATTATAAAATCAGCCGTCGTAATTTTCTTGCTGTGGCGGGTACTCTGACTGCCGCTGCCGCCTTGACCGCCTGCGGCGGCTCCGCAAGCAGCACGGTTGCTTCCAGCACAGCTTCTTCCAGCGTGGCAAGCGATAGCACTCCCGCTGCCGCATCCGGCACCGGCAAAGTGACGGTCTATATGCCTTCTCCGGCTGGTCTGGCCGATAAGCTGGCCGAGGGCTTTACGGCAAAGACTGGTATCGAGGTAGAGCAGTTTCAGGGCACTACCGGCGAGATCCTCGCTCGTCTGGAAGCCGAAGCAGCAAACCCTGTGGCCGATGTAGTGATTCTGGCTTCCTGGTCGGATGGTCTGTCCATGAAAGCAGATGACAAGCTGGAAAGCTACACCCCGGAAAACGCCGACCTCATCGTGGACGGCTGGCTGGATGACGACAGTGTGCTGTTTGGTTACAGTGCATCCGCTGTGGGCGTTATTTATAACACCACGGTGTTCTCCACGCTTGATGCCGACTGGAAAGACCTTGGCAACGCAGAGTATAAGGATCAGCTGGCCATCCCCGACCCGGAAAAGTCCGGCGCCTGCAAGGACTTTGTGGCAGGCTATGTGGTCAAGAATGGCTGGGATGATTTTCAGGCTATGGCCGACAACGGTATGACGGTCCCCGGCGCAAACAAGGCTGCACTGGAAGCTGTCACCACCGGCGAAGTGGGCATCCTTGTGGCCGGCGTGGACTACAACGCCTATTCTTCCAAGAATAAGGGCGAGCCGCTGGACATCTACTACCCGGCAGGCGGCACCATCGTGAACCCCCGCCCGGCAATGATCCTGAAAACGGCTCCCAACATGGACAATGCCAAGGCATTTGTTGATTATCTGTTCAGCGATGAGGCACAGCAGCTGGTGGCAAATGCTTATCTGCTGCCCGGCCGCACCGACATCAAGTGCGACAAGCGCAGCAATCTGGAGGATATTCCTCAGATCACGCCCGATTGGGACAAGATGATGGCGGAAGCCAGCGATGATGCCGCAAAGATCAACCAGATCTGCGGTGCCAGCAACGGGTAACGCTCCATGAAACAGACGAATCGTAAGGCGGATCTTCCGCTGCTGTTGCTGGCAGTGGTGTTGATCTTTCTGATCGTCTGTCCTGTGGGAATGATTTTTGCCAAGGCGGTCATGCAGAATGGCCGCCTTGACTTTTCTCCCGCTGTGCAGACGCTGTTGAACCCGGAAAACGCCCACATGATCGGCAATTCGCTGCTGTTGGGTGTGCTGGTGGTGCTGCTGTCTACTCTGATTGCCGCACCGCTGGCCTATCTGTTCTCCCGGACAAAGTTTGCCCGCTACCGTGTCTTTGACATCCTCTTTATGATCCCGTTCATGACGCCGCCCTACATTGCCTCCATGGGCTGGATCTTATTTATGCAGAAAAAGGGGCTTTTGCAGCAGCTGATCCCCGCAGCTGCCGGGTGCGAAAAGATCTTCTTCACTCTGGGCGGTTTGGTGCTGGTGATGAGCCTGCACGTTTTTCCGTTCATGCTCACCATGCTCAAAAACGCCATGCTGAATATCCCCTCCAGTCTGGAAGAGGCAGGTGCTGTGTTTGGGGCCGGATTCTCTGCCCGGATGCGCAAGATCTTTCTGCCGCTGCTCTCCGGCAACTACGCCATCAGTGCGCTGCTGGTGTTTGTGAAAACGCTGTCTGAATACGGCACGCCTTCTACGCTGGGCAAGCGCATCGGGTTTGAGGTGTTTACCACCGAGATCCACCGCCACGCCACCGTAGCCCCCATCGACTTTGGCAGTTCAGCCACGCTCTCCTCCGTGCTGGTAGGCATCTGTCTGTGTATGTGGATACTGCAAAATTACATTACCACGCGCAAAAGTTACAATTTGGTCAGCGGCAAGGGTGCCCGCCGCGTAGAGCAGTCCATGGGCAAAGGAGCCACCGTCGCTGCGTGGGCATATATCGTTCTGGTGCTGCTGATTGCAGTTGGGGTTCCGTACTTCTCGGTCATTTCCACATCTCTCATCAATCTCCGCGGCTACGGTCTGGCACCGGGCAACTTTACCATCGCACATTATGTAGAACTGTTCACCGAGAACGAAAAGGGATTGAGTGCTCTGAAGAACAGCGTTTTTCTTGCGGTCACTTCGGCTACCATCTGTGCAGTGCTGGGCACTCTGCTGGTATTGGCGGTGCGGAAGTCGCACTCCAAACTGCGCAAGGTGGTAGAAGCCATTGGTCTGCTGCCGGAAATGCTGCCGGGTATTGTATTGGTCATTGGAATTATGCTATTCTGGAACCAAATCTACAACATCCTGCCGCTGTACAACACTATGGGCATCATGGTTCTGGCCTATGTGGTGCTGTTTCTTCCCTATACGGTGCAGTACGTCACTTCGTCCTTTACCCAAATCAGTGACAGCCTGATGGCGGCAGGACAGGTGTTCGGCGGAAGCCCGGTTTACATCCTGCGGCGTATCACCCTGCCGCTGATCCGGCAGGGCATCGCCACCGGCTGGATGATGACCTTCATCATCGCTTTCCGGGAACTGGTAACGGCAAGTCTGATCGCTCCGCCCAACACACTGGTGGTCTCCACCTTTATCGTGCGGGAATTTGAGCAGGGCAGCGTTTCGGTTGGCATGGCGATGGCGGTGCTGTGTGTGTTGTTTTCGACCACGGCACTGCTGATCTTGAACACGGTGATCGATCATCGGAAGGTGCATTGAGATGGAACTTTTTATTGCCGGGGGCTGCGGCGAACATGGCCGCAACTGCTTTTATGTGGAACAGAATAGTGCTGCTTTTCTGGTGGATTGCGGTCTGCTGGCTGGCGCAGAGGACGACCTGCCCCGGCTGAATGCAGAGCAGATTCAAAAACTGCGGGCTGTCTTTCTGACCCACAGCCACGCAGACCACACCGGGGCGCTGCCGTGGCTGGCGCAGCAGGGGTATCAGGGGCCGGTCTATGCTACGCTGCCTACTCTGACCCAACTGCCCTTTTCCTTGAATCATATCCAAACGCTGGAAAGTCTCTGCCCTTGCAAAGGCTCCGGCTCTGTGCCGGAACTGCCCGGCCTGCAGGTCACATGGGGGCGTTCCGGGCACTGCGCAGGCAGCGTCTGGCTGCGATTTGAATGGAACGGAAAGAGCATTCTCTTTTCTGGCGACTATGCAGAGCACAGCCCGCTCTACCCCTGTGACCCGCTGCGGAGCCAGACGGCAGATCTGGCCGTTCTGGATGCGGCTTACGGCAGCACGGACGCAGACTGGAACACTTGCGTCAAAAAACTCTGTGTGGAGACCGTGCAGTGCCTGAAACAGACACAGCTCCTGTTCTTCCCGGTGCCGAAATATGGCCGAGGGCCGGAGATCCTTCTGTTGCTGAAACGCTTTGCACCGAATCTGAAATTTTACGGCGATGCGCATTTCCTTCGTCAGCTACAGCAGATCCAGCTGGGTGGACCGTGGCTGTTGCCTGTGCCGCCGCATTTTGCGGACTGGGTGCAGCCGGATGCTTTCCTCAGCCGGGAAAAAGGCGTTGTCTTTCTCAGCGGACCGCAGCTGGCAGGAAAAGCCGGGCAGCGCGCCCGCGAAATGGTGGCGCACGGAGCACACGGCATCATGACAGGCACCCCGGATGCGGGCAGCCTGAGCGCAGAAATGCTGAAAAACGGGCAGATGCTCTTCCTGCGGTATCCGGTGCATCTGGATGCAATGCAGTGCCGGGAGCTTGCGGAAAAGAATCAATTTGGCCGGGTAATCCCATATCACAGCCCGGAGATTGATTGCCCGTGTTTCTTTTTGCTATAATTGTTGCTATGATCGTACTGGCCGATTTGCTCCATCTTGTTTATTAAAAACAAAAAAACAGGGTGCGCCCACCCGGACGCACCCTGCCAAAAGCCACAGACAAGAATGATATGTACAGCAGGGAGTTCCCCAGCGGGAACTTCCTGCTTCTCTTTTCCAGCAAGATGAACCTGTTCCGCCTGCCATGCAGCAAACTCACGCTGGCCTTCCTCGCTGTTCCAGCAGGCAAGGATGGCTGGGTAGAATGCCCGTGCCAAACGATCGATGACTTCATCAGGGTAAATGAGGCACGCTTCGATGGCAGTGTATAAATCGTCAAATGCGGACAGGCTATCCATGATTTTAACACTCCCGAACTTCGTACTTTTTATGCGACGAGAAGGCATATGTTTTTTGCGTAGTACAGTATAATAAGCAAAAGTTTATTGTGCGAAAGTGAGGAGCGGCGGCGGATAATATTCTGAATACTATAACCGCCCACCGTAAAGAACGCAACTGGTCACTTTATGATTTAGCAACTCATACAGAGATGAAATCGACCACTATTTCCACACGGTATAATGACAATGCGATCCCGTATATTCCTTCAATAGTAATGAGCATGGAGAATAGCGTTTATCTGGAGGTTGCCAAAGGATAAATAGAAGCAGTATTAAAGCCGCTCACCGTGCAGGTTTCCAGCATGGTGAGCGG